>JADMIO011624651.1_pt1 | contig 17180 bp, 16 predicted proteins | sample 8958161 | NCBI WGS metagenome assembly JADMIO01 (sample SAMN16585339, study PRJNA669376) | soil metagenome | isolation source: Crop rotation soil | place: USA: Cullars Rotation, Alabama | collected 2011
CCCGATAGGGGCGGCCCGACGAGGGCCCGCCGGGCTCAGCCGGCGGGGACGGCGGCGACGCCGATCACGCTCGGGGCCAGCAGCTTCGTCAGCTGGCGGGCGACCCGGACCACGTCCATCGGCTGGTCGTCGAGCAGGCCCTCGAGGGCGACGGCGAAGTGCACCCCGAGAATGGTGTCGACCAGGAGGTCGGTGTCGAGCGGGCTGCCGTGGCCGTCGGGGATCTCGGCCAGGGCGGACCGGACGGCCTCCCGCAGGCCGGGGACGAGGACGTTGCTGTAGATGTCGCGGCCCCGGGTGGCGTCGGCGAACACCGCCGCGGCCAGCAGGGGGGCGATCTCCACCAGGTAGCCGAGCAGCAGCTCGTTGAGGTGGGTAAGGACCTCGGCCGGGCTCACGCCCTCCCGGGAGGCGAGGTCGTGCTCCTCGGCCCGGACGCGTTCGGCGAACTCCAGCAGGGGCACCTCCACCGCCAGCCGGAAGATCTCCTCCTTGGAGTGGAAGCACCGGTAGAGGAAGGCCTCGGTGATCCCGGCCCGCTCGGCGACGTCCTTGGCCCGGGCGGCCGTGAACCCCGACTCGATGAAGACCTCCTTGGCCGCGGCCACGATCTGGGCCCGCCGCTCGTCCGGCGCCAGCCGGGGCCGCTTCGTCCCCTGGCCGTTCGATGCCTTGGGCTGGGTGGGACCGTTCCGAGACACGCTCATCGCCCCTTAAGTATAGTCGTTGCTACGCAGCGCGCCGACCCCCGGCCCGGCGCTACTGGGCGGCGAAGACGGTGGTCAGGCCGGCGGCGATGGCCGCCGCGTCCATCCTCCGGCCGGTCAGGTCGTGGTCGAAGGCGATCGCCCACGGCGCCCCGAACATCGCCCGGCGGAGCACCTCCTTGTCGACGCCCGGGACGCCGGCATGGTCGGCGATCTCCTTGCGGATCCGCTTGAGCCGGGGGGTGAGGACCTTCTGGTAGAAGACCCGCCCCATGCTCAGCTCCGAGAACAGCGCCACGGCGTTGAGCGACCCCCAGACGGCGAAGAACTCGAGGCAGAGCTCGGTGACCCGCTGGACGAACCGGGGTCGGTCGTCGCCGCACTCGATCCCCAGCTGGCGGATCTGGTCGGCCAGGCCGTCGAAGGCCTCGGCCACCGGCCCCTCGACGGCGGCCTGGTACATCTCCTCCTTGGAGGTGAACCGGCGGAACAGGAACGCCTCGGTGATGCCCGCCCGGTCGGCGATCTCCCTGGTCCGGGCGCCGGTGAAGCCGGACTCCAGGAACACCTGCCGGGCGGCGAGGAGGATCTGCTCGCGGCGTTCCGCCTGCGGCAGTCGCTCTCTCTTGGCCGAAGCAGGCATCTCGGACACTCTTCCCATCCTGGTCGCCGCTGCAAACTAGTATAGTGGGTACTCAACCAACGAGGTCACACCCGGCGGTCCCGCCTCATGAGCAGAGCCCAGTTCGAGGACATCGTGCGGCGCTTCCACGAGGCGCTGGCCCTCGGGGACCCGGCCCGCCTGGCCGCCGTCTACGCCGAGGACATCATCGTCTGGCACACCTTCGACCGGGTGGGACAGACCAAGGAGCAGAACCTCCGCACGCTGGCCTGGATGGCCGAGCACGTCGAGGGCCTCGCCTATGACGAGGTGCGGGTGGCCTACACCGACGACGGGTTCGTGCAGCAGCACGTGTTCCGGGCCACGAAGCCGGCCCTGGAGGTGCCCTGCATGCTCCGGGCCTGGTGTCGGGGCGACGAAATCGCGCGGATCGAGGAGTACCTCGACAGCGCCGACACGGTCGCCCTGCGGCGCCACGTCGAGGCCTTGCGGGCGCCGGACCGGCGCTAGGAGGGCGACTTCCACCCGGGGGCGCATTCGAAGTGCTCGGTGCCGCCGATGGCCACGAACTTCCCGCCTTTCACCATGACCGCCACCGCGCACTGGTTGACCCGGTCGTGGGGCCCGACCGGGAAGGTCAGCGGCGGCACGATGCCGCCCAGCGTCTCGCCCCGGAAGGCGTAGAGGCCGGTCAGCACGTCGGCCGGGGTCGGCTTGGCCGGGAATGCCGGGGCCATCTTCTCCAGCAGCTTCCCGGCCGCCCACACGATGGTGCCGGTGGCCCCCTTCTCGCCGCCGGGCACGAAGCGGTCCATGGCGTCGCGGAAGTCGGCCATGAGCGGGGAGTTCTGCCATTCGGCCGTCGGCGAGCCCATCACCGCGCCCTCGAGGTCGGCGCCGCCGCTGTGCAGCGTCGTCTCCGAGTGCAGCGTGTGGTTCCCGGCGATGCCCGGGAAGTAGCCCTGGCGTTGGGCCGAGCGGGCGACCCGGATGACGGTGGCGGCGTCGGTGTGGCAGACGATGACGTCCGCCCCGGCGTTGCGGGCGGCCAGCACCTCGGCCGTGTAGTCGGGCTGGGCGATCGACACCTGGGCCTCGTAGACGGGCTGGAGGCCGACCTGGGCCGCCATCCGCTTGGCCGCGTCCTTCGTCGTCTTGCAGGAGATCACCTCGCTGCAGTACAGGAAGGCGACCTTGGTGAAGTGGGTCTGGCGGGCCCAGGCGATGTGGGCCCAGCCGGTGCCGTCGACGGCGCTGAACTGGGGGCTGAACACCATCGGGCTGGCGTCGGAGGCCGGATTCGACGTCGCTTCCCCCAGCACCGGAACCTTCCTCGCCTCCAGGTAGGAGACGATGGCCGGAAGCGTCGTCACCATGCGGACGCCGAGGAGGACGATGGCCCCTTCCTGCTCGACCAGTTGCTTGGCGGCCGACAGCGCCCGGTTCGAGTCCCCGCCGTCGTTGATGTCGACGAGCCGGACCCGGTGGCCGCCCGCTCCCCCGGCGGCGTTGACCTGACCGACCCAGGCCTTGAGCCCGTTGAGGCTGGGCTGGTGGGCCGCTCCCAGCGGCCCGGTCTCGATCCCGATCGAGCCGACCACGATGCCCGCCTTCGCCGCCGGGCCGGCCGCCCCGGGCGTGGCCGGCACGGTCGGTCCCGGACCACCGGCGTCGTTCGGCCCCTTGGCCGCCTCTCCCCCCGCCGGGGTCGCCGGGCCGGCCACCGGAGATCCCGCCGACGCCGTTCCGCTCCGGGCGGCGGCCAACGCCGCTCCGGACGGGCCGGGCCGGGCGCCCCCGGCGGACGGCGACGCCACCGGGGCCGCGGCGAGGGCCGTGGCGTCCGCCACGGCGGTCGTGAACGTCTGCACCGAAGGAACGCCGGCCGCGGGTGCGGCGCCGTTCACGGAGGCGGAGGCCGGAGCAGCGGCCGGTTGGCTCGGCGCCGCGGCGGCGTAGTGGGCCGCCAGCCTCGTCCCGTCGGGGTCGGCGCTGCTGCCGCAGCCCGTCGCCGCCACCAGCGCGGCCAGGGTCAGCGCCGCCGCCAGCCTCCCCCGCACCGTGATGGCCGACACCGTGCGGCCGGTCCTAACGCCGCGCCGACATCGGAGCGGGCCGCCCCGGCTGCGGGCGTGACTCCCGGAGATCGGTGATCGGCGCCTGTTCGGCGGCGGCCCGGCCGGGGACCGCGTCGGCCGCGTCGGCCGGGTCGGCGGGGACGGCGGCTTCGATGGCGGCCTGGATGTCGTCCAGCTTGCGCCACTCGTCACGCAGCCCGGCCGTCACCAGGAACCCGATCCCGACGATGAGCAGGAACAGGCCGATGAGGGCTCCGGAGCCGAGATAGGAGAGCTGCGACAGGATCGTCCGGCTCCGCGACATCTGGATCGCGCCGGACACCATCAGCACCGCGCCGGCGGCGATGCATCCGAGGCCGGCCACCCGGTCCCACTGCGCCCGCAGGTAGGTCAGGAGGTCCACCGGGCGGCTCCCTTGCCCCGGAGGGTGAAGGCCCCGGCCACGAGGACGAGCCCGAGGGCCGCCAACACCCATCCCAGCGCTCCGGCCGCTCCGACCGGGCCCAGCATCGACCGGGCGGCGGCGGGGACGCTGTGCAGCACCGGTCCCGGGAGCGGCGAAGACGCCACCTGCGTCGCCGCGTCGGCGGTTGCCGCACCGCGGGGGTCAGCCGACGCCGCGCTGGCGGCAGACCGATCCGGGGCGGCGCCGGGGCCGGCGAACCGGTCGGTGACCGGCGCAGGCAGGCTGTCCTGGAACGAGCCGCTGTAACCGGACGCCGTCACGGCGGGGGAGGCCGGGGGGGCCTGGGCTGTCGCCGCGGCGGGAGGGGCACCCGGCTCCGGCCCGGCCGCAGCGGCGGTCGGACCCTGACCGGCGGCGGCCGGCCTGGCCTCGACCACGGACGGGGCACCGAGGCCCTCGGCCGCCACGCTGGTGGTGGTCTCACCGAAGCGGATCCGGAAGTGCCCGGCCACCTGGCCGGCCACGCCGGGGACGGGATGGGTCAGGGTGACCTCGAACGCCTCGATCGACCCGGCGTCGCTGCCCCGGGCGAAGTTCATCGACAGCCCCGACGCCGCCAGACCCCTGTTGAGCTGGGCGAGACCCTCGCTGAAGGGAACCGGTGCCGCCGACCCGCCCATGGCCATGCCGCCGGGACCGACCGAGAAGGCCTGGCCGCCGGCCGAGCCGCCCTGGATCGACAGGCTCTTGGTGGTGACGGGGGCGGCGTCACCGGCGGTGTACTTCGTGACCGACCGGCTCTCCACCACCGCCAGCTTGAGCGCGCCGCCGGCCAGGGCGATGCCCTCGCTGTGGCTCACCGCGGTGGCGGTCACGGTCTGCCCGTCGCTCACCACCGACGTGGTCGACGTGCTGCCGCCACTGACGTCGTCGCCGAGGCGGGCCATGCGGGCCTCGGCGGCGGCGGTGCCGGTGTCGGCCTTGGCCACCAGCTTGTAGAAGCCCGACGGGTCCGACAGCTCGGACGACGGGGAGCCGGGGTTCCGGGCCGAGACGTAGAACGGATAGCTGGCCGGAGCGTCCCGGCCCGTGCCGGCGGCCAGGAGGCTGCCGAAGGCGATGGCGTTGTCGCCAGGGAACGGCAGCGAGGCGAACCCGCCGGAGCCGAGCGAGTCGACCGACACCTCGGCCACGGGCCCGCCGCCGTCGATGATCTTCTCCACCACCAGGAAGCCGGGGATGTCGTAGCTCATCCGCATCCCGGCGGCCCGGGCGTTGCCCACGAAGCCTGACAGCGTGTCGGCCGAGGCCGGCACACCACCGATCATCGACCCGACGATCAGGGCTCCCAGCCCGGACCGGATCACCTTGCGAAGTGGATGCACCGAAGCCCCCTCACACCCCGTGGACCGCTCCCGCGGCCCGGATCGACTCTAACAGAGGTTGTATAGTGCTGGCTATATGAACATGACTTTGGGACCGGTCGGGATCTGGACGCTGGCCCTCGACGGGCAACCGCTGGCCGCGATGCTGGACGCCGCCACCGAACTGGAGGAGCTGGGCTATTCGGCAATGTGGACGCCCGATGCCCTCAACCGCGACCCGATGGTCAACGCCGCGCTGATCCTGTCCCACACGGCCCGGATCGTGGTCGCCACGGGCATCGCCAACATCTACCAGCGCACCGCGGTGGCCATGTCCAACGCCCGAAACACCCTCGACGAGGCCTTTCCCGGCCGGTTCATCCTCGGCCTCGGGGTCGGCCACGAGGCGTGGGTGGAAGGCGTGCTGGGCCGGCGCTACTGCCGCCCGTACTCGGCCATGGCCGCCTACCTCGACCGACTCGACGCCGCGCCCTACCTGGGGGCCGCCCCGCCGGGGGGCTCGACGAGGGTCCTGGCCGCCCTCGGCCCGAGGATGCTCGATCTTGCCGCCGAACGGGCCGACGGGGCCCACCCCTACCTCGTGCCCGTCGAGCACACCGCCCTGGCGGCCGGGCGCCTCGGACCCGACCGGATGCTGTGCGTCGAGCAGGCGGTGGTGCTCGACGCCGACCGGGACCGGGCCCGCGGCATCGGCCGGACCCATCTGGCCCCCTACCTCGGCCTGGCCAACTACACCGACAACCTGCGCCGCTTCGGCTTCGGCGACGACGATCTCACCGGCGCGGGAAGCGACCGGCTGGTGGACGCCCTCGTCGCCACCGGGGACGAGGCCGGCATCGCCGATCGGGTGAGGGCGCATTTCGAAGCGGGCGCGACCCATGTCTGCGTTCAGGTCCTCACTGCGGGGACAGAGCCCCCACGGGCGCAGTGGCGGGAGTTGGCGCCGGCCCTGACCGGGCTGCGGCCCCGGCCGTAGCCGGCGCGCCGGAGGCGAACCCCCGGGCGACGACGGCGACCCCGAGCACCGACAGGCCGGCGGTGAGCACGGCGGCGGGGTACGTCACGGCCATCCCGGCCCCGCTCTGCAGAGCGAGGAAGGTCGGCCAACCGGTGGCCACCATCCAGGCCCCGATGGCCGACGGCACCAACGGCACGGCCAGGAAGACCCGGGCCCCCCGGAAGATCTCGGGGTTCCCGACAATCAGGGCCGCCGCCCCGAGACCCCCGAGATAGGTGAACAGCCACCACAGCGGCATGCCGGTGGGGTTGAACGGCTGGCGGCCGAAGTACTCGTAGAGCCCGAGGGCGGTCGACGGGATCTCGAGCAACAGGGCGATGGAGAAGACCGTGCCCACCACCCGCCAGTAGCGGCGGGCGTCGGGCTTGGACCGCAGGAGGTTGCAGAATAGGTACGTCTGCAGGCCGCCGAAGACAGCCCAGAACGGCGGGACCCAGATGGGCATCCCCCGGCCGGCCAGGGTGAAGACGAGGGTGGCGTTGTGCTCCCGCAGGTAGACCTGCCCGACGGCGTCGACCACTGGCTCGATCAGGGTGCACAGCGCCCCGCCGATCAGCACCGCCAGGAGGAGGGGCTGGCGCGTCCGGCGCCATTCGCGGACACCGAAGCCTACGGCCACCAGCAGGACCAACGACGGGGCGATCGTCGCCCCCCAGTGGACCACGGAGCGAACCGGCACCGCTCGCAGGCCGGAGGGAACGCCGTACGGAACCATCAGCCGATCGGCTTCCAGCCCGGAGCGCAGCTGAACGTCTCCGCCGTCTGGAGCGGCTTGAACCTGCCGTCCTTGATGATCACCGGCACGGCGCACCAGTTGACGTCGCCGTGGGCCCCCTTGAGGAAGGTGAGGGGCGGCACGATCCCGCCCAGCGTCTCGCCGTGGAGCCCGTAGAGCCCCGCCAGCACGTCGGGCGTCGTCACCTTGGCCGGGAAAGCGCCGGCAATCTTCTCCAGCAGCTTGCCGGCCACCCAGATCTGGGCGCCGATGCTGCCCCGCTCCCCGCCCGGGGCGTACTTGGCCGTGGCGTCGCGGTAGTCGGCCATCAACGCCGAGTTGGCCCAGTCGGCGGTACTGGCCCCCACCACGGTGCCCTCGACGTCGGCGCCGCCGTTCTTGATCACCGACTCGCTGTGGGCGGTGTGGTTGGCCGAGAACAACGGGTTGTAGCCCTGGCGGTGGGCGGAGCGGGCGATGCGGACCAGCGTGGCGCCGTCGGCGTGGTTGACGATCACCTCGGCGCCGGCGTTGCGGGCCGCGATCACCTCGGCGGTGTAGTCGGGCTGGGCGATGGAGATCTGCGCCTCGTAGACAACCTCCAGGCCGACCTTGGGGGCGACCTCCTTCACGTAGTCCTTGCTCGTCTTGCACTGCAGCACCTCGCTGCAATAGAAGAGCGCCAGCTTCTTCTTCCCGGTGGCGGGCACGGCGGCGATGTGGGCCCAGCCCGTCCCGACGGTGGCGCTGAACTGGGGCGTGAAGACCATCGGGCTGGTGTCGGCAGCCGGGCTGTTCCCGGCGTCACCCACCACCGGGACGCTCTTGGCCTCGAGGTACTTCGTCACCGCCGGCAGGGTGGTGACGGCCCGTTCCCCGAAGATGGCGATGGCACCCTCCTCCTCCACCAGGTGCTTGGCCGCGGCCAGGGCCCGGTTGGAGTCGCCGCCGTCGTCGATGTCGACGAACTTGATGTGGTGGCCGCCGAGACCGCCCCGGGCGTTGACGTCGGACACCCAGGCCTTGGCGGCGTTGAGCCCGACCTGGAACACGGCCCCGAGCGGGCCGCTCTCGATCCCGAACGAGCCGAGCACGATGTCCTGCTTCGGGCCCGACGGTACCGGGGCCGGGGTCGCCGGCGCCGCTCCGGCCCCGGGGCCGGGCGTCGCCCCGCCCGGTGCCGCCCTGCCACCGTCGCCGGAGCCGGCCGCCCCCGACGGTGCCGCCCCCGACCCGCCCGACGGTGCCTTGGCCCCGCCGCCGGCCGGCGCCGACGAGGCTGCCGCCGCCACCCGGGGCGTGGTGGCCGACCCCCCGGCCGGTGTCGGGGCGCCGACCGGCGTCGCCGCGCCCGGGGCCGCCGTGGCCGCCGGCGTGGCCGCGGCGCCCGCCGCGGCGGCGGGCGCCGGAGCGGGAGTGGCGGCGGCGGGGCCGGCGCCCGTGTCGGCCGGCTTGGCCGCCGCGGCGTCGAGGCCCCGGCCGTGGTCGGCGCTGCTGCCACAGGCCGACGTCACCAGCGCCACGGCCAGGACAACTCCACCCAACGATCTGCGCATGACCTTCCCCCTCACGCTACGGAACCCATGTAACGGTCGAAAATCCGATGGTCCCGGCACTGGTCGGGCTCGCCCACGAAGACGACCCGGCCCTTGTGCAGGATGTAGACGTAGTCGGCCAGGTCGAGCACCCGGTCGACGTACTGCTCGACGATCAGGAGCGAGCGCCCGGAGGCCCGCAGGGTCGCGACCGCGGCCAGGATCTCGTCGACGATGGCCGGGGCCAGCCCCACCGACAGCTCGTCGGCCATCACCACCTCGGGCGACGTCATCAGCGCCCGGGCCACGGCCAGCATCTGCTGCTCCCCGCCGCTCAACGTGCCGGCCACCTGGCCGAGGCGTTCCCCGAGGCGGGGGAAGAACGTGACGGCCTCGTCGATGGCGGCATCGGACGCCCGGCCGCCGCAGTGCATGTGGAGGTTCTCCCGGACCGTGAGCTGGCGGAAGATGCCCCGCCCTTCGGGGATGAGGCAGAGCCCGGCCCGGGCCCGGCCGAACGTGCCCTGGCCGGTGACGTCGCGCTCGCCGAGGAACACCCGCCCGGCGGAGACCGGCACGATCCCGGCGGCCAGCTTGAGGAGCGTCGTCTTCCCGGCGCCGTTGGCCCCGAGCAGGGCGACGGCGCTGCCCGGGGGGACGACCAGGTCGACGTCGTGGAGGACCTTCACCCGGCCGTAGCCGCCGCTGACACCCTCGAGCCGGAGCACGTCAGCGGCCCCCGGCGGCGACGGCCGCCCCGGCGGTGGCGGGCAGGGGTTCGATCCGCTCCAGGGCCCGGCGCCGGTCGATGCGCCCCCGGTTCCGCTCGGCCAGGGCCGAGAAGTCCGGCCAGCGGACCAGGCCGGCCAGCCCGTTGGGCGACTGGGCCAACAGCATCGCCCCGAAGCCGAAGATGACCGGCTGCCAGTCGGTGAAGCCCGACGACGTGATGACGGCCGGCAGGGCGACGAACAGCAGCGCGGCCAGCACCGAACCGGACAGGGTCTGGGTCCCGGCCAGCACCAGCACCGTCAGGTAGACGAGGGAGTTGAAGAACCCGTACCCCTGGGGCGTGATGAGCTGGACCTGCGTGCCGAGCAGGCAACCGCCGACGGCGGCCAGGAAGGCCGACAGGCAGAAGACCATGACCCGGCTGACGGTGGGCTTGAGGCCGAGGCTCTCGAAGGCCGTCGGCGAGTCGGCCAGGGCGTTGAGCACCCGCCCCAGCCGGGTGACCCGGGTCACCTCGACCGCGATCACCCCGACCGCCACCACGATCAGGACGAAGAAGTAGAAGCGGGTGTCGTCGGCCAGGAACGCCGGTCGGGGGACATTGGCCACGGCGTCGCGGCCGAAGACCAGTCCGGTCCCGAACAGGAGGTTCTGGGCCAGGACGCCGAACCCGAACGTGGCCAGGGCCAGGAACAGCCCCGACAGCCGCAGGGCCGGGATGGCCAGCAGCGCCCCGATCGGCACCATGGCCAGGCAGGCCAGGATCAGGCCGATGCCGTAGGGGATATGGGCGCTGCCGAAGTGGGCCAGCGTGGTGGACCCGAACAGCACGAACACCGTGTGGCACAACGACACCTGCCGGGACAGGCCGACCAGCAGGCTGAGGCTGGCGAAGATGAGGACGAAGGCCAGCGTGGTGGTCGCCGTCTGCAACCGGGCCGGGCCGACGAAGCGGGGCACCAGCGCGGCGGCGCCGAAGAACACGACGATGGTCCGGGCCGGGAAGCGGCCCCGGCGGCGGATCCTGCCCACCGCCCGGTTGATCTCCACCTTGGCCAGCTCGGGGAACGAGCCCTTGGGGCTGAAGACCAGCACGACGAACAGCACGACGAACGGGAGGGCGGTGGGGACGCCGGCCAGGCCTGGCTTCGTCGACGCCACCTTGGTGGCCAGCGAGGCGGCGATGGCGATCCCGTAGGCGCCGAGGTTACAGCGGCCGATGCTGCGGAGCTTGCCGACGATCGCGGCGCCGAACGCCTGCACCACCAGTAGGGTGAGGAGCAGCGAGTCGAGCTGCACGAAGGGCGAGAACAGGATCCCGGACAGGGCGGCGAAGGCCGAGCCCAGCATCCAGCTGATGGTGGTGACCAGGCCGGCGTTGGTGCCGACCATCTCGGTCAGGTCCCGGTCCCCCACCACCGCCCGGGTCTGGAGGCCGAGCTTGGTGAAGCGGAAGAAGGCCGCCAGCCCGAGGGCGGCGCCGACGGCGATGAGGACCACGGTGGTCTGGTCGTAGCCGACGTTGACGCCGGCCAGCCGGTAGGTCCGGGTGGGGAACAGCGGTGCCACCTGGCGGGTCGCGCCGCCGTAGAGCTTGATGGCCAGGCCCTGGAGCCCGACCAGCAGGCCGAGGGAGGCGACGACGTAGGTGGCCGGCGACGCGCCGTACAGCCGCCGCAGCAGGACCCGGTCGAGCAGCGCCCCCATGAGCGGGGCGATCACGCCGACGGCGAGGAGGACCGACAGGGCGGTGGGGATCCCCAGCGTCACCCGCATCGAATAGAACAGGTAGGTGGCGAACATGCCGATGGCGCCGTGGGCGAAGTTGAAGACACCCGAGGTGGTGTAGGTCACGACCAGGCCCATCGAGGCGAGGGCGTAGACCGCGCCGGTGGTGATCCCGATGACGATGAACGGGAACCAGGCGCTCATTGGCGCGCCTCCGCCGGCGCCCGCCGGCCGGCGGCGTCGCAGATCCCGCACGGCTCCGTCCCGGCGCCGACGTCGGCCCGGGCCACCGACACGGTGGCGAGCCCGGAAACGGCCGGGCACGACGGCCGGTGGTAGCGCCGCAGGTCGCGGACCACGACCACGGTGTCACCGGCGTCGAGGGGCGCCGCCGGATGCGACCCCTCCCGGCGGGCCGGCGACGGCGACCATCCGGCCAACGCCCCGACCACGCGGTCCCCGACCTCCCGCCGCAGGCCGGCGATGATGGCGGCGGTGGCCAGAGCCAGGGCGACGAGGCCGGTGGCGCTGACCGCCATCCCCTGGAAGGCGCGGTCGAGGTCGATCGTGCGGGAGGTGCGGAGGAAGCCCGTGGCCAGCCCGAGGATGCCGACCGCGGCGAGGAGGACGGGGGCTGGCCGGAGCGCGGTGGACGGCACGTTCCGCCAGAACTCGGGCCGGGCCGGAGCGGCGGCCCGGGTGGCGGCCTCGATGCGGTCGAGCTTGCGCCACTCGTCGTGGAGATCGGCGGTGACGAGCAACCCGACCCCGACGACGGCCAGGAGCAGGCCGAGCAGCGCCGCGGAGCCGATGTACGACAGCTGGGACAGGATGGACGGGCTGCGGGAGATCTGGACCGCGGCGACCGTCATCGACACCGCTCCGGCGGCGATGCAGCCGTAGCCGGCGACCCGGTCCCACTGGGCCCGGATCCAGATCAGCGCGCTGGTCGACATGCCTCCCGTCCTCAGGTCTGGGAGAACCGGCGGTGGGGGAAGAGCTGGCTAGCGATGGCGTTCTTCAGGACCGGGGGCGAGCCGCCGGCCACCATGGCCGCGATGGCGTCGCGGTGGAGGCGTTGGACCGGGAAGTCGAGCGTCGTCCCGTCCCCGCCGGAGAGGACCATCGCCTTGAGGGTGACCTGGGGCAGGATCGTGCAGCCCGAGAGCTTGGACAGGCTCGACTCCAGGGCCCGGGGGAAGCGCCCGTCCTCGGCGGTGGCGGCCGCCCGGTAGGTCAGGAGCCGGTGGCTCTCGATGTCGAGCCACATGTCGACCAGCGAGTGGTAGGTGGCCTGGAACTCGATGATGTCCTTGCCGAACGCCTGGCGCTTCTCGCAGTAGGCGACCGCCTCGTCGAACGCCGCCTCGGCGAAGGCGAGGCTGTAGGTCGAGTTGTGGATCCGTTCCATGTTGAAGGCGCTCATCAGCGCGGCGAAACGGCCCGGCCCGGCGATGAGGTTCTCCCGGGGGATCCGGCAGTTCTCGAAGTACATCTCCCCGTGGGGCACCCCCCGGGAGCCGACGAAGCGGGCGCCCCGCTCCAGCCGGAGCCCGGGCGTCCCCTTCTCCGCCACCACCGCGCCGATCCCCCGGGCCCCCGGGACGGCGTCGAAGCGCACGAAGGTGGCGTAGAGCTCGTTGATCGGACAGCCGGTGATGAACCGCTTGACACCGTTGACGACGTAGGCGTCGCCGTCGAGCACCGCTGTCGTCGTGAGGTGGGTCAGGTCGGACCCGTGGTCGGGCTCGGTCAGGGCGATGCCGCACCCCTTGCGGCCGGCCACGATGTCGGGCATGAACTTCGCCCGGGTGATCTCGTCCTCGGCCAGGAGCACCAGCGACGGGCCGGGCCCGCTGGAGCAGAACGTCGGCTCGCCGGTGATCCAGTGCTGCGAATGCCGGAAGAGCTCCTCGACCACCAGCACGTAGTCCAGGGCGGTGAGCTCCTGGCCGCCGTAGCGGGCCGGCATCGTCAACCCCAGCAGCCCGTACTCGGCCATCGAGGCGACCACCTCGGGATACGGCGCCTCGTCGTCGGCGTCCCACGCCGCGACCTGGTCGCGCCACCGCAGGCCCGCGTCCCGGGCCCGTTCCCGGAGCTGCTCCTGGGCCGGGGTGAACTCGAAGTCCATGGGGGCGTCTCGCTCCGCTCTAGCGCAGGCCGGGGACGGGGTTGCGGCTGTACTCCTCCACCGCCGCCCGGGCCCAGGCCAGGTCGTCGTTGGCCACCTGCTTGCGGGTCGCCTCCACGTCGATGCCGTAGACGCGCGCCGCGTTGAGGCCGAGGATCTTCTCCTTGTCCTGCGCCGTGATCGGCTGGTAGCCGTAGCGCTGGCACAGGTCGTCGGGGATCTGGAAGGCCCGGAAGGCGTCGATCAGCGGCTGGGCGCCGCCGTACCAGACGCTGTCGGTGCCCCAGATCACGTTGTCGGCGCCGCAGACCTGGATGAGCTTCCCGATGGTGTGGGCGGCGGCAACGGGGTTGCGGATGACGGAGAACCAGGTCGAGCCGAGTTCGGCGTAGACGTTGGAGCCGTGGCCGATCCCCTCCGACTCCAGGCTCCGCAGCAGGCGGTTCACCCCGACGTCGGCGGTCTCGTCGGTGTAGGGCCCTTCCGGCGGGGTGTCGTCGACCGGGAACTCGAAGCCGGCGTGGTAGACGACGAAGTCGAGGTCGGGGAAAGCCCGGGCCGACGGCCCGATGTCGGACGGCGAGCCGTTCTGGGCGAACTGGCTCAGCCCCTTGTGGACGCACACGAGCGGCACCCCCAGCGCCCGGGCCTTCTCCAGGAAGGGGAGGCCGGCCTCCTCGTCGGTCAGCAGCCACGGCTCGGTCCAGCCGGTGTCGAGCAGGTTCCCCATCGTGTAGACCTTCCAGCCCACCGGGCTGTACCGCTCCGACATCTCGTCCATCTGGTCCCGCTGCTCCGCCAGGTTGGCGTGGACGACGGCGTGGTTGAGGAGGCGACCGGTGCCGGCCAGCCCGTCCATCAACGTCCGGGTGGCGAAGATCTCGTCGTTGAAGAGGGGGCACAGGTCGGTGGTGCCCGGCGAGGACGTGAGGACGGCCACCGCCGTCTCCGTCCGGAGGTAGACGTGGGTGAGGTAGTAGGCGAGGTCCCATTTGGCCGGCTCGTCGAGGTCGGACCAGAACGGCGGCATGACGGCTTGAAGCAGCTGCCGCAGCCAGTCCGACGGGAAGATCGCCGTCGAGTGCGGGGCCATGAAATGGGTCTGCACGTCGATGACGAGCTCGTCGCCAGAGAAGGCCTGGGCCGCCTCGTCGTCGCTGCGGACGGCGGACTCGGGGACCCGGAAGAACTCGGCGCCATACTCCTCGTTGAGGGCCCGCAGGCCGACGGCGGTGGCCGCCCGGCCGGAGGCCAGCGCCCGGACCGGCACGTCGCGCCGATCGGCGACGGCGGCCAGCGCGGCCTGGGTGCGCCGGATGACCCTCACGTCGGCCGCCGTGTAGGGCTGCGGGGCGTACTCGTCGGTGCAGAGCTGGCGGAGGAACATCGGACGGTCGAGTTGCGAGGTGCGCGGCGTCACGGTGATCAGGCCCCCTGGGTGATGGGTGCGACGGCGGTCAGGGCTCGAGCCGGACCGGCAGTGCCTTGAGCGGGGACAAAGTGAGGGTGAAGGCCTCGCCCCGCACGGCCGGCCCGGCCGGCGCGATGCCGGGGAAGCGCCGGATGAGCTCGGTGAAGAGGGAGCGGAGCTCCATGCGGGCGAAGTGGGCGCCGAGACAGAGGTGGGGACCGCCACCGAAGGTGAAGATCGGGTTCCCCATCGAACGGGTGATGTCGAACGTGTAGGGATCGGGGAAGGCGGCCTCGTCGCGGCAGGCCGACGGAGGGTAGGTGGCGACGTAGTCCCCCGCCCTGATGGCCACGCCGCCCAGCTCGGTGTCGCTCAACGCCACGTGCTTGACCACGTTGGAGGTGGAGCTCCAGCGGAGCATCTCCTCGATGGCGCCCGCCATCAGGTCCGGGTCGGCCTTGAGCTTCTCCAGCTGGTCCGGATGGTGGAACAGCGACAGGAGGCCGGAGGATGCGCTGTGGGTCGTGGTGTCGAGCGCCCCCACGAACAGCACCCACAGGTAGGCCAGCGCCTCCGGCTTGGGGATCGCCCGGCCGTCGACCTCGCCGGCCAGGACGGCGGCGATGAGGCTGTCCTCGGGATCGTGGGGCCACACCAGGGTGATCTGGTCGAAGAAGTCGATGACCGCATTGATGAACTGCGTCAGGACGTCGGGGCTGTCGTAGCTGATCGACTGCAGCTGACCGGCCAGCGCCTGGGCGTCCTCGGGGGCGACCTGGAGGAGCTGGCAGGTGGCCAGGAACGGCAACGGCTGGGCGATGGCGGCCAGGAAGTCGACCTCCTTCGCCTGGGCGGCGCCGTCGAGGATGGCGCCCACGAGCCCCCCAAGGCCTTCCTGCACCCGCTCCAGCGCCTTGGGGGTGAAGAACCGCTGCAGGATGCGCCGGTACTTGGCGTGCTCGGGCGGGTCCATGCTGGAGAGCTGGATGGGGATGTCGTCCGGGAGGAGGTCGAGGAACTCCGTGTGGCTGTTGGAGAAGACGTCGGACTGGCGGTGGACGGCGCTGCACCCCTCGTAGGTGGTGACCGCCCAGAAGCCCCGGCCCCGGGTGCCCCGGGCCCCCTTCTCGTGCCAGAACACCGGTGCCTGCTCCCGGAGCAGCTTCCAGGTGGCGTGGGGGTCGCCCTTCAGGTACAGGTTCCCGTCGGTCAGGTCGACGTCCTCCAGCCGCTCCACCGGAGGCAGCTCCGGCTCGAACGGGGAGCTCGAGAACCGGGGGTCGTCCAGGAGGCGCGGGCCCCGACCGGCAAGGTTGGTCTGGATGGTCACGGGGCCCTAGTATAGTCAGTACTGTACCCAGCACAAGGGCCTGCGGAAGGAGAATTCCCATGAGCGCGGCCGACGCGGCGGTGGTGTCCAAGTTCCTCGAATCGATCGCCAAGTTCGACGTCGAGGGCGCCCTCGGCTGCCTCCATCCCGAGGCGGTGGTCGAGGAGGCCGCCAGCCTCCCCTACGGGGGCACCCACGTCGGCGTCCCCGGCTTCATGACCATCGTCACGAAGATGACCGAAGCGGCGGTCCCGACGTTCGAGAGCTTCGAGGTGTTCGACGGCGGCGACCGGGTCATCGGCCGGATCCAGCTCCACCTCCTCGCCCACGCCAGCGGCGCCGAGCTGCGGATGCAGGTGGTGGAGATCTACACCGTCACCGACGGGCTCATCACCCATGCCGACGTCTTCTACAAGGACACCAAGGTGTTGGCGGACTTCCTCACGGTTCACGCAGGGGCATAGAGGAACCACCGCCGAGTGTCAGCAGCGAGGCGAACACGGGGGGACAGGCCGCGGAACCGACCGGGACTTGACCAGCAGTCCGGGCGCGCTCCGGCCGCCATGGCTGTCAAACGGACAGCGAAGGCCTCGGGTCTCCATCGATCTCGGCCCTGTCCAGGTTCCAGGGCGCGGCCATCAGACCCGCGCTGTCTGGCGTCCCAGAACCGACTCCGGCCGGCGCGCCGAGAGAGCTCGGGAGGAGTAGGCAGGCGAGAGACAGCAGCGCACCACTGAGTGCCATCGACACGATCGCGGCGAGCCAGACCAGCGCCGTGGGCGGGTTCGGCATGTTCAGTGCGACGAGGGCCGGGAACGATCCGCCGAAGCTGATCATGGCGAAGACGGCCGGAATCACCGGCACCAGCGCCCAGACCCGGGGGCCCGGCAGCATCGGGCGGAGCCGGGCGACGAGGATCCCGGCGATCACCCCGATGGTCGCATTCGACACCGTGACCCATACCGGGAAGCCGAGGACGCGGAAGGGGTGTCGCCCGAAGTACGTGTACACGTCGAGGTTGATCCCGACGAGTTCGAACGTCAAATAGATGCCGGCGAACACGAGGGCCAGCTTCGCCGCCCCTCGGCGGGTGAGCCCCCGGTCGACCCGGGTCGCAGCCCACAGGGCCAGGCCGCCGTAGCACCACACATAGGTGATGGGCACCCACAGGGGCTGGGCCATCCCGTATGCCGTGTACGCCTTCCAGAGCCCCGCTCCACCCTGCCCGCCGTAGAACCAGACGTGGAACGAGTTGTCATAGACCGGCTCCAGGAGGAGGCACAAGACTCCGCTGGCGAGGACGGCCAGAGGCCACACCGACGACCGTCGGCGGGCCGTCCCGGCGAAGACGGCGAGGGCGACGACCGCCACCACGGCGG
>JADMIO012727091.1_pt1 | contig 17179 bp, 15 predicted proteins | sample 8958161 | NCBI WGS metagenome assembly JADMIO01 (sample SAMN16585339, study PRJNA669376) | soil metagenome | isolation source: Crop rotation soil | place: USA: Cullars Rotation, Alabama | collected 2011
CTTTCCCGGCTCTACGACGCGGCCGAGGCGGGCCAGCCGATCGTGTTCTGCGAACCGAGCTGCCTGTCGGCCGTCCGCGAAGACGCGCCGGCCCTGCTGCGCGGCGAGGCGCGCCGCAAGGCGCAGGCCGTGGCCCGCGCGAGCGTGCTGTTCGAGGAGTACGTCGCCGGCCTCGGCGCGGTGCTGCAACTCGCCGCCGGTCCGTCGCGCGTACTGCTCCACGGCCACTGTCATCAGCGATCGATGGGGCTCGTGCCGCCAGCCAGGACGCTGCTGTCCCGCATTCCCGGCGTGACCGTGACGGACGCCGAAGCGGGGTGCTGCGGCATGGCCGGCTCGTTCGGCTACGCCCGCGATCACTACGCCGTGTCGAAAGCCATCGGCGAGCGGCGGCTCTTCCCGGCCGTGCGCGCCCAGGGCGACGGAGCCGTCGTCGTCGCCGCGGGCACGTCGTGCCGCCATCAGATTCACGACTTCACGGGCGTCGAGGCGGTGCACCCGGCGGTGCTCCTGCGTTCGCTCCTTCTGGAAAGGTCCGGTTCATGAACCTGGCGTGGCTGTCCCTGGGCGCGCTCGTCCTCGCGATGATCGTGAGCTGCGTGTCCGAGATGAACGTCGGCGTGCTCGCGCTGGCGCTCGCGTGGCTCGTCGGCGTCTACGCCGGAGGGCTCGGCCTCAACGACGTGCTGAGCGGCTTCCCGGTGCAGCTCTTCCTCACGCTGGCCGGCGTCACCCTCATGTTCACGCAGGCGCAGTTGAACGGCACGCTCGACCGCGTGGCGCACGCCGCTGTGCGCGTCTGCCGCGGCAACGCCGGGCTCATCCCGGTGATGTTCTTCGCCCTCGCCTGCCTGATCGCCTCGGTCGGGCCGGGCAACGTCGCCACCGCGGCGATGATGGCGCCGATGGCCATGGCGGTGGGCGGCCGCGCCGGCATCCCGCCGTTCCTGATGGCGATCATGGTCGGCAACGGCGCGCAGGCAGGCGCGCTCTCGCCGTTTGCGCCGACCGGCATCATCGTCACCGGCCTGATGAACAAGATCGATCTCGGCGGCCACGAGCTGCGCACCTACCTGGCCAACCTGGTCGCGCACGCGATCGTGGCGTTCGGCGGCTACTTCCTGTTCGGCGGCTGGCGCCTGTTCGCGGCACGCGACTCGAAGGCCGCCGAGGATGTCGCCGGCAAGGTGGAGTTCACCGCCACGCATGGCCTGACCCTGGGCGTCGTGGGGTGCGTGCTGATCGCGGTGCTCTTCCTCAACGCCAACATCGGGATGGCGGCGTTCACCGGCGCCGTCGTGCTGTCGGTCCTCCGGCTCGCCGACCACGAGCCGGCGATCCGCAAGATGCCGTGGACGCCGATCGTGATGGTGTGCGGCGTCAGCGTCCTCGTGGCGCTGCTCGAGAAGACCAAGGGGCTCGACCTCTTCACGCACCTGCTGGCGTCGATCTCGACGCCGGGAACGCTGACGGGCGTGGTCGCGCTCGTGACCGGCCTCATCTCCGTCTACAGCAGCACGTCGGCCGTGGTGCTGCCCGCGTTCCTGCCGACGGTGCCCGGCCTCATCGCGCGGCTCGGCGGCGACGCGTTCGGCGTCGCGACGTCAATGAACGTCGGCGCGCACCTCGTGGACATGTCGCCGCTCTCGACGACCGGCGCGATGTGCCTCGCGGGGATTGCCGACACGTCGCAGGTGCGCCCCACCTACAACAAGCTGCTGGCCTGGGGCCTCTCGATGACGGTCATCGGGGCGGTGGGGTGCTACTTGTTCTTCTGAAAGCCTCTAGCCTCTGGCCTTTGGCCTCTAGAGGCTAAAGGCGGAAGGCTAAAGGCCCTAAGCGTCGGCCCAGCGGCGCAGCAGGTTGTGATAGACAGCGGTGAGCTGTACCGCAGCCGGATGATCGGGTAGATCCAGCGTGAGCCGCTGAATCGCGGTGTCGAGATCGAACAGCAGCGTCCGCTTGCCGTCGTCGCGCACCATGCTCTGAATCCAGAAGAACGACGCGATGCGCGCGCCCGAGGTGACGGGCTTCACGTGGTGCAGGCTGGTGGACGGATACAGCACCATATGCCCCGCCGGCAGCTTGGCCATGTGCACGCCGTAGGTGTCCTCGATCATCAGCTCGCCGCCGTCGTACTCCTCCGGTTCGGCGAGAAAGAGCGTCGCCGAGAGATCCGTACGGATGCGCGCGCCGGTGACCGGCGACTGCCGGATGGCGTTGTCGACGTGGTTGCCGAACGAATTGCCACCCTGGTAGCGGTTGAAGAGCGGCGGAAACACCTTGAGCGGCAGCGCGGCCGAGACGAACAGCGGGTTGCGCTGCAGGGCCGCCAGGATCTGATCGCCGATCCGGCCCGCAAGCGGGTCGCTCTCGGCGAGCTGCATGTTGTCCTTGACGCGAGCCGACTGCGGGCCGGCCGTCACGCGCCCGTCGACCCACGTCGCCTCGTTGAGCAGACGGCGCGCGTGCGCCACCTGCTCGGGGTTGAGGACGTCTGGGATCTGCAGAATCATGCGATGGGCTCAGACGCTCAGAAGCGGACGTCCGACGACAGCATCGCGGAACGCGGGCCGCCGGGGTTGTAGCGCCCGCCGTTGTTGTTCACGTTCCGGATGTAGAGCTCGTCGGTGAGATTGTAGAGATTCAGCCGCAGCGTGAAGTGCGAGTTCACGGCGTACTCCGCGAGCCCGTCCACCAGGCGATAGCCAGGCGACGCGATCGTATTGGCCGGGTTGATGAACACGTCGCCGGTGAAGCGGACCCCGCCGCCGAGCGTCAGATTGCCCGGCAGCCGGTAGGTGGACCACAGGTTGCCGGAGACCTCGGGCGTGAGCACCAGCCGCTTGCCGTTGTTGGCGGCGTTCTGCGTGTCCTGCGTGGCGTCGAGATAACCGGCGCTGAAGAGGACGCTCCACCTGCTGGTGACCTGCCCGGCGATCCCGGCGGTCACGCCTTTCACGAGCTGCCGATCGTCCTGGTTGTAGACCGGCGGAATGGCCGCCGCGTCCACCGTGAAGATCACGTTCTCGTTCACCGTCCGGAACGCCGCGCCGGTCAGCGACAGCCGCGTGCCGAAGAGGTCCCACTTGGTCCCGACCTCGAAGTTGGCGGACTCCTGCGGCTTCACGCTCGGGTTGTTCTGGTTGTTCACCTGCGCGCTGAGCGTGAAATTCGCGGTGCCGGGCGGCGTGACCGTCGTGCCGTACGATCCGTAGACGTTCCCGGTCTCGGTGACACGGAACACCACGCCCGCCTTGCCGCTCACCAGCGTGTCCGAGCCCGCGAGATCGGCCGTGGCGGCGCCGGCCGCATCGACGCTCAGGAAGGTCGTGTCGTAGCGTTCGACGCGCGCGCCGCCCGTCACCTGCCAGCGCGAGCCCAGATCGATCGTGTCGAACGCGAACATCCCCACCGTGGTCGTGTCGCCGCGGCTCAGGGCCAGCGACCGCACGGGCGCGTAGTTGAGCACAGGGTCGAGCGGGTTCGGCCGGTAGATGTTCACCGGCGCGCGCGTGCCCAGCCCGGTGAGGCCCGGAGCGAACTGGTTCTCGAAGTTCAGATCCGCGCCGGCGCTCACCGCGTGCCGCACGCGCCCGGTGCTGAACCGATCGATCAGCGAGAACTGGTGCGACGTCACCGCGTTCAGGCGCTCGTTGCCCTGGCGTCCGATGGTGACCAGGTTGGTGGTGGCGTCGAAGGCCGCCGGGTTCTGAATCGTCGAGATCACCGCTTCACGCGACGTCCGGTTGTAGCGGGACTGAAAGCGCAGCTGCAGCGACCGGTTGACGTCGTGCTCCGCTCGCACCGTCACGCTGTCCTGCCGGGCGTTGTCGTAGTCGTAGCCGATGCTGCCGTAGAAGTTGGACTGATCGACCGGCAGCGCGGCACGCACCGTGGTCGGCGCGAGCGGCGTCTCGGCCCACGCCGCGCCGGGGATACCGTAGTCGGGCACGTTCTCCTGATGGACGAACTGGCCGGACACCGTGAGCCGCGTCGGGGTACCGAGACCGAAGGCCAGCGACGGCGCCACCGCCTTGATCTCGTTCTCCACGACGTCGCGCCCCGGCGTGCCGCCGTCCTGCCACATCGCGTTGAGGCGGAAGCCGGACTTGCTCCACCACCCGCCCTGAGCCGCCATCGGGCGCGCGAAGTTGGCGTCCGCCGTGATGCGGTGGCGATCGCCGTTGCCATACCCGACGCTCGCCGAATAGGCCGCGCCGAGGTGCGGCGCCTTGGTCAACATGTTGACGTAGCCGGCGGCCGTGCCGCGCCCCACGTCCGATCCGGTGGGACCCATGAACACTTCGACCTGCTCGAGGTTGAAGACGTCGCGGCTGATCAGGCCGTCATCGCGAACACCGTCCACGAAGAGGCTGTTCGACGCGTTGAAGCCGCGCATGTTGAACATGTCGCCGGCCGTGTTCGAGGCGCCGCCGCCTTCGCCGGCCTGCAGCGTGATGCCGGGCACGTTGCGCAGCGCGTCCGACAGCGTGGTGGCCCCCTGCTGCGCGATGGTGGCGCGCGGGATGACCGCAATGGTCTGCGGCACGTCGCGCAGCGGTGCCGTGTAGCGCGGGGACGACACCACCGCCGCGGCGCGCCCGCTGACTTCCACGAATTCGCGCACGCCGCCGATCCCCAGTTCGACACGGCCGTCGGCGAAGCGCGCGGACACCGACGTTCCCTCGAGCAGCGCGGTCATCGCGGCGGCGGGCGTCAGCCTGCCGCTCACGCCGGGCGACTGGATCACCGCCAGCTCGGGCATCGTAAGGACGGTTTTCAGCCCCGTAACCCTCTCGAACTCGGCAAGAACAACTTGGAGTGTCCCGGGTGCGATCGTGAACTGGACGGTCGCTCTGGACGCTTGCGCGTCCTGGGGCGCCTGGGGAGCGGCCGCGGCCGCTTTCGCGGCCAGCGTCCCTGTCGCCACCGTGGCACCCATCAGCATGAAGAGGCGGGCGCGCCCCTTGCGACGCGCGGAACGGGTGGGCACCTGGGACCTGTGGTTCTTCACGACTGGGACTCCTCGACACGGTTGAGTGATGCGGCGGACATCGCGACGCCGTGTGCGGACTGCGGGTCCCGGGCGGAAACGCCGACAGGGGCTCTGGCACGGCGCGACAGCCACGAACGGCCGCGACGCAGCGCGAGCGCGATGCCGGTCCAGACGAGCACGACCGACCCGGCCGTCGCGACGCCGGCAATGGTCTGGCCCGGCAGGCCGAGCACTTCGCCGGTGTGCGCGAATCGCATGATGCTGCGCAGGCGTCGCGCCGGGGTCTGCGACGAAAAGTCCTCGTAGCTCACGACCGCGCCGGCACGGTCGAGCGTCAGCGTCGATCGCAGCTGCGGCTGGCCGCCGTCGCCCCGATCGATGCCGAACGCGATCGGCGCACGCGGCGACTCGGGCAGGCGCGCGCTGATCTCACGCCACGCCGGTTCCTGCTGCGTGGCTCGCGCGAGCAGCGCGTTCAATCCCGGCACGCCCTGCGGCGCCTGGCCGCCCGCGCGCCCCCGCGCGCCGCGGCCCGCTTCACCCGGTCCGCCACCGCGACGCGCCGGCGGCTCCTCGCCCATGGCCCGATAGACGAGGTCGTTGCCCCATGGGAACGAAATCGGCACCGCGGAGATGACGACGATGAAGAGCGGCACCAGGCACCAGGCGCCAATCACGTTGTGCCAGTTGAAGTCGCGCGCCTTGCCACGCGCGCCGCGCGTGAACAGGACCACCGGGCGCAGGTGCTGCCACGTCCACTTGCGCGGGAACCAGAGGTAGAGGCCCGAGACGACGATGAAAAGGAAGGCGACGTTCGACCATCCGGTGATCGCGCGCGCCGTCGTGCGCCCCTCGCCCTCGTACGCCAGCCAGCGGTGCCAGGCTCGCACGTCCGACATGAACTCGCGCATGCCCTGACGCGCCTCGCCCAGGACGTGTCCCGTGTAGGCGTCCAGATAGAACGTTTTCTGCCCGGCCGACACGACCACCGGATCGGCGGCCTCGGCGCCGACGACGACGTTCGACGCCGTGGTGCCCCGCGCCTGGGCGAATGACGCCAGCAGTTCCTCGACCGGCATCCGCGCCGCCCCCGCGGCCGGCGGCTGGGACTGGTAGTCGCTGTTGGCCCAGTCGTTCAGCTGCCGCTCGTAGGTGAGGATGACGCCGGTCACCGACATCACGAGGATCACGGCACCGGCCACGACGCCGGCAATCAGGTGGGGCCAGAACAACAGGGATCGCAGCTTCATGGGCGGGAAATCCGAGGCGCCAGGGCCGGAGTCGCCACCGGCACTTTGATATTGAGACTGAGTCTCACAAGCAGATTAGATATCCGACCTTTTCGGTCTGTCAAGGCCCCTGATCGAGTCGGGCCTTGCCAGACCGACGGCTTACCTGCTTGGAGCGCGGCGATAGCCGCGAGCGGCGACGGGCCACACGTCGACCACGCGATCGCCGTCGAACGCGTAGACGACGTCGTGGAGATTCATCGTGGGGTCGGTGTGCGAGGGCACGAGGCGAACCCGATCGCCGATACGAATCGAGGACCCGGCTGGAATCGCAATCGTCGCGTGCTCGTCGTTGAGCGACGTGACGGCAGCACCCTCGATGCCGTGCACGCGCGGGAGGCCGTGATCCTTCGTGGCGGACTTGTGCCCCGCATCGGCGACGCAGCGATCGGGAGCGGGACGGCTCACGACCGTGCCGAGCACGAAGAACGCCTGCTCGAACGGCACGCCCACGTCGCCGTAGTCGGTGTCCATCAGCGCGTACGAACCGGCTTGAATCTCCGTCACGCCCGGCACCCGGCCGCTGATGTCGAAGGTGCCGGTGCCGCCGGCCGACACGATCGCGCACGGCAGCCCGGCACCGCGCAGGCGCGCCGCCGTGTCCACGAGCTCCTGCATCGCGCGGCGGGCCTGAGCTTCGCGCTCGGCGCGATCGCGCACCGGCTGCACGTGCCCTTCATAGCCCATCACGCCGCGCAGCTCGATGCCGGGCGTGCGGGCCGCGCGCGTCGCCAATGCCAGCGCCGGCTCACCCGGCAGCACGCCGCACCGCATCTGCCCCACGTTCACGTCCACGAGCACGCCGATGGTGGTGTCCGCGCTGCGCGCGGCGGCCGCGAGGGCATCGAGGCCCTCCGGCGAATCGACCGCCACCGTGAGGCGCCGCGATACGGCCAGCGCGGCGGCGCGCCCGCACTTGTCCGCCGTCACGAGCTCGTTGGCAATGAGGATGTCGTCGCAGAACGCGGCGACGGTCTCGGCTTCGAGCACGGTGGCGCACGTCAGCCCGCTGCACGAGCCCGCGGCCAGCTGCCGCCGCGCAATCGCCGGCGTCTTGTGCGCCTTGACGTGCGGCCGCAGCCGGCAGGCCCCCCCGGCAAAGAAGCGCGCCATGCGCGCGATGTTCCGGTCGAGCGCCCCGGCGTCCACGATGAGCGCCGGGGTCGGCACCTCGGCGAGCGTGACCGGCGGAGTCTCGCCAGGCGTCATGCCGGCTCCTGGTCGTCGTCGCCGCGGCGCGCGGGCGCGATGCCGAAGCGCCGCATCTTGCGATAGAGGTTGCTGCGCTCCACGCCGAGCACGTCGGCCGTGCGCGACATGTTCCCCAGCTGCACGCCGAGCGCGTGCAGGATGTAGCGCTTCTCGAAGTCGTCGCGCGCGACGTGCAGCGGCACGATGCGATCGGGCGGCGGGTCCACTCGCGGCGCGGCCACGCCGCCCTGCCCCAGGAACGCCAGGTCGGCTGCGGTCACCACTTCGCCGGGGACCATGATCATCAGCCGCTCGATGATGTTCCGCAGCTCGCGCACGTTGCCCGGCCAGCCGTAGCGGCGGAGCAGGCCCACGGCCTCGGCCTCGAACGTCTTCGGCCGCCGCCCGTATTCGCGCGCCAGCAGCGCCATGAAGTGGTCGGCCAGGAGCTGGATGTCCTCGGGCCGCTCGCGCAGCGGCGGTACGAAGATGGGCACGACGTTGAGACGGAAGTAGAGATCCTCGCGGAACCGCCCGGCGCGAATCTCCTCGGGCAGGTCCTTGTTGGTGGCGGCGAGCACGCGCGCGTCCACCCGGATGCGCGTGGAGCTGCCGACGGCCTCCATCACCTGCTCCTGCAGGACGCGCAGCACCTTGGCCTGCGTCTTCAGGCTCATGTCGGCGATCTCGTCGAGGAAGATCGTGCCGCCGTGCGCCGTCTCGAACTTGCCGCGGCGGTCGGCGACCGCGCCGGTGAACGCGCCGCGCACGTGGCCGAAGAGCTCGCTTTCGATGAGCTCCTCGGGAATCGCGGCGCAGTTGACTTCGACGAACGGCGCGGAGCGGCGCCGGCTCATCGCGTGGATGTTGCGCGCCACCAGCTCCTTGCCCGTGCCGTTCTCGCCGAAGATGAGCACGCGGCCGTTCGACGGCGCGGCCATCGCGATCTGATCGCGCAGGCGCGTCATGGACAGGCTCTCCCCCACCATCGTGTGCTGCGCGTCCACCTTCGCGCGCAGCGCCAGGTTTTCGGCCTGCAGCCGCCGCTGGCGCAGCGCGTTGCGCACCACGAGCACGGTCTTGTCGAGCGACAGCGGCTTCTCGACGAAGTCGAAGGCGCCCATCTTGATGGCGCGCACCGCGGCCTCCACGCTCCCGTGGCCCGAGATGATCACCACCTCCGCGTCGCACTCCCGCTCGCGCATCCGCGCCAAGGTGGCCAGCCCGTCCATCTTCGGCAGCCAGACGTCCAGCACGACCACGTCGTAGGGGCTGCGGCTGAGCCGATCGAGGCACGCTTCCCCGCTGTCCACGGCGTCTACCGTGTAGCCCTCGTCGCGCAGCACACCGCCGAGGGCGCTGCGGACGCCGGGTTCGTCGTCGACGATGAGAATCGATGACATCAGCAGGGGAGCTCGATGACGAACCGTGTCCCGCGCGGGACGTTGTCGGCCACGTCGATGGCGCCGCCGTGCTCGGCGACGATGCGGCGGACGATGGCGAGGCCCAGACCGCTGCCCCGCTGCTTGGTGGAGTAGTACGGCAGGAACAGCTTGTCGCGCTCGGCCGCTGGAATCCCCGGCCCGTCGTCGGCCACGACGATGCGCAGCAGGTTGTTCCCCTTGTCGTGCTCGGTCGACATCGAGAGGGTCCCCGATCGGTGCATCGCCTCGACCGCATTGTCGACCAGGTTCAGGACGACGCGGCGCATCTGCTCGGGATCGACCGACACGCGCGGCAGCCCGTCACCGTAGCGCCGCTCGATGCGGACGTTCGGCAGCAGCCCGTCGTAGAGGGCGAGCGCCCCGTCGAGGAGCGCGTGGACGTCGGTCGGCACCGCGCGCGGCGCGGGCATGCGCGCGAACTGCGAGAACTCGTCCACCAGCCCCTTCAGCGACTCGACCTCCGTGATGATGGTGCTCGAGCACTCCTCGACGAGCGCGCGCGTGGCGTCCGGCGCCTGGGCGAAATGGCGGCGCAGGCGTTCCGCCGAGAGCTGGATGGGCGTGAGCGGGTTCTTGATCTCGTGCGCCAGGCGGCGCGCCACCTCACGCCAGGCCGCCACCTTCTGCGCGCGAATGAGCGGCGAGATGTCGTCGAAGACCACCACGACGCCGTCGAGGCTGCCGTCCTCGCGCCGCAGGGGCGACAGCACCACCGCCAGGTGCAGCTCGCGGCCGTCGCGCGTGATCGAAACGTCCTGTGGTCGTGTGTCGCGCGCAGTCGTACTCTCCGCCAGCAGCGCGCCCAACGGGCTGAGGCCCGGCGCGCCAAAGACATCCGCCGCTCGCTGTCCCGACACGTCGGAGTCGATGCCGAGCAATCGGCGTGCCGCCGAGTTCCACGTGCGGATGCGGCCCGCGGCGTCCACCGACACCACGCCGCTCGCGATCCGTTCGAGCACCGTCTCGACGTAGCGGCGGCGGCTTTCCACGTCGTGGTGGCGGCGCTCCAGCGCCACCGACGAGCGCTCCAACTGTTCGCGGCTGGTCGCCAGATCGCCCGCCATGACGTTGAACGCCTCGGCGAGCGAGCCGAACTCGTCGTGGCTCTGGATCTCCACGCGATAGTCGAACCGGCCGGCGCCGATTTCGTGGGCGGCTGTGGCGAGCAGCTGCACCGGGCGCGTGATGCGCTTGGCCATGTACAGCCCCATCCACGTAGCGCCGACCAGGATCATCAGCGTCAGCATCAGGAAGAACGACACGTAGACGCGCGTGACGGGCCCCTTGAGAACGCGGAGCTGCTGGTAGCTCTCGAAAGCGCTCGTCATGCCGCGGGCGCGATCGACGAAATCGCGCGGCAGGTAGTGGCTGGCGATGACCACGCCGCGCACCGGACCCTGCGCGCTCACGCGGATCGGCGTGGCCGACCGGATGAACTCCGCGCCGCTCGCGAGCCGATCGACGGTGGTGGCCTCGGCACCCGACGACGCGGCACGTTCCGCCAGCGCCGCGGAGCTCGCGTCCGTGCCCGCCGGCAGCCCCTCGGCCTGCACGCGCGCCACCGATCGGATCGCGGGGACGGCCGCGCTCGACGGGGCCACGCTGAACACTTCGACCAGCTCCACGTGATCCGGCGGCTCGTCCGATCGCACCGCGGTCTGCACGACGGCCGGATCGGCGGCCGCCACGTCGAGCGGCGCGAGCCGGCGTGCCAGCCGCAGCGAGAACGAGGAGACGACGCGCTGCTGCTCCTGATAGTAGTCCGCGGCGATGCCTTGCGCCGACGTCAGCACCTGCTCCATCGGCGCGTTGAACCAGCGGTCCACGCTGTTGCGAATCAGCTCGCTGCCGACGATCAGCACGAGGACGGCGGGGATGAACGTCATTCCGAGCAGCGCCGCCACCAGCTTGGCGCGGAAGCGCGCGAACGGCAGCGCGCGCCGCCGTTCCACCACGAGCTTGACGATGTTGCGCGCCAGGACGAAGACGAGCGCCACCAGGATGGTGAGGTCGGTGGCCGACAGCGCGTAGAGGACGAACTCGGCGAGGAAGTCGGGCGTCAGCGACGCCGAGCGGCTGGCGAGGGCCAGCAGGCCGCCCAGCGTGCCGACCAGCGCGACGATGCCGAGCAGAATCAGCTTGGTGTTGTCGAAGAAGCGGCCCCGGCGGTCGCCTGACCGGCGTCGCGGCGGCGAAGCCGGTTCAGTCTGGGCGGTCGACTGCGGCACTGAGAGCGCCACCGCTACTCCTTGGTGGCGAGCAGGTCCTTCAGCTCGCTCATGAACTCCCCGATGTCGCGGAAGTGACGGTAGACGGACGCGAAGCGGACGTACGCCACCTTGTCGAGCCGCTTCAGCTCGTCCATCACGAGCGCACCCACTTCCTCGGTGCCGATCTCCTTGTCGGGACGCTCCTGCAGCAGCGCCTCGGCCTTGTCGGCCACGGCTTCGATCGCGGCAATGCTGACCGGCCGCTTCTCGCACGCCTTGAGCAGGCCCGCAATCAGCTTCTGGCGTTCGAAGCGCTCGCGCGTGCCGTCCTTCTTGATCACCATGTAGGCGATCTCGTCGATGCGCTCGTAGCTGGTGAACCGCCTCCCGCAGTCGAGGCATTCACGGCGGCGCCGGATCGCCTCGCCTTCCTTGCTCTCACGGGAGTCCACGACTTTGTCGCCAAGATGGCCGCAGAATGGGCACTTCATTGGTTCGCCGCGACTCCTTCCGCCGGGGCCTCGCGCGCCAGCTCCTTGAGGCGCCCGAGGCTCAACCCGTCCTGCGCCATGAAGGCCAGCCCGAGCAGGATCACCGGCACGAACGAGATGGCGTGCACGACGATCGCCGCCGCGATGGCGTTCGCATTCGAGGCCCCGAAGAACGTCGTCATGCCGAACCTATAGGCCTCGTGATAACTCCCCACGCCGCCCGGCGTCGGCACCGCCACGCCCAGCACGAGCAACGCCTGCAGCAGGAACGACCCCGCGAACGGCAGCGCCATCCCGAAGGCACGCGTCACGAACCAGATCTCCGCCGCGCCCAGCACCCAGATGGCCACGGACCACAGCACCGCGGGCACCAGCTCGCGCGGCCGCCGCGCCACGGCGAGGCCGCCGCTGAACTTCTGCGCCATCTTCGCGAGCCGCTTGGCCACCGCGTGCCCCAGCACCCGATCCGCCGTCTGAACGTAGCCGCCGATTCTCTCGGGATGCGACGCAATGACCCACAACACGACGGCGAGCACCACCGCCAACCCCGTCGCCACCGACGACGACACCATCAGCGATCGGAACAGCGCCGGCGAAAACGACGACTTGTCGCCGATCGCCACGTACACGGCCAGCAGCGCCAGCACGGCGATCAGGTCGAGGACGCGCTCGGTCACGATCGTCGCGAACGTGGCGGTAAGGCTGAGTCCTTCCTGCCTCGACACCAGGTACGGCCGCAGCACGTCCCCCGCGCGGGCCGGCAGCAGCCCGAGCGCGGCAAACCCGATGATGGTCGCGCGGAACACCGTGCGGAAGCGCGTCGGCCCGATGGGCGACAGCAGGTATCGCCACCGGATCGCGCGCGCCCAGTACGTGGCCGCGACGACGCCGAGCGCAGCCGCCAGCAGCCCCACGCGCGCCCCTTGGACCTGCTGCCACACATCAGCGAGATTGGCGTGGCGCAGGAACCACACAAGCAGACCCGCGGTGAGCAACGAGACGAGCGCGGTGCGGAGCTTCACGGACGGGTCACAAAGGTCGCGCTCAGAGCCCCCACAATATATCAGGGCGCTCGCGCGCGACGGCCTTTCCCCTTGCGTACGGTTGCGGCGCCTGTCAGGTGCCGCTAAGATGCCGCCCTTCCGCCGTAGACCCGTGCCGTCCGCCGCCCCGCTCCTCGACACACGCCTCAACGGGACCAGACCCGACCGTCATGGCAAAGTGCGGGATCTGTTCGACTTGGGCGATCGCCTGCTGCTCGTCGCCACCGACCGGATCTCAGCCTTCGACTACGTCCTCGGCTCTGGAATCCCGGACAAGGGCAAGGTCCTGACGCAGCTCTCCGCATTCTGGTTCGGCCACACGGCGGGCGTCGTGCCCAACCATCTGCTGTCGACCGACATGAGCGACCTGCCGGCGGTGTTCCAGCCGCACCGCGAGATGCTTCAGGGCCGGTCGATGCTGGTCCGGAAGACGCAGCCGCTCGCCATCGAGTGTGTGGCGCGCGGGTATCTGTCGGGGTCGGGCTGGAAGGAATACCAGACGAGCGGCGCCGTGTGCGGCGTGCCGCTCCCGGCCGGTCTGCGCGAATCCGACCGGTTGCCGCGCCCCATCTTCACGCCAGCCACCAAGGCGAGCACCGGGCACGACATCAACATCTCGGAGGCCGAGGCCGGAGCCCTCATCGGGGAGGCGCTCGTGGCGCGCGTGCGGGATCTGACCCTGGCCCTCTATGCCGCCGGGGCGGCGCACGCCGAATCGCGCGGCATCATCCTGGCCGACACGAAGTTCGAGTTCGGGCTCACCGATTCAGGCGAGCTGATCCTCATCGATGAGGTGATGACGCCCGATTCCTCGCGCTACTGGCCCATGGACCAGTACGCGCCGGGCGGGCCGCAACCGAGCTTCGACAAGCAGTTCGTCCGCGACTACCTCGAGCGGATCCATTGGAACAAACAACCCCCAGTGCCGTCGCTGCCCGAGGACGTCGTCGCGCGGACCCGCGACAAGTATCTCGAAGCGTACAGGCGCCTTACCGGACGGGAGCTCGACTGATGGCGATGAAGGACCAGCTCGAACAGCTGGTGGCGGAACTGCTCGTGAAGGGTGTGCGGTACGAGGACGCCCAGCGGGAGTTCGAGAAGCGCTTCATCACCCAGGCGCTCCAGAAAATGGACGGGAACCTGGGGAAAACGGCCGACCTGCTCGGCATCCATCGCAACACGCTCAGCCGGAAGATGACTGAGTACCGCTTGCGCCGCTCCGCTTGACAGTGACGATCTGAGGCCAATAGACTTAGCAGTCGTGGTGACCGACTGCTAAGCCTTCAGGGGCCCAGTCGCCACACATCCGAAGTCCGTTCGAACTCGAACAGTTGCCGGAACAGCGACCTTACACAGGCGGCCGCGCGCGAAGCGCGCCGCAACCCGAGGCACGTCAGCAATCAAGCACAGTGGAGTCGATTGACATGAAAGTGAGACCGTTGCACGACCGCATCATCGTCCAGCGCATCGAAGAGGGCGAGCAGAAGATCGGCGGGATCATCATCCCCGACTCGGCGAAGGAAAAGCCGCAGCAGGGGAAGGTCTACGCCGTCGGCTCTGGCAAGGTGAAGGAAGACGGCACCCGCCAGCCCCTCGACGTCAAGGATGGCGACACCATCCTCTTCGGCAAGTACTCCGGCCAGGAGATCAAGATCGATGGCGAGGAGTATCTGATCATGCGCGAGGACGAGATTCTCGCCGTTCTCGATTCGAAGTAAGGGAGCGACAGGAATGGCAAAGCAGATTATTTACGGCGAGCAGTCGCGGCAGGCGATCCTCCGCGGCGTGAACGCGCTGGCCGACGCAGTGAAGGTGACCCTGGGCCCCAAGGGCCGCAACGTGGTTCTCGACAAGAAGTTCGGCTCCCCCACCATCACCAAGGACGGCGTGACGGTGGCCAAGGAGATCGACCTGAAGGATCCGCTCGAGAACATGGGCGCGCAGATGGTGCGCGAAGTGGCGAGCAAGACGTCGGACACGGCCGGTGACGGCACGACGACGGCCACCGTGCTGGCGCAGGCGATCTATCGCGAGGGCGCGAAGAACGTCGTGGCCGGCGCCAACCCGATGGAGCTGAAGCGCGGCATCGAGAAGGCGGTCGAAGCCATCGTCGCCGAAGTGAAGAAGATGGCGCGCCCGGTGTCGGGCAACATGGTGGCGCAGGTCGGCACCATCTCGGCCAACGGCGACGCGACGATCGGCAAGATCATCGCCGAGGCGATGGACAAGGTCGGCAAGGACGGCGTCATCACGGTGGAAGAGGCCAAGACGCTCGAGACCTCGCTCGACGTGGTCGAGGGCATGCAGTTCGACCGCGGCTACCTGTCGGCGTATTTCGTGACCGACCCGGAGCGCATGGAAGTGGTGCTCGAGAACCCGGTCATCCTCATCCACGAGAAGAAGATCGCGTCGATGAAGGACCTGCTGCCGGTGCTCGAGCAGGTGGCGCGCCTCGGCCGTCCGCTGCTGATCGTGGCGGAAGACGTCGAAGGTGAAGCGCTGGCCACGCTCGTGGTCAACAAGCTCCGTGGCACGCTGCAGGCCGCGGCCGTGAAGGCGCCGGGCTTCGGCGACCGCCGCAAGGCCATGCTCGAGGACATCGCGATCCTCACGGGCGGCCGCGCGATCACGGAAGACCTCGGCATCAAGCTCGAGAACATCAAGCTCGAGGACCTCGGCAAGGCCAAGAAGATCACGATCGACAAGGACAACACCACAATCGTCGAGGGCTCCGGCACCACGTCGGCCATCGAAGGCCGCGTGAAGCAGATTCGCGCGCAGGTCGAGGAGACCACCTCGGACTACGACCGCGAGAAGCTGCAGGAGCGGCTGGCGAAGCTCGTGGGCGGCGTCGCCGTCATCAAGGTCGGTGCGGCCACCGAAACCGAGATGAAGGAGAAGAAGGCGCGCGTCGAGGACGCGATGCACGCCACCAAGGCGGCCGTCGAAGAGGGCATCGTGCCCGGCGGCGGCGTCGCGCTCGTGCGCGGCAGCAAGGCGCTCGACGGGCTGAAGCTCGAAGGCGACCAGAAGGTCGGCATGCAGATCATCCGGCGCGCCATCGAGGAGCCGATGCGGCACATCGCGAGCAACGCGGGCGCCGAAGGCTCGATCGTCGTGGCCAAGGTCAAGGACATGAAGCAGGACGAAGGCTTCAACGCCGCGACCGAGGCTTACGAGGACCTGGTGAAGGCGGGCGTCATCGACCCGGCCAAGGTGGTCCGCAACGCGCTGCAGAACGCGTCGTCGATCGCGTCGCTCCTGCTCACGACCGAAGCCCTCGTCTCCGAGATCCCCGAGGAGAAGAAGGAACCGGCGGGCGGCGGCGGACACTCGCACGGCGGCGGCATGGGCGGAATGTACTGAGGCCTCTAGCCTCTAGCCTCTGGCCTCTAGGCAGAAACACGAAGGGCGGCTCCTCACGGAGCCGCCCTTTGTGTGTACGTAGCCGCCGGTCTTTAGACCGGCCTCAGCGAAGCGTAAACGCCAGTTCGATGGTGATGAGCACCGGCACGGGTTCGCCGAAGCGGGTGCCGGGACGGAAGCGCCACTGCTTGGCCGCCTTAATCGCTTCCTGATCGAGGCCGAAGGTGTTGTCGAGCGAGCGGACCACGTTGACGCGGCCCACGGTGCCATCGGGCATCACGACACATTCGAGCCACACGGTGCCCTGCACCTTCGCGCGCATCGCATCCGCCGTGTACGACGGCTTCACCTCGCGTACGAGCTGCGGGATGGTGACGCCGTTGCCCGGACGGTATTCGCCGCCGCCGATGCCACCGCCCCTGCCCGGCCCCACTCCCGAGCCCTCGCCGGGACCGACGCCGGTGCCGCGTCCAGTGCCGCCGCCACCTTCGTCGCCCTTGCCATGCGAGTCGTTCGAGGCCTGAGTGGACTCGAGCACGCCCGGGGCAGGCGGTGCCGGCGTCGGCGTCTCGACGGGAGCCTTCACTTCCGGCTCGGGGTCGGGTTCTTTCTTGATCTCGACCGGCTTCTCCACGACGGGGACCGGTTTCTCGGCCTTGAGCTCGACCTTCTTCGGCGGATCCGGATTGTTGTTGCCGCCGCCACCGCCGCCGCCACCCGGTCCCGGCTGCGCAATCCACACGATGTCGGGCAGGCGGTCCGGCAGCACGCTCTCGTAGACCTTCTCCGGGAGCATCCGCGCGATGAAGAAGATGAGCAGGAACACCGCGGCGTGGCTGCCGATCGACAGGCCCAGGGCGTTGCCGATCCGCTTCTCCTGCATCTCGAAGGTGAAGTGGAACTCGGCGGGGCCGACGCCCTCCGGGCGCACGTGGAGGTGCGTCGACTCGAAGGTCGGCTTGGGAGTGGGAGTCCCGGGCGGGGTCGGGGTGGCCATACCGCTAATGGACGAAGGCGCTGATTGAATTGTCCCCGACCGGGACCGGGGCCGCAAGCTTAGACGCCACAAAACTTTGTTTGGCTCCGGTCATCATTCCCTCGGGGCCGGTCTAAAGACCGGCGGCTACGTACCCGTCCCGGGAAAG
>JADMIO010991062.1_pt1 | contig 17178 bp, 11 predicted proteins | sample 8958161 | NCBI WGS metagenome assembly JADMIO01 (sample SAMN16585339, study PRJNA669376) | soil metagenome | isolation source: Crop rotation soil | place: USA: Cullars Rotation, Alabama | collected 2011
CGTTGCCGCCGGCACCATCCGCTACAACTTCGTCAAATTCGTCATCGCCGACGGCCTGGCAGCGCTGATCTCCGGAGGCCTCTGGATCTGGCTGGGCTGGTGGATCGGGCGAAAGGTTGGCAGTGTCGGGGAGCTACGAGACAAGATAAAGCCCTACAGCCACTGGGCATTGGTCGTGACACTCGGGCTGATCTTCGTTCTGGTTCTCTACATGATTTGGCGTTACCGCAAGCATGAAACGGTCACCGAGGCGGTCATCGAAAAGGTCGAACAGGCCGCCGCGCATCACCACTCGCACGGCAGCGAGCAACCCAAGACTGAGGGATAAAGGATCAGCACGCGCGGGCGCACATCGATGTCCTATCGCCGCCTCTCCAGTGGCAGCTTGCTCTGAGAAGCTTCAATCCGGCTCTTTAACCGGTGCGCCCACCAGGCGCCGATCACGCCGCAAAACTCCATGACCAGGAACGTCGCCACCACCTGCTGCCAGCCACTCTTAAAGCAAAAGACGAGAGCGGCGCAGACGCCGAGCGTCAGCACCTGTATTGCAACCAGCCGCCTCCGATACATTGCCCACATGGAGTCAATTCTAACCGGTTTGGCGCATTGACGCCCTTCCGTGAGGCAGCTAACGTTGGGATGCTCGGACCTCACTCGATTCATAAAGGAGAAACCATGCCCTATACGCTGCCCCCGCTGCCGTTTCCATCCGATGCGCTTGAGCCGCACATCGACAAGATGACGATGGAAATCCACCATGGAAAACACCACAACGCCTACGTGACCAATCTCAATGCCGCCATCCAAAAGCATCCCGCTCTCGATGGCAAACCGGTTCATGAGTTGCTTGAAAACAACCTCAAGATCGTCCCCGAAGACATCAAGACCGCCGTTCGCAACAACGGCGGCGGCCATCACAACCACTCGCTTTTTTGGGAGATTCTCAATCCGGCAGGCAAGAGCGGTACAGCACCGATTGGGAATCTGGCCGCCGCGATCACTTCGACCTTCCAGTCCTTCGACAACTTCAAACAGCAATTCGCCACGGCCGCGACGGGGCGCTTCGGCTCCGGCTGGGCGTGGCTGGTGAAGCGCGGCCCGAAGATCGACATCATCTCGACGGCCAACCAGGACAGCCCGATCATGGAAGGCGCATTCCCTGTCATTGGATTGGATGTGTGGGAACACGCCTACTACCTTAAGTACCAGAATCGCCGCCCCGACTACATCGGCGCGTGGTGGAACGTGGTGAACTGGAAAGTGGCGGAAGACCGCTTCAACCGCGCCAAGTGAGTCAGGCAAGGTGAGGCGTTGCCGCTCCCACACTGGCCGCGGCGGACGGGAAGGTGAGCGTGATCCGCGTTCCAAGACCTACTTGGCTTTCAATGCTCACTGTTCCGCGGTGAAGCTGCGAAATCGTTTTGACGATCGCCAGGCCCAGCCCCAGCCCGCCCGTATTCTTGCTGCGTGTGGCGTCCACGCGGTAGAACCGGTCAAACACGTGCGGCAAGTGCTCGGCGGGGATTCCGCGCCCTGAGTCTTTGACCTCGACTTTAAGCATCCCACCCTCGTTCCAAGCGCGCACGCACACCTCTCCGCCACTGGAGGAATATTTGAGCGCATTTTCAACCAGGTTGCCGACAGCCCGCTGAAAAAGGTTTCGGTCGAGCTCGGCGACTAGCATCTCCTCGGCCTGGAGGTCGAGAGTTAGGTTCGCCTCGGCCGCTGGTACGGAATAGAACTCCATCAAGTTGGCCAGCTCGCGCGCCACGTACAACCGTTCGCGCCGGATCTGCGTATGGGGATCTTCCGCGCGTGCGATAAACAAGAGGCTATCGATCAGCGAGGAGAGGCGCACGCACTCCTCCAAACACGAGCCCAGCGTCTCGCGGTATTCTTCCAGCGTCCGCCCGCGCGAAAGCGCCACCTCCGCCTCGCCACGCAAATTGTTAATCGGCGTACGCAGTTCGTGGGCGATATCAGCGGAATACCTGGCCAGGCGCGCAAAGGCATCCTCCAAGCCTTGCATCATCTCATTAAAAGTGCCCGCGAGGGCGGAGAGCTCGGAAGGAAAACCGGCTGCGTTCACGCGTTCGTTGAGCGTGGTGGAGCGAATCCGCCGCATGGTCGCCCCCATCTGCGCTACCGGGCGAAGTCCCCGATGGGCGATCCAGTAACCGACAACGCCGCTGATGAGCAGCCCCAGGCTGACGACCAGCCACAGGCGCCGCCGGTATTGCGCAAGCACCTGCTGCTCGTAGCGGTGGTCAACAGCGACATCCAGGCGATAACTGGTGCCCTCAGCGGAGTTGTAAACCGACTCCGACATCGCCCGAAACGGCCGGCCTTTGGGAGAGACTAGATCGTACGCTTTGTCAGAATCGCCCCCTCCAGGGCCAGTTTTATGAAAATCGACCGGCAGGTTGGCGGATAGCCCCGGAGTCTCCGCCACCAATTGGCCGTCCGCCCGCAGAATTCGCACCAGCACCGGCTCAAGGCTCTTGGCGACAACCTCAAGCTGCACCGCTTGGTTCAGCGCTGCCGAATCGACGGGCCGGTCGCGCAGCAGCTTTTCCACTTCCCGGATTTTGGTCTCCAATCGTAAATCGTCGGCGAGTTGGAGATAGCCCGCTAGCGTGAAATAGAGAAACCCCATCGCCAGCAACAAGAGCAGAAAGGCCGAGGCGGTGTACCAAACAGCCAAGCGCGTCGCGAGGCTCCAAGGCCGGCGCTGATTTGGTTTGCCGCCCGATCGTTCCGCACTAGGTGCGGTCTTCAAGGACATAGCCTACTCCGCGGACGGTGTGGATGAACTTCTTTTCATACGGGTCGTCCACCTTCATGCGAAGACGCCGCACATGAACATCGACGACATTGCTGTCGCTGTCAAAGTTCATGTCCCACACCTGTTCCGCAATGAGCGTACGCGATAGCACTTCGCCGCTGCGGCGCATCAGTAGAGATAGGAGGGAGAATTCTTTGGGAGTCAGGTCGAGCCGCTTGCCGCCTCGCAGGACTTTGTGAGCCGCCAAATCCAGTTCAAGCTCACCCACCTTAAAGCTTCCAATCTGCCGGTTCGGACCGCGCCTCAGGACCGAGCGCACGCGCGCCAGCAATTCGGAGAACGCGAACGGCTTGACCAGGTAATCATCCGCGCCCAGCTCCAGGCCACGAACGCGGTCCTGCACGGTATCGCGAGCTGTGAGAAAGAGAACCGGCGTCTGCGCGCCGCTGCGGCGAAGCTCTTCGATCACCGACCACCCATCCCGACCCGGCAGCATTACGTCCAGGATGATCAAGTCGTACCGATTGGCGCCCGCCAAGCGCAGGCCCTCATCGCCACTTCCCGTGGTGTCCACGACAAACCCCTGCTCCACCAAACCTTTTTGCAGATACGCGGCCGTCTTGACCTCGTCTTCAATGATCAAAATTTTCACGACAGCACCTCGGTTAGTAGAAGCTTTCCCAGAAGGATTTGAGCATAGCACGGCCTTCCACCCGAACAAGTGAGACTGCAAAAATTGCCCATAAAATGGGGCCGGAATGAAGCCGTCGTCATTTAAAGTTAGGGTCGCCGCTGGGTGCTGATACCGATGTGTTTATTATGCCCAGCAATTTCGCGTGACGCCGGGGCTTGGAACTGGCGGGTTAGGTTTGCGGTAACCGTCTCGTTCATTAGGATGCGGCAGACTTTTCGGGCTCACAATTATGATTTCATGCCGACGTCGTTGTTCTCGCGCTTTCTCGCATCGCGCGCCTTTCTCATTTGAGACAGTTGAACCTCGCTTGCTGCTGACGACATTCATGGTGAGCAGCGTGGCCGACTCCGGCCCGGGCACGCTTCGCCAAGCGATTCTCGATGCCAATGCGCAGAGCGGTTTTGACTCCATCGCCTTCAACATCGTCACGGTGGGCACGCCGACGATCAACCTCGCCTCCGCCCTGCCAAACATCACCGATCCGCTGAGCATCAATGGAGCAACGCAGCCCAGCTCGGGTCTGGTTGATATAAACGGCGGCGGCGGCGCGTTCGATGGGCTGACCATCACCGCCGGCGCCTCCACCGTTCGCGGGCTCCTGCTCCGGGGTTTTAGCGGGCATGGTTTGGTGATCTCCGGCGGTGGAGGCAACACAATCGTCGGTGATAGTTTCGGACTCGATTCGTTTCTCGCCAAGCGCCCCAACACACTGGAAAACATCCTGATCGACAATTCCGCAAGCAACACCATCGGCGGCGCTGCGCTCCTCGATCGCAACATTCTCGTTTCCAGCGGCTCGTATGGAATCACCATCCAAGGCGCCGCCTCCACGGGCAATATCGTGCAGGGAAACCTGATCGGTGTTGCTTTTACGCTCTTTGGACTGTCGCTTGGCGCGGGGCCATTTCCCAACGCGGCCGGCGGCGTGAACATCGACGGCGCTTCAAACAACATCATTGGCGGCGCGGCCGGCAATACGATTTCCGGCAACCTGTCCGCGAACGTAATCATCCAAAACGGCGCGACGGCGAATATCGTACAAGGCAACCTGATTGGCACGAACCTCGCCGGCGATGCAGCGCTGGATTCGAGCTCCAGCGTCACAGGCATCCTTATCTCCAATGCCGTGGGCAACACGGTTGGCGGCGTCAGTGCTGCCGCGAAGAACGTCATCTCCGGAAATGGGCAAGCCGGCATCGCCATCGTCGGCAACTCCAATGGCAATTCGGTCCTTGGCAATTTCATCGGAACCAACGCCATAGGAACTGCTGCGGTTCCGAATCGAGGTCCGGGTGTTGCTGTTGCCGGGCTGGGTAATTTCATTGGCGGGATCGCACCCGGATCGCAGAACGTTATCTCGGGCAACGCCGGCGATGGCATCCGCATTGATGGGACCGGCCTCTCGGCGGCCCCTTCGGGGAATCAGATTCGAGGCAATCTCATTGGGCTTAGCGCCTCCGGGACGGCCGCTCTGGCCAATAGCGGCGCGGGCATCGGCATCGTCAACGCTGTCGCCAACGTTATCGGCGGCAGCGCTCGCGCGGCACGCAATATCATCTCTGGAAATGGTGAAGAAGGCATTGCCATTGCCGGCGAGGCCACTTCGCTCAATACCATCCAGGGGAATTTCATCGGCCTTTCGCCCAATGGATTGAGCGGCATCGGCAACGGGCTGGCGGGCATTGGGATTCATGGCGCCGCTTCCAATGCAATCGGTGGAGCGGCCGCCAGCGAAGGGAATACCATCGCTGGAAATGGCGGCGGGGGCATCGTCCTCGATCGCTCGACAACCGGCCAGCCGGCGATGCTCAATGTCATCAAAGGAAACACGCTTGGCACTGCCAGTGTTCCTAACCTTCTCTCGGCCATTACCATCGACGGCGCTCACGACAACATCATTGGCGGCGTCGCAGCAGGTGAAGCCAACATACTGCGCGCCGACTCCTTCGCAATCGTTTCCGCTGATGCGATGTGCAATGCCTTTTTCGCTAATACCGTCGATGTTCCCTCGGGTGTGGCGGCCGTTCAAAACTCGGCGGCAGCCCCTGCCCTGACAGTGAGCGCCATCGCCCAACAGGGAGGCGGTGCAGAGATACAAGGCTCGATCAACGCAAATGCCGACTCGACCGTCACTCTCTCCCTCTATCGCGTGACCACCGTGGCCGGTCGCTCAACCTATCAAACCATCAGCGTTACCGACTTCCTGTTGGATTCGACCGGCGCTGCCACGTTCGATCCCCAGGCGGCAGGTCCGTTCGATCCTGCAATCGATCGAATTTCGGCCGCTCTAACTACTCGCGACAACTGCCCTCCCAACCCCGGCGGCGACCCCTTGGGAGATACGTCGGCATTCTCCACCCCCACTGCAATCGCTCCGGTTGGCGCGCTGGCAAACCTGATCAACGGACAGATTGTGGTCACCGGCACTTCCGGAAACGATGCCATCACCATTGCCGACGATGGCGTCAACTACGTCATTACATCTGGCCCGGCCGCGATACAGACGTTTAAAAAAACCGATGTTCCCAGCGGAATCGTAGTAAATGCCGGCGACGGCAATGACACAATCAACCTTGCGGCGGGCATTCGCGACGCCCAGATTAACGGCGAAGGAGGTAACGATCTGATCTCCGTCTTCGATCCGACCAATGGGAGTTCGGTCATCCCTCCTCCGGTCGATATCGGCTTTGGGATTCCGCAGCCCTTCCTGGCTGGCGGCGCCGGCAACGATACATATTCGTTCTCGTCCGCGTTCAGCGTTGTGTTAATCGACGAACAGCCCAACGAGGGCAACGACACCATCGATTTTTCCAACTATCCAAACGCGCTGGTGTTCAATGTTACCGGCAAGATTAGCGACGGTCCGAACTACATTTCCGAATCGGCCGGTGTGGAGAACCTCCTGGGCGGATTGGCGAACGATCGCTTTATCTTTCCCAGGGGAAAAGTGCTCGGTGGACGGATCGATGGCGGCCAGGGCGTCAACCTGCTGGATTATTCCCCATATACAACTCGGGTCTCGGTTAATCTGAGCAATGGAACGGGCACGGGTGTTTCGTCCCTGGCGCACATCGACAACGTCACCGGTGGCTCCAACAACGATGTCATCACAGGAGACGCTCGCAACAACACGCTCACCGGCAGCGGCGGCAATGACAAGATCAATGGCGGCGCTGGCAACGATTCCATCCAGGGAAGCGACGGCAATGACACCGTCGATGGACAGACCGGGAATGACTTGATCCACGGCGGGATTGGCACGGACGATCTAAACGGATCGGCCGGCAACGATTCCATCTTCGGCGACGATGGGAACGACCGGCTTTCAGGCGGCGATGGCAACGACACGCTTACCGGCGGTAAAGGGATCGACTTTATGTCGGGGGACAACGGCGACGATTTGCTGTTCGGAAAGGACAGCACGGTCGAAACGTTGCAGGGCGGCGCAGGAAAAGACAAAGCCCAGCGCGATCGCAACGATATACTGAAAACGATCGAGCAGGTCTTGAACTAAGCACACGCCACGCACGCTCGCCTCTTGAGAGACTGCACCCGCTGCGAAGCCGGCGTGCATACTTCGAAGTTCCTATGTATCCTTCGGATCTTAAGGAGCCGCCATGAATGCAATCACTTTCTCGCGCGCACTGATCCTGTCGATGATGTTGATTCCATCTGCCGCAAAAGCCGCCGATCAGGCTCGGACGCCTAATTTTGTGATCGTCTTCACGGATGATCAGGGGTATGAGGATTTAGGGTGTTTTGGCTCGCCGAAGATCAAGACGCCAAATATCGATCGCATGGCGAGTGAGGGAATCAAATTCACTTCATTTTACGTGGGGCAGGCGGTCTGCTCGGCATCGCGGTCGGCGCTGATGACGGGGTGTTATCCAGGACGTGTGAGCATTCAAGGCGCGCTGGGTCCAAATGCAAACTACGGTTTGTCATCGAAGGAGGTGACGATCGCCAAGATGCTGAAGGAGCGGGGGTATGCGACGGGCATGTTTGGCAAATGGCACCTGGGACATCATCCGCAGTTTCTGCCGACCAATCGCGGGTTCGATGAATACTTCGGGCTCCCCTACTCCAACGACATGTGGCCAAAGCATCCAACTACCAAGTTTCCGGATCTTCCGCTGATCGAGGGGACAAAGACGATTCAGCTCAACCCGGATCAGACGCAGTTGACGACGTGGTACACGGAGCGGGCCGTCAGCTTCATCAATCGGCACAAGAGCGAACCATTCTTCCTTTATGTCGCGCACAATATGCCGCATGTGCCGCTGCACGTCTCCGACAAGTTCAAGGGAAAGAGCGAGCGGGGACTCTATGGCGACGTAATTATGGAGATCGATTGGTCGGTAGGAGAGATCCTGGCGGCCCTCAAACGCAATGGTTTGGATGACAATACGTTGGTGATTTACACGTCCGACAATGGGCCGTGGCTTTCGTATGGGGATCATGCCGGATCGGCCGGCCCGCTGCGGGAAGGAAAGGCCACCAGCTTCGATGGTGGTATCCGCGAGGCGTGCGTCATGCGCTGGCCGGGAAAAATCCCTGCGGGAAAGGTTTGCACCGATCTGGCGGCGACGATGGATATTTTGCCCACGTTTGGGAAACTGGCCGGCGCAAAGGTGCCGGATGAAAAAACAATCGATGGGAGAGACATTTGGCCGCTGATGTCGGGACAGCCGGGCGCGAAGTCACCGCACGAGGCGTATTACATTTATTGGGGCTTGGAGCTGCAGGCGATTCGAAGCGGCAAATGGAAGCTGCATCTGGGGCACAAGTACACGCACATCACCGAGCCGGGCAAAGGTGGGCAGCCGGGCAAGGCGCGGCAGGATGATATTGGGGTGGAGTTGTTTGATCTGGAGAGCGACATTCACGAGAGCAAGGATGTGGCGGCGCAGTATCCGGATGTCGTGAAGAAATTGGAGGCGTACGCGGAAGCGGCCCGCGACGATTTAGGGGACTCGAAAACGAAGCGCGTGGGCAAGGGCGTGCGCCCGCATGAGATGTTGGCGGGAGGCGGCAAGGGACAGAATTAGCCGAAACGGAGCGTAGAAGCTGACCAATTCTCCATGTCGCGTTGCGCAGATTTGCTCATTGAAATGCGACCACGGCGCGAGTGGAGTTTTGCTTGTTTTCCCAAGTTCGCCCGCGCAGTTACTCTTAGAATAAGAGCCGGATGCCGCAACGCTTTTCCCATCGAATTTCACTCGCCGGCGCCTGGTACGCGATCGTCGGTGGCGCCATCACACTGCTGGGATGGCTGCTTCACCTGCAACGCCTCACGGACTGGAACAACAGCGGCATCGCGATGTTCGTCAATACGGCGCTGTGCAGTGTCGCTGCCGGGCCAGCTATTCTGCTTCTGCGCCGAGGGCGGCTTCAGAATCCGGTTGTTCGCTGGACGATTCGCGGGCTGGGGCTGGTTCCTCTGGTGATTGGCGGGCTGACCCTTTCGCAGCACATTTTCGGATGGAACCTGGGAATCGACACCCTCATCGCTCGCGCGCAGTGGGGTGATCGTGCTGCGGCATTTCCCGGGCGAATGGGGCCACCGGCTTCCAGCTCATTTTTCCTGATCGGTGTCGCGATTGTGCTGTCAACCGTTCGCGCGGCGCCCAACGGCCGCCGCGTCGCGACCATGATTGCGCTGATCGCAACGGTGATCCCTTCGGTCTCGTTGACGGCGTACTGGTATGGGGCCGATGTTCTTTATGCGATGCCCCGCCTAACTGGCATTGCCATGCAGACCGCGTCGATTCTGCTGGCGCTGGAGCTGGCGCTTGTCTTCGCGATTCCGGAATCCGGGCTGGCAAGGCTCATGTCCCGCGACGACGCCGCGGGGCTGCTGATGCGCCACCTGCTCGTGCCGATCGTTTTGGTGCTGCTCATTTTCGGCCGCATCCGAGTGTTGGGGCAGGAACGAGGGCTCTACGACACGGCCGCGGGAACGGCTATTTTTACGGTCGCCCTCATCGCGGTTGTCACGATCACGCTCTGGTCCACCGCACGCGCGATCATCAACCAGGTGCAGCGACGAACGGTAGCAGAAGCGGCGGTGGAGCGCAGCGAGTTTCTGTACAGGTCGTTGGTGCAATTTGCCAGTGACGGCATCTGGCTGGCCGATCAGTCGGGGCAATTCATCGACGTGAACAGGGCCGCTTGCGCGATGCTCGGCTATACGCACGAAGAACACGTGGCATTGCACGTTCGCGATCTAATCCGGCCGGACGAGGAGCAGAAATTCCAGCGCCTCATGGCGCGGCTGGCAGCTCGGCAGGCAGTGACGGAGGTGTGGGATGTTCGCTGCAAGGATGGCAGCTACATTCCATTGGAGCTGAGCATGACCTTCACTCCCGATGGTCGGTGGCAGGCGATTGGACGCGATGTGAGCCTGCGCAAACGCATCGAGGAAGAGCGAGAGCGGCTGCTGGATGCGGAGCGGTCAGCGCGCTCGGAAGCCGAACACGCCGGACGAATGAAGGATGAGTTTCTGGCAACGCTGTCGCACGAGCTGCGCACGCCGCTCAATGCGATACTGGGATGGTCGCAGATTCTGGCTCGGGATGGGATGAATCAGGATGCGGCGACGTTGAAAGAAGGTTTGGGAGTCATCGAGCGCAATTCGCGCGCGCAGGCGCAGCTCATCGAAGACCTGCTGGATATGAGCCGGATCATCTCAGGAAAGGTTCGCCTCCATGTGCAGCAGGTGAACCTGAGCGAGGTGATCGAGGCCGCCGTGGATGTGGTGACTCCATCGGCGCTGGCGAAGGGAATCCGACTCCACAAGGTGCTCGATCCGCACGCCGGTCCGATCAGCGGCGATCCGAACCGGCTTCAACAGGTCGTATGGAATCTGCTTTCCAACGCGATCAAATTTACCGATCGGGGCGGACGGGTGCGGGTGAGTTTGCGGCGGGTGAATTCTCACCTGGAGATTGAAGTGGCCGACACAGGCGAGGGAATCGCGCCGCAATTCTTGCCGCATGTCTTCGAGCGGTTTCGCCAGCATGACGCCTCGACGACGCGGATGCACGCGGGCCTGGGACTGGGGCTGGCGATCGTGAAGCACCTGGTGGAGCTGCACGGTGGAAAGATTTCAGCTCACAGCGAAGGGCGGGGAAAGGGAGCGACGTTCATCGTCGAATTGCCGCTGGGGGCGGCCAGCCCCATCGCGCCCGAAGGCGACAATCGAATGCATCCAACGTCGCCGGCTGCGCGCATTGCAGCGGGCGACTCACCCGATTTGAGCAGATTGAAGGTCCTGGTGGTGGATGATGAGCCGGACGCCGCAGAGCTTGTCAAACGGATCCTTGAGCAATGCAAGGCAACCGTGATAACCGCGCAATCGACCAATGAGGCAATCGATGTATTCAACGAAGTTAAACCCGATGTGCTGGTGAGCGACATTGGAATGCCGCACCGCGATGGGTATGAGCTGATTCGCGCGGTTCGCCAGAGGGAGCGCAACAGCGATAAAAAGATTCCGGCGATCGCTCTAACCGCATTTGCCCGAGCGGAAGATCGCATGCGCGCGTTGCAGGAGGGGTATCAGATTCACCTCGCCAAGCCCGTGGAGCCGGCCGAGCTGATCACTGTCGTAGCCAGCGTGGCCGGGCGGCTGCGTGCGGGCGATGCACACGAAGCGAATAGCGTTGACTAATCAACGGCCGTAGGACGTGGGTTTAGAGCGTACTAAGCAAGCCCGGCCGATTGGTTGAACCGTTACTCCCATTTTTGAAGTTCGACGATGTTTCCTTCGGGATCGCTCATGTAAATGAGCGTGAGAGTGCCCGCGCCGGGAATGGTGAGAGTGACGAGCTTTCCGATGTCTTGCCCACCCCAGTTTTTTATCTCCTCGCGCTTTTTCTCAACGTCATCCACTTCGAAGGCGATGTGGGCGAAGCCGGGGCGATTTAAGGATGGGGTGGGGCGGGCATCTTTGGTGTTGTATTGGAAAATCTCCAGCGTGGGTCCGCTTTCGCCATGGCCCGGGAGGCGAAGGTGGCGGCCGCGGACGCGAGCGCCCTTGATGCTGGTGAGATCGTCGATCTGGGGGCCGTGGTGATCGCGCTCGCTGCTGACGGGAGTGCAGTCGAAGACGTGGATATAGAATTCGGCGAGTTTCTTCCAGTCGTCGGCGATGAGGTTGGTGTGGGCGAAGCGCGTTTTGGATACGGATGAGCTCATGTGGTCATTTGGGAGGTTGTGCCCATGATGGGGTGCCGAACCAATCGTGCATCTCTCTTTCCAGCTGCGCCCTGATGGCCGGAGCTTCAGACTTGTTGCCGCGGTCGCCAGTTTCGCTCATCCACGTGTCCAGGGCAGCGCGCAGGCGCAGCAGAGCTTCGCGGTGTTCGGGGCGGGTGGAAATGATCAGATTCTTGATTTCGTAGGGATCGGCTTGCGTATCGAAGAGTTCTTCGCAGGGGCCGCGCAGTTCCATCAGTGCGGCGGGAGGGCCGGTGAGTTTTCCTTCGGCATGGAGCTGGCGCATCAGGGGCATGATCAGGAAGCATTTCTCCTTGTAACGATTGAGCGAGGCGAATGTGGGGCCCGCGCTCATGGTTCGGATGTAGTGGTAGCGCTGATCATGGACCGAGCGAATTCGCTGGACGGTTTCATCAATGCGATCGCGAGCGGCGAAGGCGTATTGCCGAGGCGGATCGGCGTCTGCGCCCAGGAAGATGCGGCTCTGCATCGTCGCCGGGCGCGCGACTCCCGCGAGGGAGAGGGTTGTGGCGGTGAGATCCAGGAGGCTCACAATCTGTTCGTTGACGGTGCCGGCGGTGAAGTTGGGTGGAGAAGCAAAATTCCTTGGCCATTTGATGATCATGGGCACACGCAGGCCGCTGTCGTAACACCAGTGAATGCCACGCGGCTCAAGCCGGCCATTGTCGGCGAAGAAGATGATGATTGTGTCGTCGGCGAGGCCATCGGCCTGCAACTTGTCCAGGACCCAACCAATCCGCCGGTCCATGCCCGAGACAGAGTTTAGAAAACGAGCCCATTCTTCGCGGACGATCGGGTGATCCGGATAATACGGGGGAGGAGTAACGTTTTCGGGTGTGGCGATTTTGTCCTGCTCGCGCTCGCCGACCCATTCCACGCGCTCCTTCTTTGCGCTTTGGCGATCGTAGATGTCGTATTCCACTTCATGGGAGTTAACGACTGCAAAGAAAGGCTGGTGGGATGACAGCGCCGTCCAATCGTCGGCAAGATAAATTGGACCTTCGTTCACGAAGTTGAGGTCCAGCTTGCCCGTGCCGACGTTTTTGTCGCCGATGGTTTTGATGTTGGCCGTGAAATATCCGGCATCCCGCAGCCGATGGGTGATTGGGTGAACGCCCACGGGGAGCCGAAAATCGTCATCGCGATGCGAGCGCATGTGGTGCGTGTCAGTGGTGGTCTGATACATCCCGGTGAAAAAAGCGGAGCGGCTGGGTGCGCAGGCGGGATTCGTACAGAAGACGCGCGTGTAGCGGATGCCTTCGGCGGCGAGTTTGTCAAGATTCGGCGTGCGGACATTTCTTGCCCCATAACAGGCCAGGTCATGAGAGATGTTCTCGCCGATGAGCCAGAGGATGTTGGGTCGTCTCGAATCAGGTGCCGCTGACTGAGCTGCCGAGCCAGTGCCGGCCAAAGCCAGCACGAGCAGTGTGACGTGTCTAAACGATTCGGATGTCATCAAGAGAATGTTAATAATCCGGTGACCGTAACCATATACTTTCCATAAAGACCCGTGAATAATTTTGGCGATTGTACCGCTCATGTGGGAGCCGATATGGTCAAACCTCCCCCTGCTTCGCGAAAAGCCTTGCCCGTTCTTCCGTACCGAGGTTCACGTCTCGAATCAGACGTTCGCAACGATCTGCACTTTCCCTCCAAGTCGCGAGATCTATACGGACCTCTGCTGTTATTGACCACCGCAATCGGCTTGACTCTGCTAGCAAATGGACATTCGGTGTTCCGGACTGCATGCATGGAATTGGGGCCAATTCTGTTGGTCGATATGGCTATGGCCATATTGACGGGAGTCGGGGCAGCCTGGCTGACTCGCTTTACTCCGGGGCCTTGGGCATCGGCGACAATTAAGTTGTGTGCTCTGGGCGCAGCGCTGCCCGCAATCATTGCCGCATGCATTCAATGGTTTGGTTGCTTCGGGATCATCATGGTCGGACCCATAACCATTATCGCCGTTGGCGCGGCCGCAGTGTGGTTCTTCGATATCGATCTCTCTGAAGGCCTCCTTTTCTCGATCGTCCTCTGCTCGATGGCCGTTGCGGGGAGCGGATATTGGTTTTTTGGTTACCTTCTAACCCGGATTCTTCCGCGCTGCTGAGTCGCAGCCGGCGCTCAAATTCAGCAGCAGGTGGGGGGAACCAACCGATGCTCCCGCTAATTCACCGGCCCAAAGTCGTTGTCCTTGTATTCCTTCTTCGCCGCTTCGAGCTGCGCTTTCATGTCATCTCGCACCTTCGCGTAGCTCGGATCGTCCCAAACGCTCTTTAGCTCGTGCGGGTCCTTTTCCAGATCAAACAGTTCCCACTCGTTGATCGCATAGTATTGGATCAGCTTGTAGCGATCGGTGCGAATGCCGGCGTGGGGTTGGACGTGGTGCGGTTGGGGGAACTCGTAATAGTGATAATAGAACGCCTTGCGCCAATCGGCAGGTGTTTTGCCTTCGAGAATGGGACGCAGCGATCTGCCCTGCATGTCGGCCGGAATGGCGACCGCCGCGTAGTCGAGCATGGTTGGCCCGAAATCGAGGTTGCTGACGATCGCGTTGCTTATGGATTTAGGCGCGATCCTTCCCGGAAGTTTCACAAGCAACGGAACTCGAAGCGATTCCTCGTACATGAAGCGCTTGTCGAACCATCCGTGATCACCCAGGAAAAAGCCGTTGTCAGAGGAGTAGAAGACAATCGTGTTCTTTGTTAGATCGTTTTTGTCGAGATAATCGAGAACTCGGCCGACGTTGTCATCGACCGAGGCGATGCATTTGAGATAGTCTCGGATATAACGTTCATACTTCCACGTCTTTAGCGCTTCCTCCGACAGACCCGGCGGCGGGTCCATCTTCACGTCCTGCTTGGTGAGATGGTACTTTACCGTCATCTCCTGCTCGTGGGCAGCGCGGCCACGGCCGGAGTAGTCGTCATCGAACGTCACGGGCTTGGGAATCTCGTGATCCTCATACATCTTCGCGTGCTTCTCATCCGGCACCCAGTTGCGATGCGGCGCCTTATGGTGGCACATAAGCATGAACGGCTTATTCTTATCGCGCTTATCCAGCCAGTTGATGCATTTGTCGGCGATGATGTCAGTCACATAACCGGTGACCTTCTCACGTTTACCCATTTCCAGGAAGACCGGATCAACGTAGATCCCCTGGCCGGGAAGAATGCTCCAATAGTCGAATCCCGTCGGGTCGGATTGTAGATGCCATTTGCCGACGATGGCGGTTTGATAGCCAGCTCTCTGAAGAAGCTTGGGGAAAGTTTGCTGCGAGCCATCAAATTTTGTCTGAGCTTTGTTGTCCTTGAAGCCGTTGAGGTGGCTGTACTTGGAAGTGAGCAGCGTGGCCCGGCTGGGGCCGCAGAGGGCGTTGGTGACATAACACCGGTCGAACCGCATCCCGTCGGCCGCGATCTTGTCGAGATTGGGAGTCTTATTGATGACGCTGCCGTACGCGCTGATGGCGTGTGCGGCGTGGTCGTCCGACATGATGTACAGGAAATTCAACGGCTTGTCCGCGCCAAAGCCAACCTTCGCCGAAAAAGCGATGACCGCCATCGCGACAAACCAAAGTATTACCCGGGACGGTATTCGAATGGTGCTCGTATGGTTCATTCTGTCATCCTCGTTGAAATCCGCTCTCGCTTCAATCCTACCACGGCGCAGCGCTCATGTTGCGCAATCACCCGCTCTTAATGCCACGAATCGCAAGAAACATGGGAATCTCCTTGCGCGCCAGATTTTCCGCTGCCGCGCGCGGCCCGCTGGTGCTGGTCTTGTGACTGGGCCATTCTTCCAGAGCATTCAAAAGCAGTCCCGCCTCTCGCATCGCTTTCACATACGCGCCAATGGGTCGATGAAACGTCCACGTGTACTCGCCGCTCTTTTTTCCTGGGTGCGTGAAGATCGGCTCTTTGCGAGGCAGCAGGTAACGGTCCACCCGGCGGTATTGCACCCGCTCCGTCTCATCCCAACCCCATTGCGTGCATTTGGGGCCGCGAAAGCACGGGTGCATCATCACGACAACCGCCTGCCCACCCGCACGCAACGCGCGAGCAATTCCTTCAAAGACCGGTGCGAGGCTGTCGATGTTCTGGATGGCGAGGATGCACGTGGCCGCCGCGAATTTCTGTTCCCTCAGAAAACTCAATTTGCGCGCATCCCCCACGACGTATTCGATCGGAGCATCGCTGCGCTGTCGCGCTTTTCGGATCAATTCCAGCGCGGCATCGACGCCCGTCACCTTCGCCCCTCGTTCATGGAGGATGCGCGAAAACGCCCCTTGGCCGCACGCCACATCAAGAACCTCTGCTCCCTTCACATCCCCCAGCAGGCGCAAGACTCCCGGGAACACGACGTGTTTCTGATACTCGCTTCCCCCTTCCCCCACGAGCCGGTCGTACCAATCGGCGACATCGCCCCAATGAGTAGCAGTTTGAGCAGGCGGCTTCGATTTCATCCAGGCACTGGTAGTAAGAATCCAATCCTATGGCGATTGCCGCATCATCGCCGCGCACCCGTCACGGAAGCGCAATGCGCAGATCAAACGGCTTTCGCTCGATCGAATCGAGCACTTCCAATTCGGTGATGCAGACCATCCGTTGGCTGTTGATCTGGTATTTCACATACCGCGCCGACAGCGGCTTTTCTGGCGCGACGCGAAACGTTGTACCCGTCAGCGCTTCGTCATCCGGCATCATGAAATTGACCGGAATGTCCTTCCATTTCCAATCGGTGTTGAGATACCCAATCGACTGATATTTTTCGCCATCCTCCGACACCAAAACCTCCACCTTGTCCTTCACCTGCCCCTTCATCGCATCGTGCCAGGGGAAGCCGTGAAAGTTCATGCCGAAGCTGGCGCATTTCTGCACGCTCCCCAGGTCCAATGTAATGACGGGATTGCTCTTCGCCTTCCACAGCGCGCCGAATTTGTACGAGGTGCCTCCCGCATACGATGGGCCGGCGATGCCGTCCGTGAGTTTCTTCCCATCCGGATCGCCCGCGCCCCAATTCGATTCCGATGGCAGTGAGAGTGTGTAGCTCCTTCCCTCCGCCAAATTCTTCCCCAGCGTCTGCCACGTGCCGACGTGTTTCGCGCCTCCCACATCGATGCCATCGAAATAACCGTGCTTCAATTCCCCGCGACTGCCGGCCACGTTCACCGTCAGCGAATCCATCATCGGATGGTCCTCCCCGCCGACATTGATCGTGTAGGTGAAGGGAACCTTCGGCACGAGCTGCGTATGCGAGCGCTTGAGCGGTGCACGATCGGCCCGCTGTTCGGTCCACTCAAAAGTAACCTCCAGCGGCCTGAAGTTCGCATCCTCCGGCACATAATTCGCCTCCATCCGCACGGCATAAATGCTGCACGCATCCTGCTTCGCCGATGGCGAATTCTTTCCAGCACATTGGGATCCTAAGCTTAGAATTCCACGTGGACAAGTTGTCG
>JADMIO011121724.1_pt1 | contig 17176 bp, 17 predicted proteins | sample 8958161 | NCBI WGS metagenome assembly JADMIO01 (sample SAMN16585339, study PRJNA669376) | soil metagenome | isolation source: Crop rotation soil | place: USA: Cullars Rotation, Alabama | collected 2011
GCCGCGACTTCAAGTCACGTGAATTCCAAGCTTCGGATCCCACTGTGCTGGAAAGGTGCTCGGACTGGCCTTGCAGAAGAGCTTGGGGGCAATCATCGCGGGCATTCAGGTCTCGCTCACCCAGCCGTTCCGCCTGGGCGATGTCGTCGTGGTCGAGGGAGAACACGGCACCGTCGAGCAGATCAACCTCACCTACGTGGTCATCCGAATCTGGGACGAAAGACGACTCATCGTTCCCATGCAGCGCATCTTGGAGCAGTCTTTTCAAAACTGGACGAAAATTGCGCCGGAGCTCATGGGCACCGTGCTGGTTTTCTGCGACTTCGGAACTCCGATCGATACCTTCCGCAAGGAGGTTCAAAAAATGTGCGCTGCCTGCGCGGACTGGGATGGGCGACGTTGCGAGGTGGCCGTCATCGACACGACCGATCAGAAAATCCAGATACGAACCGTCGTCTCGTCCAGCAGCGCAGAAGGTCTGTGGCGCCTGCGGTGCGAGCTGCGAGAAAAGATGGTCACGTACCTGGCGGCCAACGAGATGGGCCGCGGCCTTTCGCGCGCCCGCCCCGACCCAGCGCTCGGCCCTAGCTAGAAACGAAAATAAAAGCGTACTCAGTGCTTCGTCGGCCGGGTCGTGCGGCGTCTTGCCGAAGAAGGACCGGCAGTACGGGCTTTCGCTTCGGCGCGGCGCAGCTCGGCCCCCTCTTTGCCATCGAGGGCCTTTGCGGCTCGCTGCGCCGATTGCTCGACGCGCCCCGATTGGATCGTTCGCTTGACGCCCGCTTGGTAGCGACGCGCCGCAGTACGGCTTCCTTCGCCTTCGTTGCTGTCGCGCGAGACAGGCTCGCGTCCTCGAGATGATGGCATGTTGCCTCCTTGGCCCTGTAGGACCCCCCATTTGTTTGCAGGAGCTATGCCGGCTCGTGCGTTCGCGGAGGGTCTTTGGCCGCTTAGGTCACAGCGCTGGATCCTGCGATCAGCGCGGAACAGTGTCGTTCCACGAGGTTCAGCAACGATTTCAAATCGAGCGGTTTTCGCAAGAAGTCATCGACGTGCAATTCCTTCATGCTGTAGGTCACGTCCCGGTAAGCCGAAATCACGATGACCGGAATCTGGGAGATGTCAGGCCGCCGGAGCTGCTCCTGGCGGAAGGCTCGACCATCCGCGTTGGGCATCATGAGGTCGAGGATGATGACGCGCGGACGCGGATCCAAAACCTCCAGCTTGACCAGCGCATCTCCACCGTCGATTGCCCCAACTGCCTCGTACCCGACGTCCGTGAGAATCTCGAGAAGGCTCTCTCGAATGCCCTCATCGTCTTCCACGACCAGGACGCGATGAGCGGTCATTGGACCTCCGCCGTACGCGGAAGCACGCCGATGAGCGTCGCTCCCTCCGCCTCACGCGCGCAGAGGAAATCTTCAGTGTCGTAAAACTGAACGACGTGCTGGCGGTCGTCGCTGAGAACCATCGGAAACGGGCTTTAGCCTAACCGGCATGGAGCTTTAGGCCAATGGTCACAGGTACACAAAGTGGGTACGCCAATAGGCCGATGCCGCAGGATCCACGGGTTGCGAATCGATCGCTCATCTTGCTCGTCGAGGACGACGCAGATGTCGCCGGAATGCTCGTCGAGACGTTGCTAGCCGCGGGCTACGACGTCGATCTCGCTTCCAACGGAGCGGAAGGGATGGCGCGTCTTCGGGCGGGCCTCCTCCCCAAATTGATTCTGCTCGATTGGAGCATGCCGGTGATGAATGGTCCGGAGATGTTTTTGGCCATGCAGGAGGTACCCGCATGGCGCGATCTACCGGTCGTGCTGCTCACCGCTCATGGCGATGCAAAGAACAAAGCGATCGCCCTCCGAGCCAGCGGATACCTGAAAAAGCCGATTGATTCGGACGATCTCCTTCGGATGGTCACCGTCCTGGTACGTGAGCACACGACCCTGCGGCTACGCCGCACATCCTCGGATCGTGTCGATCATCTCGAACGCGCCAACGGGACCGACGCACCCGTCCGAAGCTGAAACCGCCGCGTCGACACCCCTTGGCCTAACGGGAGGGCGCGAGCGCCACCGTGATTGGCAGCGATCCCGCCCTCCCGTTGTTCCAAGAATGGATTTTCGGGCTCACCCAGTCTTGTGAACCTGGGCCGGCGCCGCTGTGGCGCACGCCTCATCGGCAATCGTCTGTGCTCGGTACACCAGTGTGCGAACCACATCGTCGAAAGATTCAGGACGAAGGGTCCGCGCGATCGCGGCGAGTACGACTTTCAACTCCCTCTGTTGTGACTTGGTCATAACATCAGGTTGGATCCACCGTGTTTCACAGCAAGGGAACCTATTGCCGAGGATCGTCCGTAGGGCAATGTGAGAGCGGCGAGAGGCCGAGACAGCTGAGTCCAAAGAGCTAGCCACCAGGCGAACGAGCACATGCTTATTGGCAAGGTGATTGCACTAGCATCCTACGTTCGTCCTCCACGACGCTGTTGAGAGAGAGGGGAGCCATTGTCGACTCACGACAGTGGCTCTTTGCGGGAGGACTCCATTCGAAAGGAGCTTCTCATGATCGGAAAACAACATGCATCGTGGGTCATTCTCGCGGGAGCGTTATCGATGCCCCTGTTCGCCAACTGTGGAGCTGCGAAGGACTTGAAGCAAGTGACCGAGGGATGTGACGAGTTCAACCAGGGTGCGCAGGCTACCGCCAGCGTGGACATGGATGTGAACGTCAAGGCTTTCGTTCAAGCCTCCGCGGACCTTCAAGCCGTTGCAGCTCGAACCAAGGCCGACGTCAAAGGTGCATGCGTCGACATCTGCACGCGACTCGGAGTACCAGACACTTGGTCTTCGAGCGGCGACGGCGACGCGTCAATCTCCAACGACCAAGGCACGGGAGCGTGCGACAAGGCCGCGGTCGAGATCGACACCATCATGAAGGAGAGCAAAGCGACCGCGCACTTTGCGCTCATCGTGACCCAACCCAAGTGCACCATCGACACCGATCTTCAGGCCTCGTGCGAGGCAACCTGCAAGGCCGACGCGACATGCAAGCCGGGGCAAGTGGATGTCATCACCCGTTGTGATCCGCCGCAGCTCAGCGTGCAATGCAGCGGCATGTGCAATGCCAACGCGGTCTGCGAAGGTACCGCAGAAGTAGCGGCTCAATGCCAGGGCACGTGTGATGCAACGTGCCAGGGCTCGTGCATGGGCACCTGCACTGGAATGAGCGGCGCGGTCACCGAAAACGACGCCAATTGTCAGGGCAAATGCAAAGGCAGCTGCATGGGCACCTGCGATGGCGACTGTCATGTCACTGCCACGACGGGCATGGCTTGCGGCGCGACCGCCACTTGCCGCGGTGGCTGCACCGGCACGATGTCCGCACCCAAGTGCGAGACCGAGCTGCACCAATTGCCGCCGGCGTGTCACGTCGACGCCAGTTGCCAATCGGGTTGCAGCGCGCAAGCGCGCTCCAACATGCACTGCACGGCGCCCAAGGTCGTGCTGGCAGCTGACGTCAACGCCTCGACACGAATTGCAGCGCTGAAGGCGGCGGTCGAAGCCAATATGCCGAAGCTTTTTCTCGCTGCCAAAACCGAGGGACCTGTCGTTCTCAAGGCCGTGCAAGATCTTTCCGCAAGCGCGTCGGCGGTAGCGAACAGCGCCTCGACGCTGGGTGGCAAATCGGTCGCATGCGCTGGCACGGCGGTGCAGGCCGCGGCCTCCGCGAGCGCGACCATGGACGTCTCGGTCAAGGGCAGCTCCAAGGTGCACGGAAGCTGCTCGGGCAACGAAAGTTAACCAAGTGACCATCGCAAACACCTTGCGCTCCTCGCTTCTCTTGGCCTCGTTGCCTCTCATGACGGCAACGAAGGTTTGCGCAGAGGCGCCCCCGGACGATCGACCGTCCGGGGGTGCGACACGCGCCGCAGGAAAAGAGGCGACGACACCCGAACCGGCGGAACATGAGCACAAGCTCGACTTTCTGTACCTGAAAGCCGAGACCGGCGCCGAGTACGTGGGCTTGGAAACCCTCAGCGTCAAGCGCGACATCGTTCCCTTCAGCGTCCGCCATGACGACACGGGCGTGTTCGGCGGGGCGGCTGCCGGTGTCAAGTTGCTCTTCCTCAGTTTGGGGCCCCATTTTCGGATCGCGCATTTCCGAGACTGGGATCTCTGGACGCTCAACCTCGACGTGCAATGGCTGGCACCCCTCGGGAAGATCGAGCCCTACGTGATGTTGAGCGGTGGCTACGCTCGGCTCGGACGCGCGTTCGATTCGACTACCAGCACCACGAGCGTTCGCGTGATGGGCTACGATCTACGCCTCGTGCTGGGCGGCGACTATTTTGCTACCCAGAATGTCTCGATAGGCGCGAGTCTGAGTGGTGAGGTGCTCGGCATGCACCGCGCAGGGGTCGATCTCAATTCGCAGGACGGCCTCGTGAATGACCTCTACAAATTCGACGGAGCCAGCGCGGGACTTGGCATCACCGGCGCTCTGGGCGTCGGGCTTCACCTCTGACGCTTAAAACGCAAGGATCGCATGTCCCGTGACGTCGCAGCGAAGCAACGAGACGACGGGCGACACCGGAAACGCGCCGCGGCAGGCGCTCGGGTCGAGCGATGCAGACACGCCGCTGCCGAGCTGCCAACGGCGAAGAAAGGCACGCCCTCGCGCAACCGCGTCCCGTGCGGACTTCGAACCTAGCCCCGCCAGCGCTTCGATCGAAACCGCGGTGAGCGCGTGCTCAGGAACGCCCGTAACACCCGCCCCGCCAAGATGAGGGCTCGACGACCGCAAGGATTCGACGAGCGGCCGTTCACAACGTGAGACGACCTTCGATTCACCGAGCGCCCGAGCAGCTAGCGCGGTCCACGGTGCCCACGGTCGACGCTCGAGATCGAGAACGCACGCGCGAAAAAGCGCGGGCGGCGATTCTCGGCCGAGCGCACCCACAACCTGTGCCGCGTGCCACACGTCGAGCGCGAGATCGGGCCTCGATGCATAGGTTGCCAGAGGAGCCATGACATCGATCCCCGCTTGCGACGCAAAAGCCAGCGTGCCCGCCACAACCGCCGGATCGTCGGGCCACCCCTCGACATCTTCTCCGCGCAGACCTCGCGCAATCTCGCGTTCGAGCCACGCCCGACATCGCTTGACGACGCGCGAGTGGCGCTTGGAGCTGGCCAGCGCGCGTAGCGCCACCGCAGCACGACCATGCCGCATGGGTCCCGAGCGCAAGCGCACTCCCGAGCGCGGATCGATCGCAAACTCCATGCGGCCATCGGCTGCGACGAGATCGGCAACCCAATTGTGGGCTTCGGCAAGTGGTTCCCCAAATGCAGACGGACCCCGGTTCTGACGGGCCGCTACGTCGTCGGTCCGAAAGAGGAAAAGATGCGTGTTTGCGAGCTGCGCTTTGCCGAAGCCAGCCTTCTGCGCGAGCGACTCCAAGAGACCCCCGGAGTCGAGCCCGTGATCCCGGGCCACCTGCGGGAGCAAGCTGACAGGCGGATGGCCATCGCGCACGCACACCACACCATGCGTTCCCGGCTCGAGATGATCGGAGATCCGCGCCGGATCGTGCTCCTCTGCCTCGAGCGGGTACGAGACTTGAGCCGCAAGATGCGGTCTGTCGTCGGCCGAGATCGCTCCGAAGCGAACGTCTTCGAGAGCACGAAGAAACGCCCGGCAAAGCCGTTCCCCAGGAGAGCCTTCGTCGCTTCCGAAGCATCCGCGCAGCTTGCCGCGCGCGTAGATCGAGACGAACGGAGTTGCGTCGGGCGCCCACGAGATCCGAGGAAATGCTTGGAGCCTCGCTTGCCACTTGAGCAGACGTTCGAGACTGCTCCGCACCGCGGCGCGCTCGTCGTCCTCGAGAGACGAACCGAGACGCTTCCACGGAAACGTGGCTACGAGGCGCCTTTTTTTCGCACCTTCCATGCGTGAGACGCTCCCAGGCCGAGCGCGTCGAGCGCCGGCACGATCTCGTCCTCCATGATCTGACTTACCGCCGCCCGTTGACCGGCAGAATCGAGGACTCCCAGAGCTCGCGCTCCTTTTCGCGCTCCAGCAGGAGCATCGCGTCCCATCCAAAAACGCGGCTCGACGGTCACCAGCAAGTCGCCAACTCGATCAGCGAGACGTTGCCGCTCGGCGTGTGTCCACTGCGGAGCTCGCCACGCAAAATAGTACCAGCCGAGCCGTGCATGGTGCACCTCGTCGCCGATGATCGACGTAAAGATGGCGTGGGCAACCGGATCCGTAGCTCGCCTCTGGCAAGCAGTGAGGAGGGCTGCCGCCAACGTCTCTCCAATGGCCGAGATCTCCATCAGGACGAAGTCGAGATCCTCCATCGATAGAGGAAGGTCCGAAAGACGGATGAATCCCGACGTATCGAATGTGGAGACTGCCTCTCTGTCGCCGCACAGCGAGGCCATGCGATAACAATAGTCCGCGTGCCGAATCTCGTCGTTGACGATGCGGCTCGCCTCGGCCACCAGATCGAACGGCGTACCACCCAAAGTCATGGCCGACGCGATTCGCGCGAACAGATCCACCGCTCCGTATTCGCCGGCCGCCAGCGCGAGTTGCGCGTCGAAGGCGAGATCGAGCGCGGCTTTCGGGTAGCTCGCGCGGCGAAAGCTCGCCCAAGGTATTGCCGGCCTACGCCGATCCTTCTCGAGTCGCAGCTCGTGCTGACGTGCCAGCGGCGTGCTCGTGAGGACCCGCCGAATTTGGATCTTTCGCGACTTGGCCACGTCGAACGTCAGCCAGACGAATCGTTGCCAGAATCTTTAGCGACCGCGTCGCCCCCACCCTCGCGTGGCGCGTCGCTGCCGGAGTCCTGGGTCGTGGTACCCCCATTCCCGACTCCCGCGAAGCCAGCGAATGCTACCGATGCAACGCCGAAACCTCCGGCGCGCACACCGCCCGCGCCCGAAAAGCCCGCGAACGCCACCGACGCCACGCCGGCGAACCCGCCGAATGCGACCGCGCCGACGCCATAGAACCCGCCAGCACCTTTGGTTCCAGCAGTGGTGCCGGCGCCTCCGCCCGATGAATCGTCGCCGCTGCAGTTGAGCAGGGCGCACGCGGGAACGACACCGACGAACATCGTTCCGAAGATGACACGAGGAACGAAAGCACTCCGACGTTTTTTCTTCATGGCGACCCCTCTAGTTAAGAAGGACAGCCTACCCGTACTTCGATGCCGACATCAAGGTTCTGATGCCGGCGAGGTCGCACCTTCAAGAGACGATAGCCATCTCACACGTCTCGGGTGGCCAGGTCGCCGACCGAAACCGGTCACCTTGGTGACCATCTCTCGGCGTCAATGGGCGCCGCGACCCAACGGCCCGGGGCTCCGTGACGCGGAGTTGGAGGTATGGAAGTTGCTGGCCTCACCCGATCCCCGAGCGCTTCCCCGACGCGCACATCTTTGGAGGATAGGAATGAACTGGCGAAGGCTCATCGGTGCAGGACTCTGCTTGGCGTTTGGCGCGAGTGTCGGGTGTGGAGGCGGTGACGCCACCGACATTGGGTTAGGGCAAGGCGGCGGAGTTGCCGACGCATCGGCAGACAGTTCACAGGGAGGGTCGAACGGCTTGGCCGGGACCACCCTCGGGAGCGCTGGAAGCAACGCCGGTGGTGCGATCGGCGCCGGAGGTGCGAATGCGGGCGGCGGGGGTGCCGCGGGCGTGGTCCGCGACGGAGGTCCGGGCAGCACCGACGCCACCCTGAGCGACGGCGCCTCGACCGACGGCGCCTCGGGCTCCATCGATGGATCGAGCACCGAGGGAGGGGTGATCTCGTGCGGAGTCTTCAACGATACGTGTCAGAGCGGGACAACGTGCTGCTCGGGAATCTGCGACGCCACGTCGCACACCTGTGCCTCGGTCATTGGCAAGTGCTCGGCATCTGGAACCCCGTGCAACTCGCCGACTGATTGCTGCTCGCTCAACTGTGGTGCCAACAAGATCTGTGGGGCGATGGCCTGCACCTCCGACGGCCAAGCGTGCGCCGGCGACGCAGCATGTTGCAGCGGCAAGTGTGCCGGGACGTGCCAAGCGCTGAACGGTAGCTGCAAAACCGCCGGCAATGCGTGCACGACCAGCGGGCAGTGCTGCTCGAACCTGTGCGGATCGGACGGTCACTGTGTGCTCGGTGCATCGTATTGCATCCAAACCGGAGACGCTTGTGCGCGCGGCGGCGATTGCTGCGGCGGCATCTGCAACAAGGCGGCGAATGCAACATTGGGCACGTGCGCGGTTCCGTCGCCTGGGGGCACCAGGTGCAACGGAGGTGTCGACGGAACCGTGTGCAACGGGTGTGGCTCTTGTTGCAGCCGACTCTGCGCTCCTTACGGGCCGACCGGGGTCTTCATCTGTCAACCGGCCAACGGGTGCCACATCGATGGAGATCTTTGCCGCCGCGATCAGGACTGCTGCGGAAACGACAACAGCCTGCCGACTTCCGGGAAAAATGTGCAGTGCGTGAAGGAGAATGCCGCTGACCCGATCGGTGTCTGCCGCAATCCGATGGGCTGCTCACCCGAAGGGAATGTCTGCCACTACAAGCAAGACATGAACTACGTGTGCACCGTCTCGTCCGCGCCGAACGACTGCTGCGGAGCGTCCGGCAACTCGGGAGCTTGCCAGCTCGACCAGCTCGGCGTGCCGAGATGTCACGCCATTGGGACATGTCGAAAAGGCGGCGAGACGTGCGCCTTCACCGATGACTGCTGCAACAACGTCCCCTGCGTCCCCGACAACACTGGACAGCTGCGTTGCCTGCTGGTTCCCGACGGTGGCACTGCGTGCGTGCAACCCGGAGGAAGCTGCACCATCACCGGCGACTGTTGTCCGGGCACGAGCTGCATTGTTGCCCAGGGGAGCACGCAAGGTAAGTGCGGAGTCGTTACGCCTCCTCCCTCCGATGGTGGCGTGACACCACCCGCCGATGGCGGAGTCGTCCCGGACGCGTCGACTCCCCCCGCCGACGGCGGAGCATCGGACGCGACCACGAACGACGCTGCACCGCCCCCCCCCGATGGGCCAGCGGAGTGCTCGCAGTACGGTCAAATCTGCAACGGCAATCCCGACTGCTGCAACGGGATCCCCTGCACCGGCGGAATCTGCCGGATCCCACCGATGTGACACGCGTAGCCAATCGAGGAGCGAAATTTCATGCGGATTGTGTCGAGCGGGTTCGTGACGATCAAAAGCGTTCTTTTGATGTCGGCACTGGCAGCAGCGTCGGGTGGCTGTGACTCCTCCAATGGCGGCGCTAGCGAGTTTGGCGGGGGAAGCGGGACCGGCGAGACCAGCGGAGCGTCCGGGGCGCTCGGCATCGCGGGCAACCTGGGAGCGGGCGGGACACTCTCCGTGGCAGACTCGGGTTCGCAAGACGACGCCATGGACCTGGGCGACGCTTGCGGGCAGACGGTCATCAAGGGATCCAGCAAGGAGGTCGACATTCTGCTCGTGATCGACCGATCGGGAAGTATGAGCGCGACGCCGAGCGGATTCGCGACCGACAAATGGACAGCTCTCAAGAACGCGCTTCCCGCAGCACTCGATCCGGTGAAGGGCGGCATTTCATTCGGCGTCGAGGTCTTCCCCAACAACCTCAGCACGCCGATTCCAGTGTCGTGCACGAGCGAATGCTGGGACATGCCGCCCGGCGAGAGCGCAATCGAGGTCCCGGTAGGCCCCGGCACCACCACGCTCCCGACCATCGTCAGCAAGCTCGCCGCTCCTCCCTCCGGTGGAACGCCAACGAGAGCCGCGCTCCAGGCTGCATATGACTACTTCACCGCCGGTTCCGGAAAGGCGCTCGGTGGGGACAAGTATGTCCTGCTCGCGACGGACGGCGGACCCAACGGCAATACGACCGCCTGCCTCCAGGCCACATGCACCGTGAACATGGACCGCAACGAGTTCGGTGGAGGGTTCCCGAACTATTGCGATGCCAACCTCGTGGCCGATGGACCGAAATCGTGCTTGGACGGCTCGCCCACCGAGACCCTGCTCAAGACGATGGCTGCGGCCGGAATCAAGACCTTCGTGGTCGGCATTCCAGGGACGGAGCCTTACGTCGCGACCCTCGATGCCCTAGCCGAAGCCGGAGGCGCGCGCGCGGCCGCTGCAAGCCCGAAGTACTTTGCGGTCACCGCCGCGGGGGGCGTGGACGGGCTCAAACAGGTTTTCGAATTCATCACCCACCAGCTGATCAAAACTTGCGATATTCAGCTCCAGTCTACCCCTCCCGATACCAACAAGCTCAACGTCTACATCGACGGCACCGTCGTTCCGCAGGCGGGACCCGATGGCTGGGAGCTCAAGTCGAGTGACGCCAGCTCATTGCCGGTGGTCTCGCTGAAGGGAGCGACCTGCGCAGCCATCGAAGCAAGTGGAGCGAGCAAGGTGCAAATCGTTTACGGATGCAGGGACACCGTCATCAACTGACTTCACTATCGAGTGGCCCTTGCGCTGGTCACTCGAATTGCCAGAAGCCCGATCTTGCGATCGATCATGAGCGATACGACTTGCAAAACGATCTCTCGCGCTTGATAGTGTGATTGCGCCGGGAGCGATTGACCCTCGCAGGTTGGTCCTCCCGGATGCGCCAACTCCGGCTGCACGTATTTATTTGCGGCGGTCGAGCGGATCGAGGGGACTGGTCGGATTGATCGGTACGACCGCCGGAGGTTTGGCTACCTCCGGTAGAGCTGCTGGGTTTTCAACTCGCCGCGAGTCTCGCTTCTTCGAAGGCACCAGGGGCGCGGCACTTGCTGCGACACGAGCCGGCGGCTCAGCAGACATGGCCGTGACGATCGGCAGTGGATCCACTGGGGCGGTCGGTGCATTTCGCTCGGCGATCGCACCCGTGTGCGTCGCAGCTACGGCTGCTGATGTCCCCATGTCCACACCTGTTCGCGGCGCGGAGACGCGCTGCGCTGAGTAGTGAAGAACGCTCGCGCCGACTGCACCCACCAGACATGCCGCGATGGCGGCGAGCGCCACCCGACTCTTGCGACGACGCGGAGCAAGCGAAACGATGATCGGTTCCCGATCGGGAACCTCCAAACGAGGTTCGCCGTTCTCGACCGAAACCGCCCGCATCGTCGACTGCGAATGGACCTGCTTGGTACCCGCTTGGTCAACAGTGGATATCGCAATCGAACCATCGGCGGCAAGGAGGGCACTTTTCAACGTATCGCTGCGCTCGGCGATTCGCTTCGCGAAGAGGCGTTGTAGAAACACCTCGGTGTTCTTGTCGCTGTTGATCTGTACTTCTCGAGGCAGGGCTTGCTCGAGAGCGAGCATCATCTCGTGCGCAGACACGAAACGGTCGTTTCGGTCGCGAGCCAACGCCTTCATCACCACGTCTTCGAGAGCCTTGGGGTAGAGAGGCACCAGATCGGAAGGACGAGCGGGACCGCTCGAGAGGATATTGCGAAGCGTGGCAGCGGGATTGTCCGATTTGAACGGGTGCATCCCAGTGGTGAGGCGGTAGAGCACGATGCCCATGGCGAACACATCGGCGCGCGCGTCGAGCTTTTCGCCGTGCACCTGCTCGGGCGACATGTACGCGAACTTGCCCTTGACCTCGCCGGTGGCAGTGGGCGGCGACATTTGCTGCGTTGCCTTCGCGACGCCGAAGTCGATGAGCTTGACCACCCCCGAGTAAGTCACCAAAAGATTTTGTGGCGAGATATCGCGGTGGACGATGCCGAGCGGCTCGCCCTTGGAGTTGCATGCCACGTGCGCGGCGTGCAGGCCCTTGCATGCCTGCGTGATGAGATGAACCGCAATGGCGATTGGAACGCCGCCAATCGAGCGTGCGGTCCGCAAGATCTGATCGAGCGGCTCGCCATCGACCCATTCCATCACCAGATAGAGCGTTCCATCTTCGCGCTCGCCCAAGTCGAGCGTCTCGGCGACATTCGGGTGGCGCACGAGCGACGCCAACGACGCTTCTTCGAACAGCATCGCCTCGAGGTGTTGGCCATCTTCGTGGGAGGGAAGGATGGTCTTCACAGCGACCATCTTCTGGAACCCGCGCGTACCACTCTGGCGGGCAGCCCAGACTTGCCCCATGCCGCCTTTGGCGATGGGCATGAGGAGTTGGTAGCGCCCGAGCACGTCGCCCGGTTTGAGCTCGTTGATCGTTTCCAGTGTGAATCCCTCCCCTATTACGGAGCGCAGACCGCTTCCTTCAGAATACTCCGGAACGGTACCGGTACGTCTGTTTCGCTTTCGTGAACCTTCGGAGTTTCTGTGGGTCACTTTGACAAGACGTCCGTCCCTGTGGGACAGTGTCGCACTTCAACATGCACGAAGCAGAGACGCTCAAGTCCCCGGACGACGAGCAGACTCGGCGTGCAAAGGCCCGGGTGGGGCAGACCGTCAGGGGGCGCTGGCACCTCGACTCGCTGCTGGGCATCGGTGGAATGGCGTCGGTGTACGCGGCCACGCACCGCAACGGCAAACGCGTCGCGGTCAAGATGCTGCACCCCGAGCTTTCGGCGAGCCCGGAGATGAAACAGCGTTTCATCGACGAGGGTTACGCAGCCAACACGGTCGGGCACCCCGCCGCGGTTTCGGTTCTCGATGACGACGAGTCGGATGACGGCGCGGTCTTCTTCGTCATGGACCTGCTCGAGGGCGAATCACTCGAGAGCCGCATCCGCCGACGGGCCAAGCTCGACCCGGACGAGCTTCTGCTCGTCATCGACGTCCTGCTCGACGTGCTGGCAGCTGCTCATGACAAGGGCATCGTTCACCGCGACGTGAAGCCCGATAACATCTTCATTACAGTCGAAGGCAAGGTCAAACTGCTCGACTTCGGGATCGCTCGGGTGATCGAGCCTGGGCGCCCCCGTACCACGCAGTCGGGCGCAACGATGGGAACCCCAGCGTTCATGCCGCCAGAACAAGCGCGCGGCCGCTGGGAGCAAATCGACGGCCGCAGCGATCTCTGGGCCGTCGGTGCAACGATGTTCGTCGCTCTGACCGGACGTCAGGTTCACGAAGGTGAAACGGTCAACGAAGAGCTGCTTTCCGCGATGACCGTACCGGCTCCCTCGTTGAGGGATCTGGCTCCTTCGCTGCCAGCCCCGCTCATCGAGCTCGTCGATCGAGCTCTTGCCTTCGAGCAGGAAGAGCGCTGGTCCGACGCTCGCACGATGCAAGCGGCTGCACGCACCGTCCAAGCGCTCCTCGACGACCTGCCGGTCCAGAAACGGAACGACGATGGGAGCAGCCCTTCGCTGCCTCCCGTCGATAGCGCACGGCCCGTGACGCTGCTCACGCCCCACCCCATCGTCGCGAGCACGCTCCGGACCATCCCTGCCCCGGGATCGAAACCTACACCAAGACGCCCCATCCTGTTCGGCGCTCTGGCTGCGGCCGCTCTGTTCTTGGTTTCGCTCGCGATCATGACCACGCGGACGCGTGGAACGGCTACGAATGCCCCAGTCCCGACGACCGTATCCGCGGCGCAAGGGGCGAGCCCGGAGCCAACGGCGAGCCGACCTGATCCCGCAAGCATCCCGGCGACTGCACCGCTCGCTGCGCCCGTCGACGATTCGCCTCCTGGTTCCGTCGCGAAGACAAAAACCGAAGCGCTCCGTCCGCCCAAACCCAATCGCCCAGCGCCAACCATCGCTGCGGCGTCGGCCCAGCCGGCCAAGGGTCCGCAACCTGCAAGCGTTGCACCGCCCCCCGAGCTCCCGCTACCATCGACGGCCGATCCTCTCGATCGTCGTAAGTAGCTTCGAATGCCAAAATTGAGTTGTCTGGCAGTGTGTTGTTCCATGTTGGCGCTCGCCCTGCCCGCGTGGGGGCAGGCTCGTGATCCGGCCACCGCCGAGGCGCTCTTTCGTCAAGGTCGCCAGGCCATGGAGGCCAAGAACTATCGCGACGCGTGCCCTCGTTTCGCCGAAAGCCAGAAGCTGGATCCGGGCGCGGGCACGCTCATGAACCTCGCCACCTGCGAAGAGAAGCTCATCAAGCTGGCGAGCGCGTGGCAACACTGGAAGGAAGCCATCGACGCGCTTCCGCAAGGTGACGATCGAATTGCTTTTGCTCGAAGCCGCGTGGTCGACCTCGAGAAGAAGCTCCCGCGCCTCAGCGTGACGCTCGCCCATGGCACCGAGTCCGGGGCCAAGATCTTTCGCGACGAGATCGAGCTCGGACAGGTCAGCCAAGGAGTCCTTCTTCCGGTCGATCCCGGTCCCCACACCGTGACGGTCAAGTTGGCGGGACACCTTCCGGAGAAGACCACCATCGCAGTCGGCGAAGGGGAATCGAAGCAGATCGAGGTACACGCGGGCGCAATCGACCCGACTGCCACCGAGACGAGCGCGGGCGTGGTCGTCGAGCCACGCTCGCGAACCTTGGGCTGGCTCGTGGGGGGACTCGGCGTCGCTGGAGTCGGAACCGGCGTGGTCACAGGGCTGATGCTCGTGAGCAAGCGCAACGCGGCCGAATCAGCCTGCCCCAACAAGATGTGCGCGAGCCAAGCGGATGTCGATGCGGCTACGTCAGGCAAGACCCTGCTGGTGGCGAACACCGTGGGTTGGATCGTCGGAGGCGTCGGGCTGGGGCTCGGGGCGTACCTGGTCTTGTCCGCACCACGGCATCGTACGACCGCGGTTTTGGTACCTTCCGCCACGCCCGATGGAGCGTCGCTTTCCTGCGTGGGGCGCTTCTAGATGATTCGCCGCACCATCGTTGCGCTCGTTGTCTCGGCTTCCGGCTGCGCGATCGTGAGCGGGTACGACTTCGCAGGGTACCAAGTCCAACAGCAGCCAGAGACGGCGAAGCCCGATGCGTCCGCGACTGATGCATCTACCGGTGGTGACGCCTGCATTGCGCGCACTTGCAGCGAGCTACACGCCGAGTGCGGCAGGGTTCCCGATGGTTGCGACGGTCAACTCGACTGCGGGACATGCGAAACGGGGATCTGCGGTGGTGGAGGGCGCAACAAGTGCGGCGACGATCCGTGCTCAACTCGGAGTTGTACGGATCTCGGAGCGAGCTGCGGCGAAATCTCCGATAGCTGCGGGGGCACCGTGCAATGCGGCCGCTGCGTTCAACCCGAAACCTGTGGCGGCGGAGGCATGAGCAAGAAATGCGGGTGCATGCCGCTCACATGCCCGGAGATCGGGGCGGAATGCGGCATGGTGTCCGATGGCTGCGGGCACATGCTCGATTGCGGAGCGTGCACCGAAGCGGGGAAGACTTGTGCGGGCAACGGGACACCCAACAAGTGCGAGTGCGCAAAGACCACGTGCGCTGCGCAAAACGCAAACTGCGGCACGATCCCTGATGGGTGCGGGGGAACTCTCGACTGCAAGGCTTGCACCGGAGCCGACGTTTGCGGCGGCGACGGTCCCAACCGGTGCGGAACCAAGCCGTGCGATGCCAAGAGCTGCTCCGATCTTGGCGCGGAGTGCGGCTCGGCGTCGGACGGATGCGGCAAATTGCTCGATTGCGGCAACCCGTGCCAGATGCCCAGCACATGTGGTGGCGGGGGCACCGCCAATCACTGCGGCTGCAAACCTACCACCTGCATGATGCAGGGGAAGAACTGCGGCATGATCCCCGACAAGTGCGGATCGATGCTCGACTGCGGGAGCGTCTGTCCATCGCCCACCACCTGTGCGGGAGGCGGTGAGGCCAACGTCTGCGGCTGCACCCCCAAGAAGTGCGCCGATCTCGGAGCCGATTGCGGCGTGGCCAAGGACGGTTGCGGGGGAACGCTCGACTGCGGCACGTGCAACGCGCCCGCGTCGTGCGCAGCCAACGGAACGCCCAACAAGTGCGAGTGCAAGCCCACGACCTGCGCGGCCGCCGGTGCATGCGGGATGATTCAAGACGGGTGCAACCACACGTTGCAGTGCCCCGATTGTCCCACCAACCAGACGTGCGGCGCCGGCGGTCCCAACAAGTGCGGTATGGGCGCATGCACACCCAAGACGTGCATGGGATTGGGGCTCAATTGTGGCGACGTGCCCAACGGGTGCGGCGCCACGCTGCACTGCGGAACGTGCACCTCGCCCAAAACATGTGGTGGGACGGGCGTCGCGAACAAATGTGGGTGCACACCGAAGACCTGCGATCTCTTGGGCGCACAGTGCGGCACGATCGACGATGGGTGCGGCACCTTGCTCGACTGCGGCACTTGTTCGCCGCCCAAGTTCTGCGGCTCGAAGCAACCAAACCACTGCGACAAGAAGAACTGAGCTCCGCAAGGAGTGGTCAACGGATGTTTCACTGGTCGCTTCAATGACCACGCCCTAGCACGCGTGTACAGCGGACAATCAATTTGCCGCGAAGTCCTGCCCTGCGCTTGCTAATATGGACCTGCACGAAGGGAGGTTGGGATGCTTCGTTTGCGGACATCTTTGACCACGATCGCGGTCAGCTTGTGTGCAATCATCACGTTCGTATCGTGCGGCACCAGCAACGGCGGTGCAGGTGGAGTCGCGACCGCCGGCCCTGGCGGTTTGTGCAAGGACGGCTGCAAGGCCAACGAGGTGTGCGATCCGACGCTCGGCTGCGCCGAGTGTACGAGCGACGCCGCGTGCCCGGCCGGACGACCACGCTGCGTTCTTGGGAGCTGCACGGTCTGCGCGAGCAACACCGATTGCCCAGCAAGCGCGCCGGCTTGTTTTCCGGGCGATCACGCATGTCACGCTGCGTGCACCGTCGATGCTTGTTCCAAGAATGCGATTTGTGACGCACAGAGTGGAGCCTGCGTCGGTTGCAAAGCCGACGCAGATTGCGCAGGTACGCCCCAACCTTTTTGCAGTCCCGCCACCGGAGAATGCGTTGCCTGCCTTGCGAATACGCATTGCGGAGCAGCGGCGCCCTTCTGCATCGTTCGGAGCGGACAATGCGCGCAGTGCGTGTCGAGTGCGGACTGCGGCCCGGCCGATCCGATCTGCGCGGGCGATCTGCGATGCCACGCGGGGTGCACCTCGAACGCCGGATGCTCGGCGGACAAGCCCATTTGCGATGTGGCAGCCAGCGAATGCGTGAGCTGCCTAAGCGCAGCCGACTGCCTCGCTCCGACCCCCTTTTGCAGCGAGGGTCGGTGCCTTTCCAGCACATTGGGATCCTAAGCTTAGAATTCCACGTGGACAAGTTGTCGCG
>JADMIO011285671.1_pt1 | contig 17175 bp, 12 predicted proteins | sample 8958161 | NCBI WGS metagenome assembly JADMIO01 (sample SAMN16585339, study PRJNA669376) | soil metagenome | isolation source: Crop rotation soil | place: USA: Cullars Rotation, Alabama | collected 2011
GAGGTCGGCGTTATCGATGGAGTAGACGCCGCCGTCCATGTACTCGCCGCCGTCGATGGCCACCGTCGGCCAGATCCCCGGAACGGCACAACTCGCCGCAACCGCATCGACGAGATCGACGCCGCTCGTGCGATCGAACACGCGACGCTCGCCACTGTCCACGTCGGCGGCGACGATACGCAGATCGCGGGTTGGGGACCAGGCGTGCGGCGGCGGCAGGCGCGCCGCGATCGTGCGCCGCCGCGCATCGCGCGTAGTCGGCGGCACCCGCCGGGCAAGGATGCCGAACCGCTTCACGATGGCCGCCGGGTCGTCGGCTCCTTCGCGTGCGCGCATGAAGTCGGCGCGCCAGTGCACGAAATCGATTGCCGGCGCCAACTCACTGGTGTGCGTGGGATCGACCTGTCGCTCGAAGAGATCGTCGAGCGAGAGGCCGCTGGTGATCAGCGCGCCGACGATCGAACCGGCCGAGGTGCCGATTACGAGGTCGGCGTCGTCTGCGGGTGTGCCGCCGTCGGCGAGACCGGCGAGCACGCCGAGCTCCCACGCGATTCCGGCGTGGCCGCCGGCCCCGAGGACGAGCGCGCGTCCGTGCATACCGTGGACAGGTGTCGTGATCGTCAGGACGCCAGCGGCGACGGTGACGGCGGAACGGCGTCGGCCGTCGTCTCGCCGCCGAGCAGGCGGCGCAGCTCTTCGCCTTCCATGACTTCGATGTCGAGCAGGCGGCGGGTCACCGACTCGAGCTTGCCGCGATAGCTGGTCAGGATCTCGCGCGCCTTGTCGTGCGCGTCGGTGAGGATCCGCTTGATCTCGGCGTCGATCTTCTGCGCGGTCTCCTCCGCGTAGATCCCGCGCTCCTGCGGCATCGGGATGTCGAGGAACTTCGCGCGCTTGTTGCCGTCGTAGTTGATCGCGCCGAGCTCGTCGCTCATGCCGAATTCGGTGACCATGGCCCGGGCGATGTCGGTGGCGCGCTGGAGATCGTTTTGCGCGCCGGTCGAGATCTCGCCGAGCGCGATTTCTTCGGCGGTGCGGCCGCCGAGCAGGACCGCCAGCTGGCTGTGCAGGTCGCGACGCGTCATCAGGTAGCGATCCTCGAGCGGCAGCTGCATCGTGTAGCCGAGCGCGCCGAAGCCGCGCTGGACGATCGAGATCTTGTGGACCGGATCGAGCCCCGGCAGGACGCTGGCGACAATGGCGTGGCCCGACTCGTGATACGCGACGATCTCGCGCTCCTTCGTGCTCATCACCCGCTTTTTTTCGAGCCCGGCGATCAACCGGTCGATTGCCGCGTCGAAATCCTTCATCGTCACCGCGGTCTTGTCGTTGCGGGCGGCGAGCAGCGCTGCCTCGTTGACCAGGTTGGCGAGGTCGGCGCCGGCGAATCCGGCGGTGCGGGCGGCGACGATCTTCAGGTCGACGTCAGCCGCGATCTTCACCGCCTTCGTGTGGATGCGGAGGATCTCCTCGCGGCCCTTCACGTCGGGTTTGTCGACGAGGACCTGGCGATCGAAGCGGCCGGGACGGAGCAGCGCCGGGTCGAGCACCTCGGGCCGGTTCGTCGCGCCCATGATGATGACCCCTTTGCGCGAGTCGAAGCCGTCCATCTCGGCGAGCAGCTGATTCAACGTCTGCTCGCGCTCTTCGTGGCTGCCGAGCGGGCTCTGGACGCGGACCTTGCCGAGCGCGTCGAGCTCGTCGATGAACACGATGCACGGCGCCTTGGCTTCGGCCTGCTGGAACAGATCGCGGATGCGCGCCGCGCCGACGCCGACGAACATCTCGACGAACTCCGAGCCGCTCAGGCTGAAGAACGGCACGTGGGCCTCGCCGGCCACGGCCCGCGCCAGCAGGGTCTTGCCGGTTCCCGGCGGGCCGACGAGCAGCACGCCTTTTGGAATGCGGCCGCCGAGATTCGTGTACTTCTTCGGCGTCTTCAGGAACTCGACGATCTCTTTCAGTTCGTCTTTCGCTTCCTCGACGCCGGCGACGTCGGTGAAGCGCACCTTCACCTCATCGTCGGCGTAAATCTTCGCGCGACTGCGCGCGAACGACATCACGCCGCCTTCGGCGCCGGACATGCGGCGGAAAAAGAAACCCCAGATGCCGATCAGAAAGACGAGCGGAATGATCCAGCCGAGCAGATCGGGCAGCCAGTGGTTGACCACCTCGCCCGTGTACTTGACGCCTTTCGCTTCGAGCTCCTCGGTGAGCTTCGGATCTTCGACGCGCGTGGTCGCGAACTGCTTCGTGGGTTTGCCGTCGGTGTCGGGCTGATCCTGTTTGAGCGTGCCGCGAATCGCCTGATCGGCGATGGCGACCTCGGCCACCTGGCCGTTCTTGAGGAGCGACTTGAACTCGGAATAGGGGATCTGCCGTCCGCCCGGCGTGAGGTAGTACATCTGCGCGACGCCGAGCAGAATCAGGAACGCGAGCCCGTACCACAGCGGCGACGACTGCCGCGCGGTCAGCGGCCGCTGACCGCGGCGATCGCCGCCCCTCGGGTTGAACCGCGGTGTAGGTTTCTGTGCCACCTAAGCTCTCACTGCCTCCCGTTTGTCGAACGTGAGCCCGTCGGCGCCGGCGCCGACGTGGACGGTGTCGCCTTCGACGAAATCGCCTTCGAGCACCCGCAACGCCAGCGGATCCAAAAGCCGCCGCTGAATCGTCCGCTTGAGCGGGCGCGCCCCGTACGCGGGATCGTAACCTTCGCGCACGAGCTGTTCCTTTGCCGCTTCGTCCAGGACGACGTGAATCTTGCGATCTTCGAGGCGCCGGGTGAGCCCGCCGATCTGGATGTCGATGATCCGCTTCATGTGCTCGCGGCCGAGCGCGTGGAAGAAGATGATCTCGTCGATCCGGTTCAGGAATTCGGGCCGGAAGTGCTCACGCAGCGCATCCATGACCTGCCGACGCGTTCCTTCGTCAATCGTACCGCCTTCTGACGTCGTCCGCTCGGTAATGAACGCACTGCCGAGGTTGGAGGTCATGATCACGACGGTGTTCTTGAAGTCGACCGTTCGCCCCTTGCCGTCCGTCAGACGCCCGTCGTCGAGCAGCTGCAGCAGGACGTTCAGCACCTCCGGGTGCGCCTTCTCGACCTCGTCGAACAGCACGACTGCGTAAGGCCGCCGCCGCACTGCTTCGGTGAGCTGTCCAGCCTCTTCGTAGCCGACGTATCCGGGCGGCGCACCGATCATCCGCGACACGGTGTGCTTCTCCTGATACTCGGACATGTCGATCCGGACCATCGCCTGCTCGTCGTCGAACAGGAACTCGGCCAGCGCGCGCGCCAGCTCGGTCTTGCCGACGCCGGTCGGCCCGAGGAACAGGAAGCTGCCAAGCGGCCGGTTCGGATCCTGGAGTCCGGCGCGGGCGCGGCGGATGGCGTTGGCAACCGCGTTGATCGCCTCGTCCTGGCCGATGACGCGCTTGTGCAGCCGCTCTTCCATGTGAATCAGCTTCTGGACTTCACCTTCCATCAGCCGGCTGACCGGAATGTGCGTCCACTTGCTCACGACTTCGGCGATGTCTTCCTCGTCGACCTCTTCCTTGAGCATCCGCTGGTTCTTCTGCAGGTCGGCCAGCTTCGCTTCCTGCTCGCGGATTTCCTGTTCGATCTTCGGCACGCGCCCGTACTGCAGTTCCGACGCTTTCTGATAGTCGCCCTGCCGCTGCGCCTGTTCGATCGCGGTGCGCAGCCCTTCCTGTTCTTCCTTGAGCGTGCGGATCGACTGGATGGCCTCTTTTTCCTGCTGCCAGTGTGCCGCCAGCCGGCCGCGCTCCTCCTTCAGATCGGCGAGCTCCCGGTCGAGTTTCTCGAGCCGTTCGCGCGACGCCTTGTCGCTCTCCTTGCGCAGCGCCTCACGCTCGATCTCGAGCTGCATGATGCGGCGTTCGAGCTCGTCGAGCTCCGCCGGCATCGAATCGATCTCCATGCGCAGACGCGCCGCCGCCTCGTCGACCAGATCGATCGCCTTGTCGGGCAGGAATCGATCGGCGATGTAGCGGTGCGACAGCACCGCCGCCGCGACCAGCGCCGCATCCTTGATGCGTACGCCGTGGTGGATCTCGTAGCGCTCGCGGAGGCCGCGCAAGATGCTGATCGTGTCCTCAACCGACGGCTCGTCGACGAGCACCTGCTGGAACCGCCGTTCGAGCGCCGGATCCTTTTCGATGTACTTCCGGTACTCGTCGAGCGTCGTCGCGCCGACGGTGTGCAGCTCGCCTCGCGCCAGCATCGGCTTCAGCATATTGGACGCGTCCATCGAGCCTTCGGACGCACCGGCGCCGACCACCGTGTGGAGCTCGTCGATGAACAGGATCACCTGGCCCTGCGAGTCGGTGATCTCTTTCAGCACCGCCTTGAGCCGCTCCTCGAACTCGCCGCGGTATTTCGCGCCGGCGACCAGCGATCCCATGTCGAGCGCGACGATCCGCTTGTTCTTCAGCCCTTCGGGCACGTCGCCGCGGATGATGCGGGCGGCCAGGCCTTCGACGATCGCGGTCTTGCCGACGCCCGGCTCGCCGATGAGGACCGGGTTGTTCTTCGTGCGGCGCGACAGCACCTGGATGACGCGGCGGATCTCCTCGTCGCGGCCGATCACCGGATCGAGCTTGCCTTTGCGGGCCAGCTCGGTGAGGTCGCGGCCGTAGCGCTCGAGCGCCTGGTACGTGCTCTCCGGATTCTCCGTCGTGACGCGCTGCGATCCGCGGACGCCGGTCAGCGCCTGCAGGATCTTGTCGCGCGTGATCCCTGACTGCTTCAGCAGCTGCGCCGACGGCGACCGCCCGGTCTCGTCGGCGATCGCGATCAGCAGGTGTTCGGTCGAGACGAATTCGTCCTTGAGCCGATCGGCTTCCGCCTGCGCCTGGTCGGTGACGGTCTGCAGCCGCGGCGACATTCCGGGCTGCGACCCGCCGTAGGCCTGCGGCAGCTTCTTCAGCAGATCGCGAACGCTGCGCCCGACGCCGGCCGGATCGACGTTCATCTTGCGCAGCAGTTCCGGGACGATGCCGTCGCGCTGTTCGACGAGCGCGGCGAGCAGGTGCTCGGGCTCGAGCTGCGGGTTGTTGGCCTGCTGCGCGAGCGCGATCGCCGCGGCGACCGCCTCGCGCGCCTTTTCTGTGTACTTGTTGATGTTCATCGTTATCGATCACGCCACGAAGACACGAAGACACGAAAAAAATTTTGTTACAAGGCCACGCTTCGTGCCTTCGCGTCTTCGTGGCGGCTCCTAAGCTGCTGAGTGTGTAGCGCCTTTCTCCAACTTCTGCAGCGCCTCGAAATGTTTCCGCTGCTCGGGTGTCAAATCGCGCGGCATCTGGACGTCGACGGTCGCGTACAAATCGCCGTTCTCGTCGCTCTTGCCGGTCGCCGGCATGCCGTGGCCTTTCAACCGGAACACTTGCGCGTTCTGCGTCGTCGGCGGAATCTTCAGCCGCAGCGATTTGCCGCCGAGCGTCTGCACGTCGGCTTCGCCGCCGAGCACCGCCGTCGTCAACGGGATGGACACGCGCGTGTAGAGATCGCGTCCCTTCCGCTCGAACTGCGGGTGCGGCGTGGTGTGAATCCGGAGGTACAGGTCGCCTGACTGGCCGCCGCCGGATCCTTGTTCGCCTTCCCCGGAGACGCGGACGCGGGCGCCGTCGCCGACACCCGCCGGGATCCTGACGTCGACCGTGCGCGTCTGACCGTCGTGTTGGATCGAAAAGCGCCGCGTCGTCCCGTGGTAGACCTCTTCCAGCGGCAGCTCGATTTCCTGTTCGACATCGCGTCCGGCTCGCGCCTGCGCTGCGCGCGACCGTCCGGCGCGTCCGCCGCGTCCGCGCGGCTCACCGCTACCCCCACCGCCGCCGAAAAACGTCTGGAAGAAATCCGAGAAGGGGTTTTCGCCCCCGAACATCTCGTTCATCTCTTCCTGCGTCATCGTGCGGTAACCCTGGCCGCCCGGCGCGCCGCCGCCGAAGTGAACGTTCCACCCGCCGGCGCCGCCGCCGAACTGACTCGGATCGAAGCCGCCGCCCTGCGCCGCGCCGGCCTGTTCGTAGGCGCGCCAGTTGGCGCCGAGCTCGTCGTACTTCTTGCGCTTCGCCGGATCGCCGAGCACTTCGTAGGCTTCGTTGATCTCCTTGAAACGCGTTTCCGCCGACTTGTCGCCGGGATTCACGTCCGGGTGGTGCTTGCGCGCCAGCTTCCGGTACGCCTGTTTGATTTCTTTGTCGCTCGCGGTCTTCGAGACCCCGAGCGTGGAGTAATAGTCCTTGAAATCCATCAGTCGAATCCCAGCATGCGGCTCAGCTCGTCCAGCTCATGGCTGAGGCGGCGGCGCGTGTCGCGCGCCGACAGGTTGTCCTCGCGCATCAGCGGCCGCAGCCGCTGCACGATCTCCGCGATCTCCAGCAGTCGCTGCACGCCGGCGAGGTTGATGCCGCCGTCGTCGACGAGTCGTTTGATCAACTTGAGCCGTTCGAGCTCTTCACGCGAATACAACCGCATGCTGCCGATCGTCCGCGACGGCTGCACCAGCCCGAGCCGCTCGTACTTGCGCAGCGTCTGCGGATGCATCCCGAGCATCCGGGCGGCGACGCTGATGAAGAAGAGCTCGTGGTCCACTGCCATACTGACGCTTGCACACCTTGCGCCGATCCAAGTGTAGGGATTGATACGCATCGTGTCAACTTCAGCGGTAGTATTCTGACACCCTGTGATCCAAGGATCGGATCTCGTCACTATCGCGCTGCTCGTCGCGCTGGAGGGCCTGCTGAGCGCGGACAACGCGATGGTCCTCGCGGTGCTCGTCCTCGGCCTCCCGAAGAAACAGCAGCGTAAAGCGCTTCGCTACGGCATCGTCGGCGCCTTTACCTTCCGCACGATCGCCACGCTCCTCGCGGTCTATCTCATTCGGCTTGGCTGGGTGAAACTGGTTGGCGCCGGCTACCTGATGTATCTCGTGTACAACCATTTCGGTGGCGGGCAGACCGCGGAGGAACGACGCGCGACGCCACCGGCCCAGCCGGCTTTCGGTTTGACGGCCTTCTGGGCGACGGTTGTGAAGGTCGAGCTCACCGACATCGTGTTCGCCATCGATTCGATTCTCGTCGCGGTCGCGATGTCGCCGAAGATCTGGGTGATTCTGACCGGCGGCATTCTCGGCATCGTGATGATGCGTCTGGTCATCGGCCAGCTGCTGGCGCTCGTCGAACGCTACCCGTTGCTCGTCGACGGCGCGTTCGTGATCATTGGCTGGGTGGGGGTGAAGCTGCTGGTCGAATACCTGCATAGCGCCGGCTTTGTGGCGTTCGAGATTCCGAAGTGGCTGTCGCTCGGGCTGATCGTGGTGATCTTCGCCATCGCGCTCGGCTACTCGCTGCTGATCGAGAAGAAGGGGGAGCGCTCCTGAACCTGTTCCGGCCGCGTCGCCTCACCGAGGGGATCGCGCTCGCGTTGCTGCTCGGGTTGATCGTGGCGACCGGCGTCTCAGCCGTGTGGCTGTCACGGTACGCGGTTGCCGTGCACCGCCTCACGCGCGGCATCGGCGACACGATGTTCTACGGCGCCGACGGCCAGCCGTGGTTCCGCCTCGACGAGCAGCGCCACGACGTGTCGCTCGACGACATCTCCGTTGATCTGCAGCATGCCGTCGTCGCGGTCGAGGATCGCCGGTTCTACCATCACCCGGGCATCGACCCGATCGGGCTGGCGCGCGCGGTGGTGCGCGACGTCCGGCATGGCGGACGGGTCGAAGGAGGCAGCACGCTCACGCAGCAGCTGGCGCGAACGCTTTTTCTGTCGAACGTCAAATCGTACGGCCGGAAGGTGAAGGAAGCGGGCCTCGCGTTCCTGATCGAGGCACAGCTCACCAAGAAACAGATTCTCGAGTTCTACCTGAACCGCGTGTACCTCAGCGCCGGCGTGTACGGCGTCGAAGCGATGACGGAGCACCTGTTCCGCAAGCCGGCGAGCCAGGTGTCGCTGCCCGAGGCGGCATTCATCGCCGGCCTGATCCGCGCGCCGTCAGCGCTGTCGCCGTGGACCAACTACGACGGCGCGCTCGAACGCAGCCACGTCGTGCTCGCGCTGATGCGCGATCAAAACCTCATCACCGCGGCGCAGGAAGAGGCGGCGCGGCGGGTCCGACCGCGCATCCAGTTGTACCGGCAGCCCAGCGATGCGCGCGCCGGGTGGGCGAAGGATTTTCTGCGGCAGCAATTCCGCAGCGAGTTCGGCGGCGACAACCCGCCCGACTGGCAGGTGCACACGGCGTTCGTCCCGTGGATTCAGGACGCGGCGGAGCAGAGCGTCGCGAGCGGGCTCGGCCGGCTGCACCGTCAAGGCCTCGAGGCGGCGCTGGTCGCGATGGACCCGTCGACCGGCGACATCCTCGCGATGGTCGGCGGCGCCAACTACGCGCGCAGCACCTTCAACCGCGCCGTCCGCAGCCGCCGGCAACCGGGTTCGGCATTCAAGCCGTTCGTCTTCGCGGCGGCGCTGTCCAAAGGCTATTCGCCGGTATCCGTGCTCAACAACCTCACGCACGTGAGCGCGCCGTCGGATCCGGAGTGGCATCCGCACAGCGCCGAAGGCGAGCAACCCGACGCGCTCACGCTGCGCGCGGCGCTGCTCGAGTCGAACAATCCGGCCGCCGCCGACCTGCAGCAGCGCGTCGGCAGCCGCGCGGTCCTGCGTCTCGCGAGCGATGCCGGCCTGAGCGGCCTGCCCGATGTGCCGTCGCTCGCGCTCGGCACCGGCCTGGTCTCCCCGCTGGATCTGACCACCGCCTACACGGTCTTTCCGGGTGAAGGCCAGGTCGTGCGGCCGCGCGGCGTCGTCAGCGTGTTCGATTCGGGCGGACGCCAGGTGCTCGATCGGCCGGTCGAGCGCGAAGAGATCCTCAGTCCCGCGGTGGCATTTCAGATGACCAGCATGCTGCGCGACGTCATCGAGCGCGGCACCGGCGCGTCGGCGCGCGCTCTCGGCGTCCGCGGCCCGGTCGCGGGGAAGACCGGCACCACCGACGATTACCGCGATGCCTGGTTCGTCGGCTACTCGACGTCGGTCGTCGTCGGCGTCTGGGTCGGCTTCGACCAGCCGGCGTCGATCGGCCGCGACGCCTACGGCGCCCGCGTCGCGCTGCCGATCTGGGCCGAGTTCATGAAGCGGACGGCGCGCAACCTCCCAGCCCGCGACTTCCCGGCGCCGACCGACATCCGCACCGAAGAGTTGTGCAGCGTGTCGTATCTGCAGCCCGTCGAAGGGTGCCCAACGTACACCGAGTACTTTAAGGACGGCGACTCGATTCCAACACAGCTATGTCCGATCCATCGCGGCACCCTGAAGCAGCGCGCCAGTCGCGCAATCGACGGATTCTTTCGTGGCCTCGGCAGCCGAATCGCTGGTATCTTCCGTCGTCGCTAAAGTCTGAACCGCTGCATGCGCATGAATGCAAAGGCCGCAAACACCGCAAAGAAATGCGTGTGACGCTGCATTTCGGTCCACGAGGAGCAAACCTCGACCGCCGTTCGCGAAGATTTGCGCGCGCGTCCGCCGCGAAGTGGCGGCGTGCGGCGCGCGCGCGTCTCTGCGTTTCTCCGCGGTCTTTGCGTTCCCGCCTTGATGAAACGAACACCGGAACATCGCGACGTGATCACGGTCCGGCTGAAGCCGGACACTACGGGAAAAAAATTTTCTCGTGCGTCTTCGCGTTTTCGTGTCTTCGTGGTCCCGGTGGCGGCACGCGCTCATGATTCGCATCCTCGTTGTCGACGACGCGATCGAGCATGCGCAGATGGTCACGGAGTTCCTCCGCATCACCGGCGCATGGCCGCACCTGGAGATCAAGATCGCGGAGACCTACGACGATGCGCTGGCGATGTTGACGACGCCGCCGGCGTACGACCTGTCGGTCGTCGACTACATGCTCGGCTCGCGCGACGGATTGGGACTGCTGCGTGAGTTGAAAGAGCGCGGCATCGATACCGCGGTAATCGTGCTCACCGGTCAGGGCGCCGAAAACGTCGCCGTCGAAGCGATGAAGTCGGGCGCCGCCGACTATCTCAGCAAGTCGACGCTCACCATCGAAGGGCTCGAGCGCGCCGTCCGTCACGCGCTGGCGCTGCGCGCCGGCGAACGGCAGCGGCGTCAGGCCGAAGCGGCGCTGCGTGCCAGCGAGGAGCGCTTTCGCGCGCTGGTCGAGAACAGTTCCGACGCGCTGCTGCTCGTCGACGCCGAAGGGCGCGTCACCTACATCTCGCCGTCGTCGTCGCGGCATCTCGGCTGGGGTTCGGACGAGATGCTCGGCGAGTCGATTTTCGATTTCCTCCATCCCGACGATCGCGACGCGATGTCGGTGAAGCTCGCCGAGGTGCTGCGCAGTCCGGGCAAACCGGTCACGCAGGACATCCGCCTCCAGCATGCCGACGGCAGCTGGCGCGCGATCGAGAGCATCGCCGTCAACCGGCTGTCGGATCCTTCAGTCGAAGCAATCGTCGTCAACGCGCGCGACATCACCGATCGCCGCAAGCTCGAAGAGCAGCTCCGCCACGCGCAGAAGATGGAGGCGGTCGGCCAGCTCGCCGGCGGCATCGCCCACGACTTCAACAACCTGCTCACCGCGATCCTCGGCTACTGCAACCTGATGCGGGACGACATGCCGGCGGAGGACCCGCTGCGCGCTGATCTCGACGAGATCCATACCGCGGGCGAGCGCGCCGCCTCGTTGACGCGTCAGCTGCTCGCCTTCAGCCGCCGCCAGATGCTTCAGCCGCAGGTCATCGACGTCAACAGCGTCGTGCAGCAGCTCGAGAAGCTGCTGCGCCGGTTGATCAGCGAGAACGTCGAGCTCGTCACGGCGCTCGCGCCTGATCTGCTGAACGTCCGCGTCGATCCGGCGTCGATCGAGCAGATCCTCGTCAACCTGACGGTGAACGCGCGCGATGCGATGCCGCGCGGCGGCCGGCTGACGATTGAAACCGCCAACGTCGATCTCGACGAGACCTTCGTGATCGCGCACGTGCCGATGAAGCCGGCGCGCTACGTGATGATCGCGGTCGGCGACACTGGCGAGGGGATGGACGCCGACACGCAGGCGCGCGTCTTCGAGCCGTTCTTCACGACCAAGGAACAGGGCAAGGGCAGCGGCCTGGGTCTCGCCACCGTCTACGGCATGGTCAAACAGGGCGGCGGCTATATCTGGGTGTACAGCGAGCCTGGCCACGGCACGGTCTTCAAGGTGTATTTCCCGCCGGCAGAGCAGCGCGCGAAGACCACCGACGCGGACAACGCCGGTCGGCGCTCGGGCGACGCGACGCACGGCTGGGAAACGGTGCTGCTGGTCGAGGACGAAGATGCCGTGCGGGCGCTTGCCCGCGAAGTGCTGCGCCGCCACGGCTATGTTGTCCTCGAAGCGCGGCACGGGGTCGACGCGCTGCGGATGGCCGAGCGCCATCCCGATGACATTCACCTCATGATCACCGACCTCGTCATGCCGCACATGGGTGGCCGCGATCTCGTCGAGCGGCTCGCCGCGGTGCGACCGAAGATGAAAGTGCTCTTCATGTCCGGATACACGGATCACGCGCTGATGCATCGCGATCTGACACCCGGCACGGCGTTCCTGCAGAAGCCGTTCACGCCCGAAGCCTTCGCGCGCAAAGTGCGAAGCGTGCTGGATCGACAAGCCGTCTCCGGCTGAGCTGCCGCGGCACCGTTCGTGCAGCACGAGTGCGGACCGCCGGTCCGAGGGCGGCTCACAACCCATGTCCGATCGCCTCGCGCCGCCTTCGTCCAGCCCGACATCATCACGAGCGACTGAGTATCAGCGGCGCCTGCCGATCGGCGCCGAGCCCACAGGCGACGGCCGTACGCACGTTCGGGTCTGGGCGCCCGCTGCGCGCGAGGTACGCGTCGTATGTCGCGGCGCAGCCACACCGTTGACCTTGGAACGCGACGGTTATCACAGCGGTGAGATCGAGGCGGCGGCCGGGGACCGCTATCAGTTCGCGCTGGACGCTGACGAGAAGCTTTACCCCGACCCGGCGTCGCGCTTTCAGCCGGAAGGGCCGCATGGCCCGTCCGAGATCGTCGATCCACGTGCGTTCGGATGGAGCGATCAGTCGTGGGCTGGCGCGTCGATTCGCGGTCAGGTCGCGTACGAGCTGCATCTCGGCACCTTCACACGCGAAGGCACGTACGCGGCGGCGTCGGCGCAACTGCGCGAGCTGGCCCGGGCCGGCATCACGCTGATCGAAGTGATGCCCGTGTCGGAATTCGACGGCCGCTTCGGCTGGGGCTACGACGGCGTCGATTTATTCGCGCCGTCGCATCTCTACGGCCGTCCGGACGACTTCCGCCGCTTCGTCGACACCGCGCACGGCTGCGGCATTGCGGTGATTCTCGACGTCGTCTACAACCACTTCGGGCCAATCGGCAATTACCTGCGGGCGTTCTCGCCGGCGTACTTCACCGATCGCTACGACAACGAATGGGGCGACGCGATCAACTTCGACGGGCCCGACGCCGCGCCGGTGCGCGAGTTCTTCGTCAGCAACGCGGCCTATTGGATCGACGAATTTCATCTCGACGGCCTGCGCCTCGACGCCACGCAGCAGATCTACGACAGCTCGCCCGAGTACATCGTCGCCGCGGTCGGCCGACGCGCGCGTGAGGCGGCCGGCAGCCGGTCGACGATCCTGATCGCCGAGAACGAGCCGCAGGATACCCGCCTGGTGCGGCCGCTCGGGGACGGCGGGCACGGCCTCGACGGATTGTGGAACGACGACTTCCACCATAGCGCGATGGTCGCGCTCACCGGCAAGTCGGAGGCGTACTACAGCGACACCTGCGGCGAGCCTCAGGAACTGATCTCAGCGGCGAAGTACGGGTATCTATTTCAGGGGCAGCACTACGACTGGCAGCGCCAGGCGCGCGGCACGCCGGCGTGGGGCATCCCTCCGGCGGCGTTCGTCACGTTTCTGCAGAATCACGATCAGGTCGCCAACTCGGCGCGCGGGCTGCGCGTGCATCAGCTGACCAGCCCGGGACGGTTCCGAGCGATGACCGCCCTGTTCCTGCTGATGCCGGGCACGCCGATGCTGTTTCAGGGGCAGGAGTTCGCCGCCTCGTCGCCGTTCTTGTACTTCGCCGATTTTGACGGCGATCTCGCGGCGGCCGTGCGAAAAGGCCGCGCGGAGTTTCTCTGCCAGTTTCCGAGCGTCGCCAATCTGGAACGTACCGGCAGCGTGCTCGCGGATCCCGGCGATCCGGCGACGTTCGAGCGGTGCCGGCTCGACTTCACGGAGCGCGAGACGCACGCTGAGGCCTACGCACTGCACATCGACCTTCTCCGGATGCGGCGCGAGGATGCCGCGTTCAGCGCGCAGCGCGCCGGTGGCGTCGACGGCGCCGTGCTCACCTCCTCGGCGCTGGCGCTCCGATTCTTCACCGTCGATCATCTCGACGATCGCGTGATCGTCGTGAACCTGGGATCCGATCTCACGCGCGGTTCCTTTGCCGAGCCGCTGCTCGCGCCGCCGCCGGACCGCGACTGGACGGTGAAGTGGTCGAGCGAAGATCCGAAATACGGCGGCGGCGGCACGCCGGAGACGTGGCCGGACGGCTGCTGGCACGTTGCCGCCGAATCTGCGTTGGTGCTCGCTCCGGGCCCGAAGCGTTCGCGTTCGCCGATGCCGCGCCTTCGCCGCACGGCCTGACACGCTCGACACGACATGAGTGAACCGACTCGCCGCATCGCCTGGCCTCCCAGCGGCACGACCGATCCCGAAGCGCTCGTCACGCGAGAATGGCTGGTCGCCAACGGCCTTGGCGGCTACGCGTCCGGCACCGTGGCCGGTGTGATCACGCGCCGCTATCACGGCCTGCTGATCGCCGCGCTGCCGGCGCCGCTCGGCCGGATCGTGATGTTGAGCACCGTCGCTGAGCAGGTGAAGCTGGTCGGCGGCCGCGAAGCCGAGATCGGCGGCCGCGAGCGATCCGGCGATGCCCGCGACGCGCACGGCACCGGTTACCTCGCCGAGTTCCGCCTCGAGGCCGGGCTGCCGGTCTGGCGCTACGACGTCGAAGGCGTCGTCATCGAGAAGCGGATTTTCCTGCTGCACATGCAGAACACCGTGCATGTGACCTACGAGCTGATCTCTGGCGCCGATCGCGTCGAGCTGGCGCTTCGGCCGTCGGTCAATTTCCGCGCGCAGGAGTTGCCGGTCAGCGAACCGCTTTCTCGCAACTATGAATTCCGCGCCGTTCGCGATCTCTACGAGATCTGCCTGCCGGGGAGCCCGCTGCCGCCGCTCCGCTTCAGGTTGTGGGCCCCCGACGTCACCTTCATCCTGAAAGGGCGGCGGATCGACAACGTCCTGTATCCCGTCGAGGAAAGCCGCGGCTACCAGGCGCGCGGCGATCTGTGGAGCCCCGGGTATTTCCGGTTCGTCGTAACGAGCCGTGAGCGCGCGACGCTCGTGGCCTCGACCGAAACGCCCGAGACGATGCATGTCCTCGAGCCGGATCGCGCCTTCGACGCCGAGCACGGACGGCGGCGGCGGCTCGTGATGCACTCCGCTCCGGAAGCGCGCGAAGGGATACCCGCTGAGCTCGTGCTCGCCGCCGATCAGTTCATCTTCACGCCGGCCGGACGCAGCGACGAGACGGCCCGCGCGCACGCCTACGGCGACGAAGTCCGCAGCGTGATCGCCGGCTATCACTGGTTCACCGACTGGGGCCGCGACACGATGATCAGCCTCGAGGGCCTGACGCTCGTCACCGGCCGCCATGTCGAAGCCGGGTACATCCTCCGCACCTTCGCCCACTACGTCCGCGACGGCCTGATCCCGAACATGTTTCCGGAGCGGGAGACCGAAGGGCTGTATCACACCGCGGACGCGACGCTCTGGTTCTTCCACGCGATCCAGCGCTACATCGACTACACGCAGGATACCCTCACGCTGTCGCTGCTGTATCCAACGCTGAAATCGATCATCGACGCGCACGTCCGCGGCACACGCTTCGGGATTCATGTCGATCACCGGGACGGGCTGCTGTCCCAGGGCGCGCAGGGCTACCAGCTGACCTGGATGGACGCCAAGGTCGACGACTGGGTGGTGACGCCGCGCCGCGGCAAAGCGGTGGAGATCAACGCGCTCTGGTTCAACGCGCTGAAGCTGATGGAGCAGTGGGCGCGCGATCAGGGCGACGACCCCACCTGTTACCGCGACCGCGCGGCGCGCGCGGAGCAGTCGTTCAACGAGCGGTTCTGGTACGCCGACGGCGGCTATCTCTTCGACGTCGTCGACGCGGAGGGCGGCGGCAACGATCCGAAGTGCCGGCCCAACCAGGTGTTCGCGATCTCGTTACCGCATCCGATCCTCGCGCGCGACCGCTGGGCGCCGGTGATGCGAATCGTCCGCGATCGCCTGCTGACGCCGGTTGGGCTGCGGTCGCTCGCGCCCGGTGATCCTGAGTACAAGCCGCGCTATTTCGGCGATCTGCGCGCGCGCGACGCCGCCTACCACCAGGGCACAGTCTGGGGTTGGCTCGTCGGGCCCTTCATCGACGCGTGGCTGAAGGTCTATCCCGACGACCGCGAAGGCGCGCGGCAATGCCTCGACGGCTTCGTGCCCCACCTCGACGATGCGTGCATCGGGTCGGTGAGCGAGGTGTTCGACGCGGAGCCGCCGTATACCGCGCGCGGCTGTATCGCGCAGGCATGGAGCGTGGCTGAACTGTTGCGCGTGTGGGTACGCCTCTTGCGACAGTAATCGTCGAGGAGGCGAGTCTACATGTCGAAGAAGGATCGCATTCAGTCCGGCATTCTCGGCGATATCAGCCCGACCGACACCGCGAAGAGCGATCGCACTGCGTTCAAGCCCGACGCGGGCGGCGAGCATGAAGATATTGAATCGATGGTCGGCGGATCGCGACACGACCGTACGGAACACTCGGGCTCGCGCGACGTCACCGAGGGAACGACCGGCGGACTCGGCACGGAGACCGGCGGCACCCGCAACTTCCGCACTGGCACCGGTGCGACCGGCGGCGACATCGGGAATCGGCCTGAGTAAAGCGGGGATTGGGGATTGGGGATTGGGGATTGGGGGGATTGGTGCGCGGTCACCATTCACCCTTAGCCCCAATTCCTAATTCCCAACCACCACAGGAGTCACCATGCGTCGCATCTTGTGGATCGTGATGATCGCCGCGCTGCTGGTGGCGGCAGCGGTCGCCGGCGGCTATGCCGCCTCCGACTCGTACCAGTTCGTCGGTGCCGTAGCTACTGCGCCCTAGCTTTTTCCCTTCAACTTCCTCAGCGCGCGCCGCTGCCGTTTGTCCGGCGCGCGCGGCGGCGTCATCGCCGCACGGAACATTCGTTCCATCCGTCGCGCTTCGATTTCCTCTGCTGTCGGTGGCGGCGTCAAATCTTCATAAAGCAGCCGCGCATCCGCTTTCGGGATGTGGCGGTCGGCGAACTTTACGACGCGCACGCGCTGCTTGCGCCCGAACGGCCGGCTGATCAGCACTTCGTCGCCGGTTCGCATCCGGCGGTTCGGTTTCGCCGGCTGGCCGTTGACGTCCACCTTGCCGCCGCGACACGCCTTCTGTGCTTCCGAGCGGGTGCGAAAGAGGCAGGCGACATCCAGCCACACGTCGAGGCGAACCTCCTCGGCATCGTCATTCTCGTTGACCATCCGGCATCGCCATTCTACAGTTCGCGGCACACAGCTAGATGACGCAAACCCTCGTCAGCGACCTCAGGCACGGTGCGCGGATGCTGCGTGCGCATCCCGCCGTGTACGCCACCGCGTTCGCGACGCTCGCGATCGGCATCGCCGCGGCGATCACGATGTTCACGGTCGTCAACGCCGTGCTCCTCGAGCCGCTGCCGTACGCGCACGCGGAGCGACTGGCGCTGGTGTGGGACCGGGCCGGCGACAGCGCACGCGACATCTGGCTGTCGCCGCCGGAGTTTGCCGATCTTCGTGAGCGCGCTGGCGCGTTCGCCGACGCCGCCGCGCTGACCGATCGCCGCTACACGCTCACTGGCCGCGGCGAGCCGGACGATCTGCAGGGTGCCGCGGTGTCGCCCAACCTGTTCTCGATGCTCGGCGTGAGTGCCGCGGCGGGTCGGATCTTCAGGGCCGGCGACGATCGCCACGGCAGCGGCT
>JADMIO011721475.1_pt1 | contig 17173 bp, 17 predicted proteins | sample 8958161 | NCBI WGS metagenome assembly JADMIO01 (sample SAMN16585339, study PRJNA669376) | soil metagenome | isolation source: Crop rotation soil | place: USA: Cullars Rotation, Alabama | collected 2011
CAACATTCTTTTTAAGTGCCTCTAACATTCCGTCGAGCTGTGATTTGTCAGATGTTTCTGTTTTAACAATAAGCCCGTTATCGGAAGAAGTTTGGAGCTGGAAACTTCCAATATTTTGTTTAGCAATTACGTCCCTAACTTTAGAAATATCGTAATTTTGTTGGAATTTTAATTCAGCAATAGTTCCACCCTTAAAATCTATACCTAACTTTAAACCGTAAAGCGACAATGAAATAATTCCGAACAAAATAATTATGGCGGATATTGAGAACCAGAATTTATAGTATTTAAGTGTTTGAAACATACAGTATAAGTTAGAAAATAAAGTTTAAATTTGCCAGTCCTTAGCTATTAGATTCTTGTTTCTTGGCCCTGTTAACACCAAATAACCAAGGGTGAGTTAAAATATTATTACCAATAAATAACTTTAAAAAGGTATTGGTTACTGTAATGGCAGTAAACATAGAAATTAAAATACCAATACCAAGTGTTATAGCAAACCCTTTTATTGAAGGTGTGCCAAAAATATATAATATTGTTGTCGTAATTAAGCTGGAAACGTTAGAATCGCGTATAGAAAGCCAAGCTCTGTTAAAACCGTCTTCCAAAGCTTTGTGAATATCTTTACCAGCCCGTATTTCTTCTTTAAATCTTTCAAAAATTAAAATGTTTGCGTCGACAGCCATACCAATAGACAAAATAAATCCTGCTATTCCTGCAAGGGTCAATGTTACCGGAGCAACCCCTCCAGGAATAAATACCAGCACCAAGTAACTAAGGAGTGCCAAAATTCCAAATTTGGGGTTTACAGTAAGTCCCAGGAAAAAAAATAGTCCAACTAAAATAACAGCAGTAAACGAAATACCAATTTTAAATATAGCGAACGAAACTAAACCGTAAACAAGGAGTGCACAAACAGCAAGTACTCCTGGAAAACGGTAATACGTAATCATGAACAAAGCAATAAGCAATATACCTATAATTCCTGCTATGAGGGATTTCTGAATAGATTCTTGACCTAGAACTGCTCCAACGTTTTGTTGTGAGATTAATTTAATAGGCACAGGTAAAGCACCACTATTTAAATCTGCTACAAGTCGTTTCGCACAAGACAGCTGATCTTGTTTTACCGAAGGGTCGTTTGCGTAATGACTGCAAAATTCTCCAGTTATAACTGCTTGTCCCGTAGAAATAACACCTTGAACAACGGGAGCGGTTAGTAATTCGCCATCAAGAAAAATAGCAACCTGTTTATTTAAGTTTGCCTGGGTAATTTGTTCAAATAGTTTTGTTCCCTCGCTGTCAAAATTAAGCTTAACTTCTACTTGGTTGTTAAGCCCTTTTGTAGTATCAAAATCTACATCTGCCCGGCTTAATTGCTTGCCAGAAAGTTCTGTTGCAATCCATTGCCCATTAACGTCTAAATTTAAGTTACCATTTGCATCTGGTGATGCTGTTTGAGGGTTAGGGTTTTGAATTTTAAATTCTAAAAGTGGAGTTTTTCCAATTTGAGCAATTGCCTGGTCAACTTCTTTTATACCTGGTAATTCAACAATAATTTTATCTTGTCCAGAAACCTGAACTAAAGGTTCGCTGACACCAAAGCTGTTAACACGTCGTTCAATAGTACTACGGACTGCGTCTAAGGCATCTGCTTTATCGCCCGCCTGGGTATTGCTAAAATCTGCTTGGTATTGTAAATGTGAACCGCCTTGAAGATCGAGACCTAAATGAACTTTAAATTCCTTAACGTATGGAATTTTAATTTTACGAAGATCAATTTTCTCGCCTTTGGGGTATACAATCCAGAATGCAGCTAATGCAAGTAATAAAATTCCAGCAAATGAGAGGTAAAGCTTAGTTTTAGGTTTCATATAGTATATCGTCTTCTTGAGGCCTTTTAAGTAATGTTTAATAAAAAAGCGCCTTAACGCCTTCATAGTATATCAAAACTGAAAAATATGGCAATAGTAAATATTGCCCGCATACATAACGGAAAGGCTATTCTTTAACATTTTGATTAAGCCAGTTTTTTATGTGTGCCCTGTCTCGCTTTAACCAAGCTATATTAGATTCAATTATTTCCATTGTCTGTTTTAAAACCCTTTCTATTCCTTTATGGGGAGCGGTAGAGAAGAATTTTCTAAAATCATTAAGTTCTTCAGCAGTATTACATTTTTTAAATGAGGCAATATACCACTCGAGTAAATGCCCCCCTTGGTTGTAGCGGTTGTAAATTTTCTTCCAATTTTGTTTTAAAAACTTCCAAGCAACTGGTCTGCCTTGAGGGTTACGGGCTGCTGAAGCAAATAGTGTAGGACTGTCTTGGGGTCTGACATATGGCCCCATAGAAAATTTTAAAGTTTTTTCTATAAGCTTACTGTTTTTAAATTGTCCCAAGCTCCTTCCTACACGTTCTTGTTCTTCGTGCATATGAGCGCTTTTTCTATAAAGCTGGAATAGGTCATTTTGTTCTTTTAAGCCTCCGTATCTGGAAACTAAATTATAAATTACACTTTTAAGGTCCGCGGATACGTGTTTATTTTTTTTAATTTCAGAAAAAAGTTTTTTAGCTTTTGCTATGGTGGGTGTATGGCCAAACAAACCTGCTTGCCCGAGTGACAAGCTTCTTAAAAGGGACTGGCTATGGCTTTCATTTCTTTTTTTATTCCAACCATATTTTTGAGCGAGAGGAGCAAAAATAGTCAAACAAAACTTTTCAAATAATTCGTAAAAATCTTGTCCTTCTAACAGAAAACGAATATTTTGAAGATTGGTAGCCACTTCTTCCCAAACCACCAATTCGTCTTCTTTTATATACCATGAAGCTGTTTTTAGAGCTGCTGTAGTACTTATGAGCCCAGATTCTGCAGTAGAAAAGACATCGCGAATTATACCAAGCCTGTCCACAGCTGGTAAATTTTTATTTATAATAATTGGCTGCAACCTATTTAAAAATTCTGGTTCATACACTACCCTTATAAAACTTGTTTCGCCAGGATTTAGCTTAAAAAGCTTCTTTGAGTCTTTAAGAAGTAACTTTTTACTTTCAAAAAGTTGATTATAAAAACTATTTTTATTATTGGTAATAGCAAGAGGAATTGGCCAAGGTTTTTCTGGTTGTTGTTTTTTGTTTATTTGATTGTTGCCGTAATATCGTTGCTGGGTTAATACAATATTTTTTCCTAGACCGGTAATTGTTACTAAAGGATACCCTGGACGCTTTGTCCAAGCACTCATAATTTTTTTAATAGGTTTTTTAGATATTTTCTCAAACGATTCCCATAAATCTTCAGTAACGGTGTTTTTATAACTATGTTTTTTTAAATAATGACGAAGCCCATTTTTAAAATTTTTCTCACCTAAATAACTAGCTAGCATACGTATGACACTTGCCCCTTTAGCATAACTAATTTGGTCAAAAATTTCATTTATTTCGTCGGGATGGTGAACCGGCACTTCTATTGGATGGGTATTTTGCAAACTGTCTAAATTTAATGCAGTATTGAGGCGCCCTGAGACAAATTGTTTCCAAATTTCCCATTCTGGAAATAAAGCGTCTACAGCAAAATGTTCCATATAAGAAGCAAAGCCTTCATTGAGCCAAAGGTCTGTCCACCAATGCATGGTTACTAAATTTCCAAACCATTGATGAGCAATTTCATGGGCTATTACAATTGCCACCCATTGCTTATTTGCCGTAGAACTATTTTTTTCATCCACAAGCAATGCTGTTTCTCTATAGGTTATAGCACCCCAATTTTCCATAGCCGCGGATGTGAAATCTGGAATTGCAATTAAATCCAAAACTGGGAGGGGATATGGAATGTCAAAATAATTGTCGTAGAAGTCTAGGCAATCCGCTGCAGTTTTCAGAGCAAACATGGCTTGATGTTTTTTACCTGGTGTCGTGTAAACTCGAACCCTTACCCCATGCTTAGTTTTGGTTTCAACATATTCAAACTCACCAATAATAAATGCCAACAAGTATGTAGACATTTTCGGACTTGGCGCAAATTGTATTATTTTATAGCCAGCTTGATGTTCTGCAATGGAAGTTTCTATAGTGTTAGAAATTGCTGTTGTGTGGTTTGGTACTACAAGAGAAACTTCAAAAATTGCTTTATGGGCAGGTTCGTCAAAACAAGGAAAAGCTCTGCGGGCATCGGTAGCCTCAAATTGGGTTGTAGCCATATGCCTACGTTCATTTTCATGAGTATAACTACTTCTGTAAAAACCTCTCATTGAGTCACTTAAAATACCTTTAAAAAGTATCTTTAAAGAATATTTCCCCGGTCGTATTGAAGTTTTAAACAAGAATGTTACTGTTTCAGCTTTTTGATCGTACACTATATTTATTGGGCTATATTTTTCTTTATTTAAAAATAACTCCGCTAGTTTTATTTCCAATTCTTTAGAATGAAGGGAAATAGTTCGCGTAGGTTTTTTTATATGTATAGTTATTGTTTCATTACCTTCAAAAACGAAATTTACAAGGTCAGGCTTAAACTGCAAAAGGTATTTTTCAGGTGTGATGTGTTCTGGGAGTTTAATTTTTTTTAAATCATTCATAAAATTATACCTTCGGTTTTTTTATAAATTGTTTTAACTTAGAAAAATCTTTTTTAAGTTCTTCGCGGAGTCGTGGCAAATATAAAGGCGCGGCAGGGTGATAGGTTATTAAATAAGTCAAATTATCTTTTTTTATTATATTACCATGTTCTTTAGCTATATAAATTTTTTGACCTAAAGAGTTGGTTCCTAAAACTGCTTTTACTGCAGTGTTACCCATAAGAACAATAATTTCTGGCTCAATTATTTTTAGTTGTTTAAACAGGTGTTTTTTCCCATGTTCTATATCTGCATCTGTGGGGGTTACGTATGTTGGTAAGTATTTAACTGGACTGGTAATAAAAACATCTTCGTCTTTAATATGTAATTCTTTAAGCATTGACCGTAGTAATTTTCCTGCTCGTCCTATAAAAGGTTTACCAGACTCGGCTTCTTTTTTTCCAGGAGCCTCACCCAAAAAAACAATTTTTGCATCGGCATTACCCTCCCCCGGAACTGCTTTTCCAATTTTTCCAACTTTGCAAATTTTACAACTTTCAATTTCTTTTGCAACTTTATTGAGTTCTTTTTCTTTATTTTTAATAGTCATTGTAAATACTAAGTTACTGCAGGGGTGCTATTAAGTGAAAATGTAAGTAGGTTACCTGTTGGTAGCCAGGGCCATTGGTGATTATTTTATATTTTGTTAAATGCTGGTCTTTTATTATTTTATCTATGACGGCGTAAGCATCCATAATGTATTCTTTATCTTCTTCACTTAGTTCACCAATATTTTTTATGTCTTTTTTTGGAACAATGACATCGTGTATAGGTGCTTGGGGGTCGGGAGATTTTATTGCAATAGTTTTGTCGGTTTCTTCAATAACCGAAGGAACAAATGGAGCAGCTTTTTGTATGCCAACACTTGCCAATAACCCAAGAAGCTCATTTGACTTAAAGCAGGTTTCTTGGCAATTATGCACTGCTAAAAAAGGCCTGCGCTGGGTTTCGGAAAAAATATATCCTCCAAGCACAATACCAAGTATGAAAGTAAAAATAATATATACCAATAATCTTTTTTTTGACATATGCTTAAACTACTTTGTATTTATTTTTTTAACAGAAAATCTTTTAGTTTTTTCATTGCAATAGCCCTTGGACTAAAATTAAAATTTCCTTCTGCTTTTAATTCTGCTTGGGTTTTTGTGCTTCCTTCGGGAATAAAAATTGGATCATAACCAAAATTATAATCCCCTTGCGGCTTAACAATAACGCCATCTAATACGCCTTCAAAAAATAAAATATCACCGCTACTTTGAGTATACCCCACAATAGTAATAGCCCTTGCTTTATTTTTCCCCATTTTTTCAGTCATATGAGCTAAGCCATCCCCTGCTATAGTGTCATTAAACCATTTAATTAAAGGGCCTGGAAGTTTATAGTCTAAGCATTCTAAAAAAAGACCGCTGTCTTCTACAATAAATTCTCCTTTTTGATGCTTTAATGCTTCGTTTAATTTATGACGAATAATTATATGAGGATCTATTTCTTGAATTTCTACTAAATCAATATTAACCTGCTCCAATTCGAGCGGACTCATAATTTCTGAAGCTTCTTTAAATTTTGTTTTATTCCCTGTAATAAATTTGAGCATATTCTCAGTATATCAAAATCCCCTTCAATGTCTATTGAAAGGGATTTTTTATTATTCGGTAATTTGTGCACGTTCTTCTGAATGGTTATGGTCTTTATGCTTCTCTTTTTCTAATTTTTCTATAGCGTCATTAACTTTTTTACTAAATTCTTTTATTGTATCCCCACCATTTACCATAAGTTCTGCAATTTTTTCTGGGTCTGTTTTGGTTAAAATACCAAGCGTAACCATAAGGGTAGATGTTGACCACAAGCCTTTTTCCATACTTTGCTGTTGCATAAACATCTCGTAAAGCATTTTTTCTGTTTTAGTCGGTTCCTTTTTTAAATAATCATTTGCCATACTGTTCCTTAACTGTCGTAATTTAGAAAATGTTAGGTATCTCCATTACGACACTATAAATTAATTTTCTTTAATAAATGTAAATCTTGGCCCCTTATAACTGTCTCTCTCAACATTTTCCAAAAACATTTCAAGCGGCCGCAGCCAAGTATAGCCGGTTTTAATAGATTTGTAAATAACCATCTCTTTGTTATTGTCTTCACTAAGTCTCCCGACTCCTAAGACTTCATATTCACCGCCTTTAAAATGACGGTAAAAACCAAGCTTAACCGATTGTGCTAATGTCGATAATTCTTCTGCCATATAATTTATTTTAACCACCAATTCGTTGCTGGTGGGAAGAACCACTGTCCTTGGGTATATGTTAAACGAACGTCAAATCAATTATTATTTAAACAAGAATTTTGATTTGATCTTCAATATAACTAATTGTTTTATCCCAAGCTTTCTGTAGAATACCAAGAACTGAAATAAAATCTGCTTTTATTTTCACTTCATCGGTTCTATTGACCCAAAGCTGAGTAATTTTCCTCCAATCAAGATAATCTAATTCCTTTCCAATATCAGGCAAACAAAGTCTTTGATTATCAATAATCGCTGGTGGCATTATTCCGTGTACTAAATAATTGCGATAATTTCTAATATCTTTTAAAGGATTATGTACGGTTATCCATTGATTTCTAACTTTCTTAGCTGTAGATCCATCTGGGAAAGGTTGATAATTGCGAGGTTTATTAATTCTCTCTAAAAGCTCAAAAATATTATCCTGTGCTCCTATCAACCTCGCAAATCCCTCTGTAATTAAACTCAACTGTCTTTCCACATCAACCGCGCTCGTTAATTCGCTTAAGATCTGATAACTTCGAATTAAATGGCGTAATGTGGAATAAAATAGCTGAGCATTGTATACATCAGAATCGCTTTTTCCAATAGCCAATAATTCATCTGTGGTTCTAAAGTTTATGTGTTTAGGTCTACCAGTAACAGGAACAACCCATTTTATCCAAAATTTTTCATAGCTTGGAAATTCATTTTTTATAAATAAAGGCCAATAAACTTTTTCGAGCTGATCTCCATCTTTCTCCAAACTGAAATGATTATCCATCATGGTTTAGTTGACATAAGTTTTTTATGCTCTTCAGTTTGTAACAACCCACATTTCTGAGGTTTGTTTCGGCCTATCGAACACAAAATTGAAATAAATAAGTCCCAGATCTTAAAACTACGTATTGCAATATTCAAATTGAATGAACTGAGTGGATGTTACCGTAGTGTTAAACAAACGTCAACTTGGCAATAATTTAGCTTTGTTGTCATTTCTACTAGCCGTTCAACCAGTTAACCACTTCCTGTGAAAGACCAAATCCTGCCCAATCTTTAGTTACTTCAATAACTAAAACCCGATCATTTGCATCAGTAACTTTTCTAATCGCTGCTGCAATTTGCATTGGAGTTAATGTCGTTTTGATTAACCACACAGACATTAAAGGCCTTGCCCAATTATTCGAAGACTTAAGAAGATTAATTAGCGGGATATAATCGGCATGCGTTTCGGGCTTCATTAGGTCGTATGAAATCAAATATGTTCTCATAATTATTTACTGGTTATTTGAGAAGTATCGCTTTCCCCTGATTGTAAACTAATTTGCGAATCACGTAATGTTATTCCTTCCTCAAAAAGCCATTCTGGAGCTCCTGATAACTGAGATCCTTTAATTAAGCCTTCATCAAGCTTTTCAACTGTCTTTTCAGGAATTTTGGTTCTAAATCTTTTATTCAGCAATCTATATAGGTTTACAGAATAATCAACATTTTTAAAGTGTTTTGATATGTCCTTAGAAACTTTAAAATTATCTATAGCTTTTGGATTCTCACAAAAGTCCGCTTTATTATTACTGCAAATGTACAAAGTGTAATTTTTCTTCCCTGTTAAATATTTTTTTATAAGTTCAATAATTAAACAGTCGTTTTGAATAAACGCTGAAGATTGTTCATTTTTATAAGGTTTACTTTGATGGAAGAAATATTTATATCCTTCAAGCAGAAGCTCGGGCGTTAATTTTAATTCTTTTCTTACAGTATTCTTATGAGAAAAGACGCCCCTCAGCTCTTCCATAACTTTTTTAGAATTTTGTTTACGAGTAAGTAACACTTTACTGAAACTCTCCATAAGTTCCTTTTTTATTTTTTCTTCAAGTAATCCGTCAGTATTTACCTTCTTTTTATATTCCCCAAGATACTTTTCAACTTCTTCAATTTTATTGTTTAGTTTTTTATAGATTTCTAGCTCTACAATCTCAGGCAGAAGAAGTATTAATTTATCCTGATCAAGTAAAGTTCTTAATTTTTTAATTGCTAAGAGATCATCACCCTCATCAATTTCCAATACACACGATTGGATATAAATATTAGTATCAATGAAAAGAAATTTAGTGTTCTTTTTAGCCATGTCAAGTGGTTTAAGCTACTTTTTGAGACATTAATTTTTGATGTTCCTCAGAATTTATAAGTCCACATCGTTTATATTTTTTACCAGATCCGCATGGGCATGGGTCATTACGGCCTATACTTTCAAATTTAGGATCTTTAGGAGCAGAAGATGTTTTATTTGAAGATCCATCAGATAAATTTGTAACGAGTTTATTTTGATCAATAACTGGTGATTGTTTCTGAACCTGGATATTTATTTTAAAAATTGTATAAACAATTTGCCTGTCTATTTCTTTCATAAGTCTTTGGAACATTGCAAAACCTTCTTTTTTATACTCAACAAGAGGGTCGCGTTGCCCATAACCACGGAGACGTACGGAATCGCGCAAATGGTCCATGGTGTCTAAATGATCCATCCAAAAATTATCGAGACTTTGCAATACTACATAACGTAAAGCGCCTTCGAATATTTCTTTACCAAATTCTTGTTCTTTTTCTTCGTAATATTTTTCCGCAAATTGGAATATGGAATCGGTTATAGCAAATTCCCTATCGCCAGCATTTTGGTAAGCCTCTTGTATATTTCCTTTCAAGCTCTCATTCAAAGGTATAAATACTCCAATGCCTTCAAAAATATAATCGAGAGCTGTTTTTTTGTCTTCAAAAGCTTCTTCTGGCATAGTAATTGCCGAAGTTACAATGTCAGATATTTCGCTATGAATTAAGTCTAGAATTTCGTCTTTTATATTTTTTGGCTGTGTATGTTCTTCCAATAATTCTTCTGGTTCATTTTTTTCCAAAAAATGGCTTGTAGAAACTTCTTCCTCTTTTTTTAATGGGGAGACTGGAAGTATGTTATTACTTGTTAAATACTTTCTCCTACGTTTGTAAATAACATTACGCTGATGGTTTAATACATCATCAAATTCTAAAACATGTTTTCTAGTGTCAAAATTTAAACCTTCAATTTTCTTTTGCGCAGATTCAATGCTCCGCGATACCAACTTTGCTTCAATTGGCTGATCATCGGGCAAACCAAGTTTGGTCATAAGACCTTTCATGCGTTCTCCACCAAAAAGACGCATAAGATCGTCTTCCATGCTACAAAAAAACTGCGATGAACCAGGGTCGCCTTGGCGTCCAGCACGTCCACGTAATTGGTTGTCTATACGTCTAGACTCATGTCTCTCGCTCCCTAAAATATGCATACCCCCGGCTTCCCTGACAGCCTTAGCTTCTTCTTCGTCTACCGGGTTTCCACCGAGCAAAATGTCGACACCACGACCAGCAATATTTGTTGCCAATGTAATTGCTTTAAATCTTCCAGCTTGAGAAATAATATGAGCTTCACGTTCATGATTCTTAGCATTCAAAATTTCGAAAGACAACCCTTCTTTTTTTAAATACTCCGCCAAGAGTTCATTTTTTGCAATACTGACAGTACCAATTAATATAGGCTGTCCATTTGCATGTCGCTCTTTAACTTCTTTGGCAATAGCTTTAAATTTTGCATCTTCTGTCTTATAAATAACATCTGCTAAATCACTGCGCACCATGGGCTTGTGCGTTGGGACAGGAGTTACTAAAAGCTGGTATATTTTAAAGAACTCTTCTTCCTCAGTTTTGGCAGTACCTGTCATACCGGAAAGAACGTCATAGAGTCTAAATAAATTTTGGAACGTTATAGTAGCTAAAGTTTTACTTTCTGCTTGAATTTTTACACCTTCTTTAGCTTCAATGGCTTGGTGCAATCCTTCACTATAACGGCGACCATACATAAGTCTTCCGGTAAATTCATCGACAATAATAACTTCACCTTCGCGGACTACGTAGTCTCTGTCACGAAGATAATTTGCGCGTGCACGAAGCGCTTGTTCTATATGGTGAAGTGTTTGAACACCTTTTGTTGTGTCATAAATATTTTTGACTTTCAATAAATCTTCAACCCTGTTTATTCCTTCGTCAGTTAAGGTTGCTGTTTTATGTTTTTCATTTAAAAGATAATCTTTTTCCGCTTCAAGTTTGTCTACCATTTTTGCAAAATCGTAATATTTTTGAGTCGGATCGGAGTCTGGCATGGAAATAATAAGCGGGGTACGAGCTTCGTCAATTAAAATACTGTCGACTTCGTCCACAATAGCAAAAAACAAATCGCGTTGGACCATTTGTTCAAAATGCTGAACCATATTGTCACGCAAATAATCAAAACCAAATTCGTTATTGGTGCCATAGGTAACATCCGCCGCATAAGCTTCTTTGCGAGAAATAGGGCGCATATGTTTAACATCCATAACCAGGCCTTGAGTCTGGCCTTGGAGACGTTCTATTTCTTCGTTGTCTGGCTGGTAGCTTGTGTCATACAAAAAAGATTGTTCGTGTTGAATAGAAGCCACAGAAAGCCCAAGATAATGAAAAATTGGACCCATAATGCTGGCATGCCATCTGGCTAAATAATCGTTTACTGTGACAATATGAGCACCTTTTCCCGCTAGTGCATAAAGCACAAGCGACAATACGGCGGTCTGGGTTTTTCCTTCACCAGTTTTCATTTCTGCAATACCACCTTTAGCCAACACAAAACCACCAATAATCTGGACATCAAAGTGAGGTTTATTTAAAGCCCGCTTGGTTGCTTCTCTTACCAATGCAAAAACACGGGGTGCGATATCCCATAACTTCTTTTTTATTTCGTTTGTATGCTCAAACTTACCCAGTTCTGACCTAAATTCCAAAATTTCTTTACGAATTTCTTCTTGGGATAATTTTGTAATTTCGTCTGCATAACTGTTGGCTAAATCTAGCTCTTTGCGGTAAGTGTCTAAAGCGTTTTTTTCACCTGAAAATAAATTCGTCAAAAAAGACATATTTAAGCCAAATTCCTTTCTTTTTCTGTTACAATTACACTTAATTATACCAAAAAAAGATGAATATATAAAGGATTTATTTTATAGATTCTTTAATTTCTTTTAAGCTTATTTTAAACTTTTCTCCAAAATCGTAAGTTCTTTTATTAGGATTTATAAATTTTTTAATCAATTGAGGGTTTTTTAATATTTTGCCTCGTGTTTTAATAAATGACTCATATAGTTTCAACCTGAAAGAATGAGAAACTAACGATACAGGTTTTTTTTCTAGAATTATTTTATTTAATAAATTCTGAATATCGGTAAATATTTTTTTTCTACTCTCTAATAAAGTATCGGCTATAAACTGTTTAATAAATTCTTCTCTGACTGTATAACTTGTTTTTTTAATAAGCCCGCTTCTTTTTTGAACAGGTATTGAAAATTTAACTTCTTTTAATTCTTTTGTTAATTTATACTTAGTATTTTTATTTTTAAGGAGGCACTCCTTAGATCTTTTTAACGGTGAATAATAAACTAACCCTTGAGGCAATTTTAATCTTTTTGGCTTCAAGCTATGAGGGTCAATTTTATGTGACAATAAAGAATTAACATATCTAAAAACATCTTTATCTTTTTTCCCTGTATTATAATTTAAAATTTTGGTAAAAGTTATCATATAAAATAAAAAGGGCAGCTATGGAAAACTGCCCATGGGCTAATAAACACTAATCGGATTGTGCAAGAACAATGCATCTGTTTGCAGATACCAAGCTAAGTTGGTCGTGGTGTGATTACAAATAATATAACCGGCTTGGTGAGCAAAGTTCGCCAGAGCAATATATTGGGCAGCGGTTTTAATTGTCCGCCGCTTCATTTCTTCTACCTGCATACTTCGACGAATTCTTCGGTACATTTCCATCCTGCTAATTGTTTCCGAGTTGAAGCGTGCGGTATAACGGGAGTCGTTGGAAATTTCTTCGATAATGCGGGTTTCGTCGTCGAGTAGAGTGGTTATCACATCTGTCATTTTTTCTACTCGCCAACCGTTTTGAGAAACCTTATTTCTTGTGGTTTTTACAGAGTTCTCCACTTGGGTAGCGAAATCTTCTCGACTGGTTTTAGTGCTGGCTAACAGCTCGTAATCGTCGCCTTCGTGGTCCGCATATAGAAATAAAACTTCTACATTTGGATAAATCTCAGCCAACTTTTCAACGAACGAAATGTGTTTCTCTGCAAGAAGTGAAATTCCACCCCTGAGACCTTGGAATGTGTACTTACCTTCAACATGAGTGTAATCCGGACAGCATGGTGCCAAAACCTTAATACTCTCATTGCTGAGGAGGTAATAACCAAGACGGACAATTACTTGTCTCGCTTGGGTTGACGGTCCTACTATACTATTAACATTTTCGAGTATTTGCATGACACTGTCAACTTTCTCCATTCCGAGGGCCTGTTTTCGTGCTTGTTGACGAAGCGCTGCCTGAACTCTTGGCCAATCCATTACTATTATCCTCCGGTTTTTGTTTTTGCATAATCACCAAGATAATTGATAAGCATACAAAAACACCCTTACAAAGCCGTAAAGGTGTCTGGAATAAAGATTACAAGACAAACCTAAACTAGGGCTTTGCGTAAAGGCAAAGTCCACCACCACACAACTGTAGTTTGATATCCTGAATGTGTCATACCTATAAGTTACACCTTTCTTAATTCCTTGTCAAATAGCATACTAGTAGACTAGTATTGTTATTTAGGGTTATATATGCTATTATTTACATATGAAATACGACCCAAAATATGAACGTGACTTGGAAAAGATACTCCTTAAAACAGCGAAAGACAAAAAACTTTTCCACAGTTTCCTTATAGATTTATTAACTCCAACGGAATACAACGAGCTTGCGCTCCGTTGGCAAATTGTTAAAATGCTCGAGGCTAAAATCCCCCATCACACCATAGCTAAAAGACTCCATACAAGTGTAGCAACCGTTACAAGAGGCTCGCGCGAAATGCGCAATAAAATTGGAGGCTTCCAAAAAGCTTTAAAGTTAAAATAAAAACTCCCCTCAAAGGGGAGTTTTTTTACATCATTTTAGTTTTACGTCTCCTAAGGCTTATTTTTTTGTCTTTTTCTTTCGTTACCTGTTCTTTTATTTTTGGTACCGCTAGGTCAATCGCCGCATATAAATCCCCGCCTCTTGCCTCAGCGCGATGTCCATGAGGGTGAATTTCTATTTCGGCTCGAAATACCAAACCACTCTTATGTTTTTTATCTACTTCAACCTCTACTCGAATTTTTTCTTCAGAACGTATAAATTTATCTAGAAAAGCTAATTTTCCAGTTATATATTCATTTATAGCAGGGGTGAGTGTAGTTTTTGTTGCTTTTATATCAATATTCATAAGCTCCTGGTTTAGTATTTTTAATAGTACTCTTTTAAATAATTATATCATATTTTTTTAAAAACCAATGAATTCCGGTTCAAAGGCAAGTTCTATTCCAGTTTTATTAAAAACAGTTTCTTTAACTTCATAAGCCAAATGTATAACATCTGTTGCTGTGGCTGTTCCTGTTTTATTTACTATGACAAGTGGTTGGGTATTGTTTATAGCTGCTCCCCCAAAATTTAAATCTTTTAATTTACAAATATCTATTAAAAAAGCAGCTGGAATTTTTATGTCTTCGTTGTCAACAAATTTCTTTTTTTGTAAATCCTCACTAACAACCAGACCAAATTCTTTTTCTATTTTAGATTGCAAACTCTCATACTCTTTCTGGCTAATAATTGGGTTCTTAAAAAAAGAACCGGCATTACCATTTTTTGCTTCTTTTGGAAATGGAAATTTTTTATCTCTTATTTCTATTACTGCTTGCCTTACTTCTTCTATTGAGGGATGTTTATGTTCAAACCGTATATGCAGATCACGGTAGCCTATATTTGGTTTCCCATTCTTTTGTAGCTTAAAAGTTATATCTAAAATTACATAAACTCCCTTATGGGTTGAATTAAAAATACTTCTACGGTAACTGAAGCCGCATTCGGTATTTTTTAAAATTTCTATAATCTTAGTTTTTTTATTAAAGACAGTTACATTTTCAATTACATTACTAGCTTCTTGCCCATAAGCTCCTACATTTTGAACTGCAATTGCCCCCGTTAGGCCAGGAATGTGTGACAAGTTCTCAATTCCCCACCAGTTATTTTTGACTGAGAGCTTAACGATGTCATCCCACACTTCACTAGAAGAAACCTTAAGCCAAATTGAATTATTATCGTCATTGTTAAGTATTTCTACCCCTTTATGTATTACTTTTATAACTAAACCATTGTATCCTTCATCGCTTACTAAAATATTACTTCCGCCTCCCAAAATAAATACACTAAGTTCTTTCTCTTCAGCAAATTGTAAAGCCTCAGCTAACTCAAATTCATTTTGTGCAACACAAAAATAATTGGCTAAACCTCCAATTTTAAAAGTCGTATAAGGTGCTAATGGTATATTGTGTAAAATTTCCATTTAGCTATTTTCCTAATTCGTAAGCAAGACGGTTAAAATTACCAACTGCCATTACAAGAACAACATCGCCCGATTTTAATTCCGTTTTTAATATTTCAGTAGCCTCAGGTTTATTGTTAACTAACCTAACTGAATTGTGAATATTAAACTTAGAATTATGGTCTTCTATAGCTTTAATAACATCGGAAGATGAAATATTGGCATTTTTTATATTTTCTCTAGCTGGATAGATTTCAGAAATAAGGACTTCATTTGCTCCGTCAAAAGCCTCTGAAAGCTCTGTAAGGGTTGCTTTTGTCCTACTAAATGTATGTGGTTCAAATATTGCCCATATACGGCTCTGGGGGTACCTAAGACGGGCAGCATCTATTGTTTGTTTAACCGCTGTTGGGTGATGGGCATAATCGTCAATAAAAATAACACCATTCTTTTGACCTACAATCTCAAATCTCCTTTTTATTCCTTTAAATGCAACCATATCGAGTGCGATTTGTTCTTGAGAAAAACCTAAAGCACGCAATGTAGCTATAACAGCCAATGCATTATAAACATTTATCTTACCCGGTAGCTGAATTTTATATTCTTCGGTTTGACCAAGTAAATGAGCGGAAACGTTTTTAGAAAATTTATTTTGGACATCTATACGAGTAAAGTTTTCAGAAAATTGAATTTGCTCTGCTTTATAATCTGTTTCATTTTCTATACCAAAACTTACAGAACTAATATTACTTTCATGAACTAGTTTAACAAGCTCAGCGTCATCACCATTGTAAATAATTAATCCGTCCTCCGGCATATTTGAAATTAACTCACGAAATTCAGCCTGAAGACTCTCAAAGCTATCAAACAAATCCGGATGGTCGTATTCTAAATTTGTTAGTACTAAAATATCTGCCTTATAATAATGGAATTTAGGAGTTGGGTCGTCAAACTGTGATTTATATTCATCGCCTTCAAAAACTGCATAATTACCTTCGCCAGAATAGAAATTAGAATTTTCATTCTGTAAAACTCCCCCAACCATAAAAGAACTATCGTCTATATCTTTAAGTAAATAACCTAAAAGACCAGAGGTAGTAGATTTACCATGAGTGCCAGCGACAACAATTCGTAATTTTTCCTTGTACAATTCACACAAAAGTTCTGAGAATGAGTACCGGGGAATATTGTTTTCAATTAAAAATTTTACTTCGGGGTTTTGTTCTGTTTCTCCAGCAGAAACAATATAAACATCTGCTTTTACTTGTTGAATGTTTTCTAAAGAATAGCCGACTTTATAAGGTATATTACAATCGTCTAAAACGTCCTTAGCTGGAGCATATAAATTTACACTCTCGCTGCCAGAAACTATATATCCCGCTTTTTTTGCTAAACCAGCAGTAGCCGACATAGCTATACCACCAATGCCAATAAAATAAATATGGACATCGTTTTTGGAAAGAAGTGTTTCTAATTTCTCATCTTGGAAGAGCATGTAATATTTCTAAAATAATTAGTAAATTTTTTCTACAATTTTTTGCTTCTGTTCAATTAACTTTTGAATTTCTGGAATATAGTGTAAAGCACAATCTCTGCCCATTTGGTAGAAAGGTTCAAATTGTACAAACATCGTAGGTTTTAATTTCGGTATTTCAGGAGAAATAAGTAAATCGCATACCAAGTCTTGCTCATTTTCATTTTTATTTGCTGTTATTGCTAAGTCCATACTTCTACCAAGAACGGAAAAAAAACCTGGAGATTTTTCAAAATCAACTTTTCTTTTACCAAAAATAGTCGAAAGCAGGGACTCCATCTCGTCTATAAATAGAAATTTTTTAAAGGCGTTAAA
>JADMIO010960112.1_pt1 | contig 17171 bp, 12 predicted proteins | sample 8958161 | NCBI WGS metagenome assembly JADMIO01 (sample SAMN16585339, study PRJNA669376) | soil metagenome | isolation source: Crop rotation soil | place: USA: Cullars Rotation, Alabama | collected 2011
AAGCCGGAATCTTCCTCGCGCAGATAGGCCTTGGCCGCCCTGGGATCGATATCGAGGCCAAGTCCAGGGGCCTCGAGCACGTCGATCATCGAGTCGGTGACGATGGGGTTGGGCAGCCCGGTCACAATTTCGTGCCACCAAGGATCGGAGGCCGTGGGGTACTCGAAGGCGATGTAATTGGCCGGCAATGTCGCGCAGACGTTGATCAATGCGCCCAGCCCCAGCAGGCCGTTGGCGGTCCCATGCGGGGCCATCAGGATCGAGTGCATATAGGCGTGCTCGGCGACCCACTTGAGCTCGGCGATGCCGCCGATGTCGGCGGGGTCCGGCCCGATGACGCGCACCGCCTGGGTCTCGATCAGTTCCTTGAAGTTGTGGCGCGAGTAGATCTGCTCGCCGGTGTGGATGGGAGTCGAGGTGGAAACGGTGAGCTCGCGGTACGCCTGCGGGTTGACCCACGGCACGTAGTCGCCGGTGAGCATGTCCTCGAGCCAGGCGATGTCGTACTTCTCGACGGCGCGAGCGAAGCGGATGGCGTCGGGCAGCATCCAGCCGGGGCCGCAGTCAAGCGCGAGGCTGACCTTGTCGCCCAGCACTTCCTTCATGGCGATGACGCAGTCGAGCATGTGGTTGAAGCCGTGCTCGCTGATCGGGCCCTGGTCCATCATGCCGTGGTAGCCCGATTTCTGCTGGCGGATGCCGTAGTGGAAATCGGGAACGGTGTCCTTCATGTTGGAATGGAACGAGATTCCCTGCTTCACCATGAAGAAGCGTTCGGGCAGCTCCATCATCCATTTGACGTCGGCCGCGTAGTCCTCAGGCCGGTCGCCGGCGCGCTTTTGGCGGCGGTTGCCGTTGTAGGTGCGCACCTTGTCGCGCACCTTGCCACCCAGCAGCTTGTAAGCGGGAACGCCCGCAGCCTTGCCAGCAACGTCCCACAGCGCGTGCTCGATGGCACTCACCGCCGCGCCATAGGGCTTGAAGCTGCCGCGCTGGCGTATCTTCAGCATCACCCGCTCGACGTCGGTGGGGTCTTCGCCGAGCAGGGCCTCGCGGAAGTGCAGGACGAAGGGCTTGAGGTAGGTCTTGGTGAACTCAACCTCGGCGAGGCCGTAGAGCCCCTCGTCGGTAATGATGCGGACGATGGGGTGCTTGCCGATGACGGCGCAGCGCAGGTCGGTGATCTTCATGGCAAGTGGTTGCCCGGTTTGGCGAAGACGAGGGGGGCGTAGTAGCGGTCGGTGACCGTGGTCGTGATCGGGCCGTTGGCCTCGGAGGCATCGCGCACGGCATGCCAGGCGGGATCGGCGAGCAGGGCAGGGAACTTGGTCTCGCGCTCGGCCATGTCGTCCCAGATCAGGAAGTAGATCAGCTGGTTGGGGTCCTCGGTCGAGACCCAGAAGTCGCTGTAGCGGATGCCGTGCTTGTCGAAGAGGCCGCGCGTGTGGTCGTCGAAGCGGCGGACGAGATCGGGAAGTTTTCCGGGTACGCAGTTGTAGGTGCGAAGTTCGCGGATCATTTCTCCTCCGGACTCGGGGGGTTTGCCTGGCGTCAGCTCCAGGTGCGGTCCCACGAGTATTCGCGGTCCCACTGTTCGGTCGGCTGCCAGATGCCGGTGACGCCCGGCTGCAGGTGGCCGGCGATCACGTCATCGACCACATCGTCGATGCCGAGCCCCGGCTTGTCGGGAACAGTGATGAAGCCGTCCTTGACCAGCGGCTTGGGCAGGCCCGTGACGATGTCGTCCCACCAGGGGACTTCAACTGAGTGATATTCGAGCGCCATGAAGTTTTCGGTTGCCGTCGCGACATGTGCCGCGGCCATTGCGGCGATCGGGCTTTCGGCCATGTGGATGGCCATGGCAACGCCGTGGTCCTGGGCCATGTCGCCGATCTTTTTGGTCTCGAGGATACCACCGGAGGTGAGCAGATCGGGGTGGATGACCGACAGGCCGCCGCTCTTGAGCAGGGGCTCGAAGCCTTCCTTGAGGTAGATGTCCTCGCCGGTGCAGATCGGCACCGTGGTGGCCTCCTGCAACTGGCGGTACTGGTCGGTGTATTGCCAGGGGATCACGTCCTCGAGCCAGGCGGGGACGTATTTCTCGATGCGGCGCGCGAGGCGGATGCCGTTCTGCAGCGAGATGTGGCCGACGTGGTCGATAGCGAGCGGGATTTCGTAGCCGATGACCTCGCGTACCTCGTGTATGTACTGCTCGAGCAGGTCGATGCCCTTGTCGGTGAAATGCAGGCCGCTGAAGGGGTGGCGCACATTGTGGACGTCGTAGTGGGCGTTGCGGGCGCGGCGGTCCTCGAGGGTCTTCATGGGCGCGTGGGTGGGGTGGGCGCGATAGCCTTCGAGCGAGCCGGCGGGGGCGACGACGGCGCCGGGGACGTCGGCGATCTGTACGAGGCCGAGATCCATCTTGAGGAAGGTGAAACCGCGGTCCATGCGCTCCTTGAGGCGCTTGCCGGTCTCGGTGCCGCTCGGCTTTTCGGCGTCGGTGTCGCAATAGATCCGCACCTTTTCGCGGAAGCGGCCGCCGAGCATCTGATAGATCGGCACGCCGTAAGCCTTGCCGGCAAGATCCCAGAGCGCGATCTCGAGGCCGGAAACACCGCCGCCCTGCCGACCATGGCCGCCGAACTGCTTGATGCGCCGGAACAACCGGTCGATGTCGCAGGGGTTCTCGCCCAGCAGCCGGCTCTTCAGCATCAGGGCATAAGTGGCGCTGGCGCCGTCGCGGACCTCGCCCAGCCCGACGATGCCCTGGTTGGTGTAGACCTTGATGAGCGCCGAGATGAAGGGCGCGCCGATGATCTCGGCCACCCGGATGTCGGTGATCTGCAGCTGGCTCGGGTGCGACGCCGTTCTAACGTGGTTCTCGATGGTAGTGGCGGCGGGCATGGCGGATCCTCCTTCGGGGTGCCGCGTCTCTGCGCGTGGCGCGGCGATTACTCCCTGTCTAGGAAGTTTCCGGGCGAAATCCAACCGCCTGATGGGGGAAAGTTCAAAGACGAACTGAAGGCACGTCGAATGTGGCCTGGCGGGCTGCTTTCGATGGTGCGGCGGGGGCCGAGGGATGCTTTATTGGCGCCCGAATGAATCGCGGGCGACAGGCCTTGCCCCGCGAGGATGACTGCCCGAACTGGGGCGCGCCGACCGGAGGAACCAATGACGCAAAGCAACGATATCAAGCGGCCGCCCAAGGAGCTGATCGACAAGGTGCGCGGGCTGGGCGCAGCGACCATCGCCGGCACACTCGGACACATGGGCTTTCGCAATCCACACATGGTTGGGCCGGTGACGCAGAACAAGGGCAAGTCGATCGTGGGACCGGCACTGACACTGCAGTTCATGCCGCAGCGGCCGGACCTGTTCAGTGAAGGCGAATATGCGGACCCGGAGACCCAACTCCACCGGCATGTGCTGTACCACGTGCAGGAGGGCGACGTGGTGGTGGTGGATGCGCGCGGCGACGTTAGCTCCGGCGTGTTCGGCGACATGATGTCGACCTACTTCAAGGGCCGCGGCGGCGCCGGCATCGTCATCGACGGCGCGATGCGCGACTGGCCGAATGTGCAAAAGCTCGACCTGGCCCTGTGGCTCAAGGGCTGGACGCCGAACTATCACGTGCAGACCAGCATCTTTCCCTTCGCGGTGAACGTACCCATCGCGTGCGGCGGGGTGACGGTGATCCCCGGAGACATCATCGTTGCCGATGACGACGGCGTGGTGGTGCTGCCGGTGGCGATGGCCGAGAAGGTGGTCGAGGACGCCCAGCACCACGCGGAGTGGGAGGTGTTCTCGCGCGAGAAGCTGATGCAGGGCGCGCCGCTGCAGCGCTACTATCCGCTCCACCCCGATGCGCAGGGCGAATACGAGGCCTGGAAGAAGGCCCACAACAAGTAGCGCCTAGCGCAGGCGCTGGCCGTTGCCGTCGAACAGCAGGGTTGTGGCCGGATTGAATCGGGCGCGCAGGGAGTCGCCCGATTTCAGTTCGCGGTCGTTGTTGGTCGCGACCGTCAGCACGTCGGCGCCGCCACCGGTGCTGGCATAGGCGTAGGTCTCGCCGCCCAGGTGCTCGATGATTTCAACGACGAGGTCGAGTTCGGCGCTGCCGCCGGACTTGAAGTGCTCGGGCCGGATGCCGACGGTGACGGCGGTGCCGTTCGCGGTCTTGACGGTGGTTGGAAAGCTGGTCCCTGGGAAGTCGGGCAGGGTGATGTTGCCGCCGTCCACCACGCCTTTGAGGAAGTTCATCTTGGGCGAGCCGATGAAACCGGCAACGAAAAGGTTGTCCGGATCGTCATAGAGCTCGAGCGGCGTGCCGGCCTGGGCGATTTCGCCATCGCGCAGCACGACGATCTTGTCGGCCAGCGTCATGGCCTCCACCTGGTCGTGGGTGACATAGATGATGGTGGTCTTGAGTTCCTTGTGCAGCCGGGCGAGTTCGATGCGCATGTGGACGCGCAGCTCGGCGTCGAGGTTGCTCAGCGGCTCGTCGAACAGGAAGACCTCGGGATGGCGCACGATGGCGCGACCGATGGCGACGCGTTGGCGCTGGCCGCCGGACAGCTCCTTGGGCCGGCGGTTCATCAGCGGGCCGAGCTCGAGGATGCGCGCCGCCTCATCGACCTGTCTGGCGATTTCTGGCTTGGGGACGCCGGCGAAGCGCAGCGCAAATCCCATGTTTTCGCGCACCGTCATGTGCGGGTAGAGCGCGTAGGACTGGAACACCATGGCGATGCCGCGTTTGCTGGGATCGACATCGTTCATCAGCTGGTCGCCGATGTAGAGGTCGCCTGCGGAAATGCCCTCAAGCCCGGCGATGAGGCGCAGGAGCGTGGACTTGCCGCAGCCCGAGGGGCCGACAAAGACCACGAATTCCTCCGACGCGATGTCGAGGTCGACGCCCTTGATGACCTCGATGATGCCGAAGGATTTTCGGACGCCGCGCAGCTTCAGCCCTGACATGGTTCAGTCCCCCCTATTGCGCCGTCAGCGCCAGCGCCGTGGTGCCCAGCCGGTCGTTGCTCACCTTGACGGTGATCGTCCCCTCACCCGTCGACACTACCCAGAACCCGGTCGCGCCACCGCGCAGCGGCACGAGCGATGGTCCGACAAGCTGGCCCGCGCCGCCCACCGCGATGGCCACCGGCTCGGGCCAGAAGGGCAGTTTGTTGCCCGCCTGGTCAAGCGCCCTGACCATGACCCGAACCGTATCGCTTGGCGTGCCGATGGCGGTGCGGTCGGCGACGACTTCCAGCCTGGTCGGCACCGGATCGGCAGCAAAGCGCATGGTCTTTTTAGCTTTGCCGCCGACATAGCCGGTGATGGTCGCGCTCTGCCAGCTCATGCCCCAGCGGCCGAGTTCGTCGGCGGTGAAGTGGCGGCGGTCGATGACGACCGGCGCGTGCGGCAAGTGCGGGAAAGCCTCGCGGTCGGGGCCGAAGCGCTTCTTGACGTTGTCGCCATAGGCGATTTCGATCTCGTCGCAGTTCGTCAGGACCGTCAGCGGCAGGACGCCCCCGATATTGCGCTCGCCGCGGGCCCAGAAGGTCACGGGCTGCATCACCACGGCTTCGTCCGGCTCGCACTGGCTGGCGTAGACGTAGGCGGCGAATTTGGGTTCGCGGAACATGTCCATGACGCCATGGTGGCAGATGCGGTCGCCGGAGCCGAAATCCTTGTGGGTATTGTAGTCGAAGGCGCACCAGCCGATGGCGCCCGAGATGCCGGGGTCGCCATAGGCGGCGTTGAGCACCTGGAGGTGCCGGAGCACGTGCTCGGCCTGACGCTGTTCCTGGTCGTAGCTCTTGGTGGGGAACATGTGGCCGCCGAACTCGGTGACCATATACGGCACGGGGCGATCGAGCCCTGTGGTCTCGCTCACCGGGCGCAGTGCGGTGCGCGGACGGTTGCCACCCAGCTCCTCGTTGCCCAGGATGAAGTCGTTCTGGGTGAACACGTCCTCAAGGAATTCACTGTCGGTGATGAAGCGCACGCCGCCGGTCTGGCGCGTGGTGTCGAGCTCATGGGCGACACGGTTGGTCTCGAGATAAAAGTCGTGGCTATCCTGCGACTCGTTGATGCGCACGCCCCACAGGATGATCGAGGGGTGGTTCCAGTCGCGGCGGATCATGCGGCGGACATTCTCCACCGCCTCGGCCTGCCAGGTGTCGCCGCCGATGAACTGCCAGCCGGGGATTTCCTCGAAGACCAACAGACCCAGCTCGTCGCAACGATCGATGAATGCGGTCGATTGCGGATAGTGCGAGGTGCGCACGATGTTGAGGTGCAGCTCGTGCTTGAGGATTTCGGCGTCGCGTTCCTGCGCCGCCTTGCCAAGGGCGTAGCCGATATAGGGGAAGGACTGGTGGCGGTTGAGGCCGCGTAGCTTCAGTGTACGTCCGTTGAGCACGAAACCTTCGGGCGTGAAGCGGGCCTCGCGGAAGCCGAAGCGGGTCGTTAGTGCGTCGTCACCAAACGCCAACTCGAGTGTGTAGAGGTTGGGCGTCGCGAGGTCCCAAAGCGCGATGTCGCTCAGGCCGTCGAAGCTGAGCGAAAGGCAGGCACCGGTGACCGCAACGGAAGTTTCGGCAACGACTTTGCCGGCGGGACTGCGGATCTTGGCCGCCAGCGTGCCGCTGAGCGACAGACCCTGCGGGTTGCTCAGGTCGGCGCGGACGCGAACGGACTTGGCCGCGGCAAGCGCGTCAGGCGTCTCGATCTTGACGCCGCCGATCGAGACCGGGGCGGTGACGCGCAGCCAGACCTCGCGGTAGATGCCCGCATAGGTCAGGTAGTCGATCTGCCCGCCAAAGGGTGGAATCTGGGGGTTTTCGGCGCCGTCGATCTTGACCGTAAGCAGGTTGCCGGCGGGCTTCAGCGCGCCGGTGAGGCGCGCCTCGAACGGGGTATATCCGTCCTTGTGTGCGGCGATCTGGGCACCGTTGAGATAGACCACGGCATTGGCCATGGCGCCGTCGAAGACGACGCTTACTTCCTTGCCGGTCCACGAGGGGTCGGCGTCGAACGACTTCTGGTAGGTGAACTCCCGCTGGTACGAGGTCTCGTCGAAATAGGAGAATGGCAGCTCGACGGCGGTGTGGGGCAGGCGAACCGCTTCGCCCGCGGCGGGTGGAAAAGCCCTGGTGGAAGCTCCACCCGCCGTTGAAGTCCAGAACCGAACGCATAGATAGAACCCTACTTTACCGAGCCGAGCAGGCCTTCGACGAAGCGCCGCTGCAAGAGGAAGAAGATGAGTACCGTGGGCAGCGTCGCCGACACCGCGGCAATCATGATGACCCCGTAGTCGGGCACATAGGCGTAGGACAACGAGGAGACGATCAGAGTGACGGTCTTGTTTTCCTCAGCCTGCAGGATGATCAGCGGCCACAGATAGTTGTTCCAGTTCGCCATGAACACGATGATGATGGCGGCCGCGTAGGTCGACCGCATCACCGGCAGGTAGACGAACACAAAGATCTGCCACTCCTTGAGTCCGTCGATACGCGCCGCATCGCGCAACTCGCCCGGAAAGGCCTTGGTCGCCTGCCGGAAGTAGAAAACAATGAAGACGGAGGCAATGCCGGGTACGATCACGGCAGTGAAGGTGTTGATGAGGTGCAGCTGCGACATCATCACGTAGAGGGGCACCATCAAGGCCGCGAACGGGATCGACAGGGTGAGCAGCAGCAGTCCGAAGATGCGGTCGCGGAAGCGGGACTTGAATACTTCGAAACCATAGCCGGCGAGCGAGGAGACGATCAGCGTCAGCGTCGTGCCAACCAGTGCGATGAAGGCCGAGTTCCAGAACATCCTGGGCACGTCTACCGTGGCGAAGAAGTTGATGATGTTCTGGATAAGGTTGAGGCCGGGCGTTGCCTTGCCGGAGGCGATGTCGGGCGAGGTGTTGGTCGCCCCGATCACCATCCAGTAGAATGGAAAGATCGAGATGAACGCGGCGATGCTGAGCCCGAGATAGACAAGGCCGCGACGGATGTTGCGATAGATCGGATCCATGTTGACGTCGGCGCGGACAACGTCGCGGTCGGCGAGGGCGCGGGTGTCGGTCATGCGCGCGGCCTCTCGCGGGCGATGACGAACTGCGCAAAGCTCAGGATGCCAACGAGCGCCACGATCACCCACGACACCGTCGCGGTGTAGCCGAAGCTCGGCATGAAGCGGAACGTCAGGTCGTAGATATAGTAGGAAAGCGTCATGGTCGCCTGCGACGGTCCGCCCAAGGTGATATTGTAGGGCTCGTCGAAGAGCTGCAGCGTACCGATGGTCGAGATCACGGTGGTAAAGAGGATCACCGGTTTCAGCATCGGCAGGGTGATGTACCAGAACCGTGCCCACGGCGGCACGCCGTCGATCTTAGCTGCCTCATAGATGGCGCTGTCGACGTTCTGCAGGGCGGCGAGGTAGAAGATCATGTTGTAGCCGGTCCAGCGCCAGGTGATGGCGAGAATGATGAGGACCTTGGCCCAGAACGGATCGGTCAGCCACGGGATGGCGCCGATACCAAGAATTGCCAGGACCTGGTTCACTACGCCCTCGGCGCCGAACATCGACTTGAACAGGATCGAGTAGGCGACCAGCGAGGTGACGCAGGGCAGGAAGATCGCGGTGCGGAAGAAGCTCCGTCCCCGCAGTTTCGGGTCGTTGAGGGCCACGGCGAAGAGCAGCGCCAGCAGGATCATGACCGGGACCTGGAAGACCAGGAAGATCATGGTGTTGCCCAGCGCGCGAAGGAACACCGGGTCCTGCGTCAGACGCTGGATATTGGCGAGGCCCCCAAACGAGAAATTCATGCCGCGACCGGTCTGGAAGCTCATCCAGAGCGACCACAGGATTGGATAGATGAGGAAGATGCCCAAAAGCACGAGCGCCGGCGCGACAAAGAGCCAGCCGCTGATCTGCTCTCTCCGGATGACCCGTGCCGCCATAGCCGCTGCCCCCGTCCCACGCAAAGCCCGATGCGAATTACGTCCCGGTCCGACAATGCCGGCCGGGCCGGGGAGTGGAAGCGGGATTTCTCCCGCTTCCGTTACCCGTTATTGCACAGCCTGAGAGGCCTGGGCATTGATCGCCTGAATCGCGGCGTCAATGTCGCCGCCCTGCGCAATAGTCGGCAGTTGGGCGGAGATGGCAGAGTCGACCTCGGAGGTGAAGATGCCGTAGTCGATGTCTGGCACCTTCGCGAGCCAGGTCGCGAAGTCCTGCCAGACGGGTTGGCCACCGAAATAGTCGTCCTTGGCCTGGTATGCCGCGCCATCGCGGGCGTGCAGCCAGGTGCCGACGGCGCCGGTCTTGGACAGGATCGCCTGGTAGAAGTCACCGTCGCCCGCCCAGACCTTCTTGAGGAAGTCGATCGCGGCAGCCTTCTTGTCGGCCGGTGACGAGGCCAGCACGTACCAACTCGACCCTCCCCAGTTCGAGGCGTTGGCCGAACCGGGTGTGTCGAGCCTTGGCACTTCGGCGATGGCCCACTTTCCGGAGTCCCCCGCGGCGTTTGCCTTGATGGTACCTACGATCCACACGCCAATTGGAACCGCGGCGACGTCGCCGCCAGTGAAGGAACCGGTGAAGTCGGTCCAGCCCGAGACCGGCTTTGCAAGACCATCCTTCCAGATGTTCTGGTAGACGGTGAGTGCCGCCTTTAGGGTTGGGTTGTCGACGAGGTTCAGCGACCCATCGGGCTTAAAGTACCACTGGCCCGCGGAGTTGAGCATCATGCGGATCCAGCCGACTTCATTGTAGTCGATGCCGAACAGCGCGTGCCCGGTCTTTTCCTTCACGGTCTTGCCGATTTCGAGCAGCTGGTCCCAGGTCAGGTTGTGCATCTGGTCGGCGGTAATGCCGGCGTCCTTGAAGTAGTCGGAGCGATAGAACAGGCCGGTGACACCGGAGTCGAACGGCAGCGAGTAAGACTTGCCGTCGACGGTTGCAGCGGCAACCTTGTAGCTCGCGAACTGGGTCATATCGATCGAGTCACTGAGCGGCTCGAACGCACCGGGGAAAGATAGCAGGTACTTCTTGGCCTGGTCGTCCTGGATCAGGACGATGTCGGGCAAGCCCTCGGTGTTGCCAGCAAGCAGAGCTGTCTGCAGCTTGGCACGAATGGTGTTCTGGTCGTCGCTGTCCTGGATGACGATATTCACGTCCGGATTCATAGTTTTGTATCGGGCTGCGGCCTCACGCATGGCAGCGCCATTGAAGTTGGTGTCCCAGCACCAGACGGTGACGTCGACGGCAGAAGCGGCAGTTACGCTCAGCATCGTCGCGCCCAACGCCAGAACGGCAGCCTTACGCCACCGCGAAGCGATGTGATTCATTAAGTCCTCCCTATCAGCGAGGCTGTTCCTCCCAGCCCCTGCAGACCATTGATATCCGGGGCGCTCAGGTAGCGCAATAATTCAGTAAATATTTAGTCCTGTCAGACAGGTGCCGGGGTTCGCGTGCTTCCGCGCCACACGATGCGGGCCGCGAGCGTGATCCGCTTGGCGAGGTCGCGGCCGGAAACGCGCTCGAGCAGAAGCTCGACGGCGGTCTCGCCGATCTCTTCGGCCGGCAAATGGACGGTGGTGAGCGGCGGGTTCATGAACTGCGCCACCGAAATGTCGTTGAAGCTCGCGACGGCTACGTCGTCGGGGATGCGCAGACCAAGCTCGTGGATGGCGCGGTAGGCGCCCACCGCCATGTTGTCGTTGCCGGTGATGATGGCATCGGGCGGATCGTCCTCGGAGAGCACCTCGCGGGTGAGGTGGTAGCCGCTTTCCTCGGTGTTGCTACCGGTACGGCAGATGCGGCTGTCGAACAGGCCCGCTTCGCTCATCCACTGCATGTAGGCGCGGCAGCGCTTTTCGGGCAGCGAGCGCGGAATGCCGTTATAGACATCGGTCCAGCCGACAAAGGCGATGCGGCGGTAGCCGGCCTGGGTCAGGGCCTTGAGCAGCCGGCGTGTGGCGAGGATCAGGTCGCTCTCGACGCTGTCGAAATCGTCCGACGCCGGATCGAAGTCAGCAAAGACGATGTTCCTGGCGTGGCGCTGCAGCCAGCTCATCTCGTTGTCGTCGTGGCGGCCAATGGCGATGACGCCCGAGGCGCTCTGCAGCAGGGTCGGGTCGGGCTTGAGGTCGGTGTGGTAGACCTTGATGGTTTCGATCTTGAGGTCCTGGCAGCGGCTTTCGATGCCGAGCCGCAAGCCGACGTAGTAAGGATCGACGAGCTCCTGGTCGGGGCGCAGGAAGTGCACCAGCGCAACCTTGCTCAGACCCTGCTGAGCGGCGCGGTTGCGGTTGCGGGGCGTGGCGTAGTTGAGGGCTTCGGCGGTCTCGATGATCGCCTGCCGCTTGGGTGCGGAAATCGACAGCGTGGCGTCGAAATTGAGGACGCGCGAAACCGTGGCGGTGGAGACGCCGACGGCGGAGGCGATTTCCTTTAGGGTGACCATCGGGGTTCCGGCGGGCAATGGCGTCTAGACGCGCTGCGGCCCTGAACTGACAAAAAGCACCGGGCGGCGCAATAAATATTTACGGGGCAGGTCTACCGCCCGCTCGGTTCCAGGTGGAGCCAAGCGTTGCGCCACCTAGCAACAGGCAGAGGCCAAGGGCAAGCGGGGAGAAGAACGCTTCCTCCTGCAAGACGGCATTGGCCGAGACGACGACGACGGCGACGAACAGGAACAGCACGGAGAAATCGGCGCCCCGGGCGAAGCTGCGCCACGCGGTTCGGGCCATGGCGAAAAGAAAGCCGAAGAAGACCAGGCTGCCGATGCCCATCTGATAGAGCATGACGCCGATGGCGCTCTCCATCGGCGTGCCCGCGGCGCCTTCGGCCTGGGCGAGCTGCCAGTTCACGTCGACACTGGTACTCGAGAGGTTACCGCCGAAGCCGAGCCCCTGGCCAAGCGGATTGTCGAGGAAGTCGCGCAGCCCGGCGAAAAGGCCGAGCACGTGATAGTCGCCGGTGCGCATGCCGAAGAGCAGCGAGCCGGCGACCCAGCAAACGGCGCCGGCAAGGGTAATGAGCAAGGTCAGCCTGGCACCGGCCAGCGGCGCGGCGAGACGGACGAAGAGGCCGAAGACGAACAGCACCATCGCGCCCTTGGAACCAATGATCAGCAGCAGCGGCAGCGCCAGAAGCGGCAGCAGCCAGCGCTTGTTGAACAACAGCCAGACGGAAATGACGCTGAGCGCGTAGGCGAAGCTGACATTGTGAAAGTTCGGCCCGCCGATGCGGAACACTTTGGGGAACACGTCGCCCAGCATAGGCAGGTTGAAGAAGTTGGTGGTCATCACGTCCTGCAGGTTGCGCAGCACGAAGCCGGTTTCCTGCAGCGCCTTCTCCCAGACGCCGGTCTGAATCTGACGCCAGATGTCGCGCTCGATATAGAGGTCGCCATGAAAAAGGCTGAGAAAGTCCATGGTGAAGAACAGCTCGCAGTAGCCGTAGATCACGGCCACGACGCCGAGCCAGAAGACGGTGCGGCGCAACTCGACCCGATAGAGGCTCGCGGAGACGATGGCGATATAGAAGCAGGCGATGGGGGTGATGGTATTGCGGAAGTAGACGATCGCGTCCTTGGGGACGCCGCGGACGGCGCCAAGACCGAGATAGACGGTGACGACAGCGATGAGCAGCATGCCGCCGACCAGCCACGGCCGGAGTGCAGGAATGGCCCGGGCGCGGGCCTGGAACGAGGCGGCAAGGAACGCGGCGAAGGATGCCATCAGGATGACGAAGTTGGCACCGCGCATGGCGTCGAAGGCCACGTTGTCGAGGATCAGAGGAGTGTACCAGGCAACCACGGTGTTCTGGAACAGGAACGAGGCAGCGACGAGGAACGGGATTCCAGCCGGCAGGATCGTCGCGACCACGAAGGTCATGCCCAGGGTAGCGCCGATGCCGAAAACGGTCGAGACCGCGAAGGACGAGACCGAGACGATGACGATGACCACCGCTACAGCGCAATGCAGCAGCGCCTCGCGGGTAGCGCTGGTGATATGCGGCTGGGCCGGTGCTGCGAGCGCCCGATCGGTCATGCGAGCAGGGCCCCGAGCATGGGCTGGTCGAACCCGGACGTGCTCTGCCGGTCGGCGATGAAACCGAAGCCCCGGTCGGCCTCCCAGTATGTCCAGCCGACCTTGTTGGTCTCGGCGGCCTCGCGCACGGCGCGAACCCAGTTGGCGCGGCTCGCGGCATCGACGCAGAAGTTGAGTACGCCGAACTCGTTGAGCATCACCGGACAGTCGTGCGTCCGGGACCACCTGGCGAGACGCTTGAAGTCGGTTGCGATATGGGCCCCGTTCCATTCGCCCTGGAACTCGCCATCAAGGAAATCGAGGGCCTGTTGGTCGCCGGCCGCTGCAAGGCTGGAGGCGAGCGCCTCGACTTCCGGTGCGTGGCGCGTGGTGGGAAAGGGCAGTCCCTTGATCCGCGACAAGGGGGAATCGTCCCAGTTCTCGCATTGATGGGTGAACCCCATCGGCGTGTAGTAGTGCACTGCCGCTATGCTGTTGGGGTCGGGCAGGGGCCCTGCGTCGTCGAGCTCCCAGATGCCCTGCACGCGCGCCGGTCCCCAGACCAGCGTGTGGCTGGGACAGCGCGCCCGGACCGTCTCGGCGAGGCGGTTGCGCAGGCTCTTCCAGGCCGTGGCCGCCATCGGCGGCTCATTGAGGAGTTCGGGATAGACCAGGTCGGCCGGCGTATCGGCCAGTCGCTCGGCGAGCGACGTCCAGACAGCATTCAGTCGATCGGACGCTGCGGCGGGATCGGAGTCGAGATCGACGCCACTCGGATGCATGTCGACGATGACGTTGTAGCCGGCGCCTGTGAGGTGGGCGAGGACCGACGACGTCTGCGCCAGCGCGCCGGGTGTCGTCAGAAACTGCGGATCGACTGGCAGGCGGATGGTCTCAAAGCCGAGGGTACGCAGGCGCTTGAGCACGGCGTCGGAAGGTTCGCGCGGTTCAACCGCAAGCCAGTCGGGCAAGTTGAAGCCGCGGCTCGGCACCTTGACAGACGGTCTTGCAGCAAGGGTCGCCAAAGGTGCCGTGGCCAATGCCGACATGATGACCGCCATAGCAGTGCGGCGGTTGATCGCCGGGCGCATCCGCGTCAGCCTGCTGCGAGGGCGGGCGGCAGGTTCTCGTTGGAGGCAACGATGCGCAGAGGTTCGCGCGGCACCTCGCTCAGCGTGAACGTCAGCCTGCCGTCAGCGGCATCGGGTTGGCGAATTGGGTCGTCCGCCAGCAAGGTCACGATCTCGACGTCGGCATGGGCCGCGAGCGGATGCGCCGTGGTGACGAGGATGAAGTCGTAAGACCCCGCATGCCCGGTGACAGCTGCGTCGACGGCGCCCAGGAACAGTGGCTTGGCGCCGATCCGTTCGAGCCCCGCCATGAGAATGGTGGCAGCACCCGCCGCAATGTCATCGTCGCCTTCGGCCGATAGGGCGAGGACGAAAGGCTTCCCGCCCTGGCTGAGGCGCGCCATGACCTGATGCAACAGCACCTGCACCGCCTGGGTGAGGGGCGTCGTGGCCCCGTCCGCCACGTCCTTGCGCAAGGCGTCGAACCGGGCGAGGCGGCGCGCGGGAGAGATCGACTTGGGCGCGGCCGGCGCCGCGGCTGCGGGCTTGGGAACCTCCCGGCGCGGACGTTCGGGACCGGTGGGGAGTGGACGTCGAACGAGCTTCGGTCGCGGCTCGCCGAGGAGGAGCGCCGTGCCGGCCCCGAGCAGCAGGCCGAGCACCGCCGAGACCGGCAGCAACAGCATGGGTTTGGGCCAGGTCGCATCGGGCGGCGCCGCGGCGCTGCTGATGACATGCACCTGCGACACCTGCAGTCCCTCGATCTGCGAGGTCTCCTGCGAGCGCTGCATGAAATCGTTGAGCACCGCCTGGGCCGCGTCGGCCTTGCGCTGCAACTGGCGCAGGTCGACCATGGCGAGGTTGGACGCGCCCGACTGCTGGCGAAGCTTGGCGAGGCTGGCCTGCACCTTGGCGAGATTGGCTTCGGTCAGGTCGCGATCGGCCTTGAGCTCGCGTGCCATGCGATCGGCCTCGCGGACCATCAGGCCTCGCACCTTGCTGAGCTCGGCCTGCGCGGCGATCACCGTGGGATGCTTGGGCCCATAGCTCGCCTGGGCGCTGGCAAGCGCCGCGGAACGGGCGTTGAAGTCGGCACGCAGCGTTTCCATCGCCGGCGACGACCACACATCGGAAAGACGGGCGAGGTCGTCGGCCGACGTGCCGGCCGCAACCGCCTGGTCGTATTTCACCTGCGCCTGGTTGAGCTGGTCCTGCGCCGCAATGACCTGTCCGCTGAGCTGGTCGATCTGCGACTTGAGTGTGCCGCCGGTGCTGTCGTCGAAGATGTGGTGCTCGACCTTGAACTGTTCGACAGCGCGCTCAGCGGCGCTGACGTCGTCCTGCAACGCGGCGATCTTGCCGGCGAGGACGGTCGTTACGTCGCTCGTTGCGTCCGAACGGTCGGCGGCGGTGCGGGCGATGTAGTGCTCGACGATAGCGTTGGCGATGCGGGCCGCCTTGTCGGGATCATGCGACTTGACGGTGACGTCGATGACGTAGGTCAGACCCTCGCGCTCGACACCCACCGAATGCTGGAACTGCTGGAAGGCACCCTCGGCGCTTGACGGAGCGGTTGGCCTGAGAAAGGACAGGATGCCGCCGGACGATGCGTATTCGGGATCGTTCTCGAGCTTGAGGTCGGCATACACTTCGGCGAGCAAGTCGCGCGACTCGATCACGGAGACCTGGCTGGCGATGGCCGCGCTGTCTGCTCCAATGCCGGGCAGGACGCTATCGATGTTGGTGCTGCGCACATCGCGCGGATCGACGAGTATAGCGGCGTTGGCGGTGAACGACGGCTTGGTCGTAAAGGTGTAGAGCCCGCCCGCGACAAGCGCAGCCAGCGCAATGGCCAATACCAAAATCCGGCGGTGCCAGAGAGTGATCGCCGCGCCGCGCAGATCGAACAGCGGCGGAGGACTACCGGAGGCGATGGGAAGGTCGGTCATAGGGTCGTCCGCCGCGCGCGTGAGCAGGAGCCGCAGGCTACCAACCGACAGGGGCGGCACAACGTTAGCCCTCCGTTAAGGTTAAGACCGACGGCGAATTCTTCATACGCGACGCCGAATTCGCGAGGCGGTTGTTCCGGGCGGTAACCATTGAGGGGGTGAATGCTGGCGGCGCAGCGTCCCCGCCGCCATAACGTGCCAGCATATTGGACGCCATTTTCGGTCGTGCTTGAGAGCAGGCGAGCAGTGTTGAGTGATAGCGACCCTCTTGATGTGGAGACTCGCGCCTCCGATGGCCGTTCCTCGGTCGCGGGACTGGCGCGGAATGGCGCTATCGCCGGGGTCATCAAGCTTGCGAGTGCGGGCCTGTCGTTCCTGATGTTCGTGGTCGTGGCGCTGGTGACCGACGAGCGCCAGTTCGGTCTCTACAGCGCAACCTATGCCGGGGCGAGCCTGGTGTCGTTCTTTGCCACCATGGGCCAGCAAAGCACGGTGCTCCGCTTCTGGCCGCAATATGCGAGCCTGGGTGACCGCGCGACGGCCAACAGCTTCATGGCACGCGCGCTGCTGGTGACGCTCGCCGGCCTGCTGGTCTCCGGCATCGGCATTCTCGCGATCGGCTTCGTGCCGGGGATGAGCGATCGCACTCCCGAATGGCTGCCGCTCTGCGCGTCGGCGGCGATACTCTCGTTCGCGCTGGGCTGGTCGGAATTTGCCTCCGGTGCTTTCCGCGCCAAGAGCCTGCTGATTTCGGCGCTGCTGCCCCGCGACGTGATCTGGCGCATGGCAACCATCGCCGTGATCATGGGATTTTATCTGCTGCACCAGCAGACCGACGCGGTGACGGCGACGCTGATCACCGCCGGCGCGCTGCTGCTGGCGACCTTGCCGCAGGCGATCGGGCTGGCGCGCGACGTGCTGGGCAATCCTCGAGCCGAACTGACGCCGGCGCAAAAGCGCGAGTTCAAGACTGTGACGGTCGGACTGTGGGGCGCCACCTCGCTGCCGCCGGCGCTGGGGCAGGTGAGCACACTGCTGGTCGCGGCGATCCTGGGCCCGGAAGCGGCGGGCGCCGTGTTCGTCGCCGACCGCACCACGCGGGTGATCCTGTTGGCGCTGAC
>JADMIO011644080.1_pt1 | contig 17171 bp, 16 predicted proteins | sample 8958161 | NCBI WGS metagenome assembly JADMIO01 (sample SAMN16585339, study PRJNA669376) | soil metagenome | isolation source: Crop rotation soil | place: USA: Cullars Rotation, Alabama | collected 2011
GCGCGATCGGATCGCCCGGCACCATGTGAATCAATCCGAAAACCAGCGTGACCACAATCCAAAGAACCGGAACCGTCAGCAACAGACGCCGCAGAATGAAGGCGAGCATAAGGATGAAAGTATAGCCTGCAGATGCATTTAGAAGGGAGGATAGGAGCTTCCTTTCGGAAGCTCCTGTGGGGTTATTGAAAGGGAAATCGAGCTAAACGATGTGCCTTTACTAAAGCAACAGCTATGCCAAAAACCCGCTCCTAATAAATTCAACAGGTTAGGCTGGTCTGGCGATTCCACAGTCCATCAACGTGCCAACTTGCCGTCAACAAGGTTGATGGTTTTTTGACACGGGGCCCCGTGATGGCAAATAACGCATGTTGCGTCGCACATCACTCTCGCCCTTTTGCAAATAACGCCCGCCTCGTCGAATAAAACGCACGAGGCATCGCGCAAAACGGGTGATTCGCGTCAGTTGGTCGCTCGGCCGGGACCTGTTCTGTCCAAAGTAGTTACAGCGGGTTCAAGCTTTCGTGAATTTCTTGTGAATTCAACCGGGCGCCTCTTTTCGCGCGACTGAAAAACCAGTAATGGTAACGACGGAGGCACACATGAAATTGAAGACCGGGATCTGCGCACTGTTGACGTTCACACTCCTCGTATTTACGAGCCCACGCGGCCTCGAAGCGCGTGAGGAAAAGTCGGCCTCGCTCGAAGCGATCATGGAAGAGTTGGCCACACTAAGGAATTTAGTCGAAGCGCAACAGCGTCAGATCGAACAATTGCGAGCGGCGGTGCAGCCGGCGGCACCCGTCAGTGTCGTGCCCGCAGCAGTCCAAGCGCAAAGCGTTGCGGCTCCCGCTCAGGAGGATCTCGCAAGAAGAGTCGACACGCTCTCTACGAATCTTGGTGGCTTCAAACTGAGTGGCGATTTCCGATTGCGCGCGGACGTGCAGGCGCGCACGGGAAACAGCATTGCCGGGCCACTGCAAAACATTCGTGGCCGATATCGGCTGCGACTGAATGTGGACAAAGATATCGATCCCAAGTTTCGTTTTCACGTCCAACTCTCTACCGGTCCTTACAACAACCAAATCACGAACGATCAAGATTTTGCTGCGATGGCAGTGAAGCATGCCTTCTCGATCGCCGAGGGCTACGCAGACTTTCATCCGAGTTCGCGATTGTCGTTGCGCGGCGGACGCATGGAAGAAGTCTTTGCCGACAACAGTCGATTCCTCTGGGATGACGACGTCCGGTTCAATGGCTTCCAGCAAACAGCAAATTTCCCGCTCGGCTCGAAAGCATTCAAGACGATCGAATTCCGCTCGGCGGAGTATTTCCTCAGCAATCCCAACGTGCCGATTCTCGCGGCCACCTCGCCTTATGTGGCGGCTGGATATCAGCCGGGGCAAAAGGTGCGCGATGCAAATCTCTTCCATCCGGGGCTCGTTCTCGCAGGAGACCTCGGTATGCGTTGGACGCATCAAACCACGGCCGACATTCAGCTCTATCGAAATCAGAATCAGATTCTGCTTGCGACGACGGCCGCAGGATTTCCGGTTGTCATCAACAACTCCGTTGGCTTTTCATTATCTGGACCAATTCCCACTGTTGGTAATGGAACGACAACGCCCGGCGGCGCGATCTATTCGGCGGGGCATTATCAGGTAGCGCGCCTTGCGTACCGGCTTTCCAATCGCGGAGTCAAAATGGGCAGACGCGATATGCCGTTCTATTTCGATTTCCAAGCCCTGCGTAATGTCGGCACCGATCAGCTTCGCGATGCCATGATGGCGTCCTTCAACTTTGGCGCCGTACGTCAGCTCGGAGATGTGCGCTTCCTTTACCAATACTCCATCAAAGATGCCAACTCGCTCATTGCGCAATTCACCGACGACGATCTCGGCACCGGCTCGACGACGAACATTGCCGTTCATGCCCTCCGGTTCGACCTGGGTCTAACCCGCTCGCTTCAGTGGCAGAACTTGTTCTTCATTCAGAACGCGCGCCGGGCCAATGATCCGGCCCAGCAATTCTTCGTTCCCGTGCAGCGTGGCGCTAATACGACGTATCGCTATCTGGGACAGTTGGCGTTCACATTCTGAGTTTGGAAAAATTCGGAGTCAGGCACGTAAAGCTGATAGAACAAGTGCCTGCCCCCTTGAGTTTCCGATTGACATCCGTCGAATGTAAAAAATAGTATCGTGCTCATTAGGCTGTCTTTGGGGGGAAACGGTTTTTGGCGGAACGGATTTCGCTTACCGCCTTCTTTCCGGCATACAACGATCAGAATACTATCGAGGGCATGGTGCGCACTGTTGTCGAAGAGATGCGCAAAGTCACCGATAACTTCGAAGTTCTCGTCGTTAACGACGGAAGCAAGGATCAAACAGGCGCTGTGCTGGATCGGCTCGCGGCCGAATTGCCGTTCCTTCGGGTCATTCATCATGAACGCAATTTAGGATACGGCGCCGCGTTGATCTCCGGCTTCAAGAATGCCACTAAAGATCTGATCTTCTACACCGACGGCGACGGTCAATACGACGTACGCGAACTCCCTAACCTGCTGGCACAACTCAAGCCGAATATCGATCTCGTCAATGGCTACAAAGTCAAACGCGCGGACGCGTGGTATCGCATTTGGATCGGTTCGATGTACCGGCGCGCCATGCGTTGGGCGTTTCGTCTTTCCATTCGCGATGTCGATTGCGATTTTCGTCTCTTTCGCCGCTACATTTTCGAAACGATCTCATTAGAATCCAGAAGTGGTGTTATCTGCGTTGAAATGGCCAAGAAGTTCGAGTTGGCGGGCTTTCGAATGGTAGAAGTTCCGGTATCTCACTATCCACGTATGTATGGACGGAGCGAATTCTTCCGGATCAGACACCTCGTATTCACGTTCAAAGGCCTGCTCAAGATTTGGTGGAATTTGGTCATCTCGCGCCGGCTACCCTTATGGATGAGTATCGCGGCCAAAAAGTCCTAATCACTGGCGGTCTCGGCTTCATCGGAAGCACTCTTGCGATTCGTCTGGTTCATGACGGCGCATCCGTAACACTCCTCGATTCGTTTCATCCCACTTGCGGCGCCAATCGTTTCAATATCGAGCCGATCAAGAATGATGTCGAAGTGATCGAAGGGGACAGCACCGACTTCGGTTTGATGCGCAAGCTCGTCCGCGACAGAGCATACGTATTCAATCTGGCTGGCCATGTCAGCCATATCGAATCCATGCAAGAACCATTCGAAGATTTGCAGATGAATGCGGTCGCGCCGCTTACTGTTCTTGAAGCATGCAAACATGAGAACCGGGAAGCGCGCGTCGTATTCTCGGGTACTCGACAGGCCTACGGCCGTCCCGACACGGTGCCACTCGTTGAGACGCAGCTCTTGAAACCAGTCGATGTAAACGGCGTCAACAAGATGGCCGGTGAATGGTTCCACATGGTGTATCACCATGCATTCGGTATTCGCTCCGTCTCGCTGCGGCTGATCAACACATATGGTCCACGGCAATTGGTAAAGCACGCGCGACAAGGTTTCGTCGGCTGGTTCATCAAACAGGCGATTGAGGGTGCGGAAATCCAGCTCTTCGGCGATGGCCAACAGGTGCGGGGATTCAATTACGTCGACGATGTCGTCGATGCTTTGTTGATTGCGGGCGTCAACGACAAAGTGAAGGGCGACTACTTCAATCTCGGCGGTGAACGAGCGGTCGCGTTGGAAGAATTTGTGAAGCTTCTTCTCAAGGCTACCGGGCACGGCTCTTATCGGATCGTTCCGTTTCCTCCCGAGAAGAAACCGATCGATGTGGGCAGTGTGTACAGTTCGGCCGCGAAGTTTAATTTCGTGACCGGCTGGAGGGCCCGCATACCCATCGAAGAAGGACTAGTTCGCACCGTCGAGTATTACCAGCGCTATCGCGACTACTACTGGTAACCTTTCCTTGCATGCACGAGCAAGATTTCGAACTGCTCTACCAGCTCGAAGAAGCCTACTGGTGGTTCCCAGCGATGCGCGCAATCACAGACACAGTCGCTGCCCGCGCGCTGCAGCAGTCGAATCTCCGGATTCTCGATGCAGGCTGCGGAACCGGTTTCAATCTTGGATACTATGCGGCAGCCGATTCGCGCGATGTCTACGGATTGGATCTGGCCACTGCCGCGCTCAAGCATGTTCGAAAGCGAGGCTTTCATAAGGTCGCGCAGGCATCGATCACCGATATTCCGTTCAAGTCCGAAACGTTCGATCTCGTGTTCTCCTTCGAGGTCGTGACACAAACGCCTTACGACACACACGATGCTTCGCTGCGCGAGATGCATCGTGTGTTGAAACCCGGCGGACATTTGTTTATTCGAGTACCGGCGTTCATGTGGCTGTGGACGTCGCACGACGAAGAGTTGGAAGTCCGTTATCGGTACACACGCGATGAATTCGCGAAACGGCTGACAGCGTGTGGATTCGCCGTAGAGTGGACAAGCTACGCGAACGGTTTCTTGTTTCCGGTTATTCTCGTGCGCCGTTTTCTAAAGCGCGTCGGCATTGGTGGAGGTACGGACGTCAAACCGCTGCCCGCGGGTTTACGGTGGCTGGACGGCATTTTCCGTCGGGTCCTCGCAAGCGAAGCGAAGTGGTTTAAGGCGGGGCGAAGGCTGCCCTTCGGATTGTCGTTAATCTGTTACGCGCGTAAGAACGCGGGCTAAAGCAAATTCGGGCTCGGGCACTTGCTTTATCAGTCCGATGTGCCTGACCCCAAATTTGCTTTAGCCCGCGTTCGTTTTTTGAAGAAAGTCTGCACGCCATCGATCACTCGATCGACCTCACCATCGGTCAAGAACGCGTGCATGGGCAGGCTGAGTACGCGAGAGCAAATCAAATCCGCGTTAGGACAACGTGCAGGTTGGAATTCAAAGAATGCTTTCTGTCGATGCAGCGGATATGGATAGTGAACGAGCGTCGGAATGTCGGCTTCTTGCAGGTGATCGCGCAGCTTGTTCCGGTCCGGTGTGGTTACGACGAACAAATGGTAATTGCTCGAACCGGTCTCGGCCTGCAGTCCGATGGGAAGCTCCAGAAATGCCTCTCGATATCTTGCGGCGACTGCTCGTCGTCGATTGTTCCACTGATCCAGCCGGCGAAGCTTCACACGCAACATGGCCGCGTGCAGTTCATCCAGCCTGCTGTTCATTCCCAAAATCTCCGACGAGTAATTCTCTCGCTGCCCGTAATTGCGAATCTGGCGGGCAGCTTTCGCAACGCTCACGTCCGACGTGACAATCATTCCGGCATCTCCGTACGAGCCGAGATTTTTCGTTGGGTAGAAGCTAAAAGCAGCAGCGTGCCCAAAACTGCCGCACCGGCCCCAACTGGCATCACTGCCGTGGGCCTGGGCCGCGTCCTCGACAATGGGCAGTCCGACCTTTGAAATTTCTTTCAACCGCGCCGGCATTCCGTAAAGATGCACCGGAATCGCCGCCTTCGTCCGGCTGGTTTTCCTTTCCAAACATTGGGTCGGATCGATATTGAAATCTTCGACGGACACATCTACAAAGACCGGCTTCGCTCCAATTGACGCAACAGCCATTGCCGTTGCAGCCGCGCTGATCGCGGGAACAAGAACCTCATCGCCTGGCCCGATATCCAACGCTCGCAACGCTATCGACAGCGCATCGGTGCCGGAGCCGACGCCTATTCCTTCTGCCGTTCTGGTGTACCGCGCGAATTCATCCTCGAAGGCAAGCGACGCTGGACCCAGAATGTAGCGGCCTCCGGTAAGAGTGCGACCAATGGCGCTGTCGATTTCATCGCGCAACGATTCGTACTGGAGTTGAACGTCGTTGAACTGCATCGGTCAGTGAGTGAGTGCCGCTGCCTGCGGCAGGAAACCGAATAGAGAAGGCACAATTTCGAAGTCATCGAGCTTGAGGGGCTGCGAGTTCCTCGTAATGTCCGAATAGAAAACGTATTTGCCACCCATCAATTGTTGCGTTGCTGCGAGCTGTTGATGAATCGCGCTGTTCGGTTCGATCAACCAGATGATTCGGCCTTCCTGAAATATCGGAATTCGGAGAGGAGGCCGTTCCCTGAGATCCAGCAATGCTTCGCGGTGAGTACGCTCCGCGCGTTTCTTGCTGAGGTTGGTGTAGAGAATCCAAAAATCCTGGTTCGGCAGATAGTATCGGCCGATGCGCCAGTTCATGAACCAATTCGTGACGTAGGTGTCGGTCGAGATGATGATCGATGGCCGATCGGCCGGTGTGAACCGTTTGATTTCATCGAGCGTCGTTCGCGTGATGTCATCCAACCACCGGACCTCACCTATCGACGATTCGAAGGTCCCAAACAAGAAGGCATTCTTCATCGATGGCGTTCCTACCGTATTGACTGCGTTTGCCGGCAGCGCGAACAAGTCCAAAAACAGCATCGCGTTCAGCACAAGAGCGGCACCCACTGCAACGTCTCTCATCGACAGCAGCGACAATACGTATCCTCCAATAACGCACAACGCAGCGACAGAATACAGCGTATGCCCCGGCGTCTCGACATGAACTAATGCTTGGACGACGAGACCGGGTATCAGCCAGATAAACAAGAAGACGCTTTGAGAGCTTTTGAAGGGTACCCTGTCGCGATGCCGCAAAAAAAACGGCACGGCCCAAATCCAAGTCACGATAGCTAGACCGTTCCAAATGATGAGTCGATTAATCTGACGCAGCCAAGCGGCGATAGACGAACCGAAAAGGACGGACTGGTGACTCGATTGATCGACGGCGTAATCGCGCATCAACTTCGCGAAAGCCCGGATATCTTCGATTATCGACGGTCCACGCATCGACAGGATGAGAGCGCTGCCCCATACCAACACGATTCCGGAAAGAATTCCGCAACCGAGAAGAACCGTGCGCAACGATCTCGTTCCGACCCATGATGAGATCAACCACATCGGAGCTAAAAACGTAAGGAGATCCGGGCGGAATCCGCTGCCGACGGCGAGCGCAACGGCGCCCCATAATGCGAATTGTTTCTCACCATTCCAACATCGCCAGCAACAGTACGCGGTCAGTAACGAAAAGAATGCCAAGAACGGCCGCAACGGGCCTCCGTTGGGGTCGATAGCGCCGTACCAAAAGACAGGATTGACTAATAGCAGCAACACGCCAACCGTGCCTGCTACTTTCGAAAACATACGACTGCCCAGCCAATAGGCCACAGGTAAACACAATCCGCTAATCAGAATTGAGACGATCGTGAACGTTCGTGCTGCATCGCGCGCGAGGAAGTTAATGACGCGTGCGAAGGCAACAAACAAAGGATATCCGGGAGGTTGTGGCTGATGGATGCGCGGGTCAAACTTCTCTAGGGAAAATGCGAGGTTGACATTGTCGACCCCGAAGTATGTCGGCATTGCTACGATACGCGTCAGCAGCAACAACGCGACTACGACGATCCAAAAGAATCTTAAATCCTGCCGCTCGTCCATAAGCTTACTGACGCGCCCACCCCACAGCCTGCGTGGCTTCGCGGCGAAGCGTATCACAAACGCAGGCGACGATACGCACCATAGCGCGCGGAAATTTTAGGATCCGACAGCGGCAAAACACGGTCGAAAGCCAAGGCTGGCGCGCTTTGCCCCATCGCGCGTAATGCGCAGATGCCGGCGCCTCGCAATGATGCAATCCCGGGAATCCTTGGACTCCACGTCGGGATTGCGGTCGTCGTGGCGAGGAGTGGCGCAGCCAGCGGATGAAGAAAGCCATTTCCGGAGAGAACCACATCGCTCGCACGTTCGCCTGACGTTCGTTGAATGATCTCGACGAAATGCGCAAGGTTGAAGACGACACCTTCAATAATCGACCGAGCAAGATCACTGCTGGTGTGCTGCGCTGTGAGACCGTGCCATGAACCCGTCAGATTAGGATTCCAGTCCGGGGAGCGCTCGCCGTGCAAGAGTGGGATGAACATTGGCGGATCACTCGAAGCTTCCGCATTTTCCAATGTACCCAGAATCTGCCGGCCCCAATCCAGTACGTTCCCGCCGTTGCTGCCGGCGCACCCTATGAGATAGTTACTCTGGTCCGCTGTGTAACAAAAGGTTCCAGCCGTTGAATCGAAAACAGGGGCCTTGAGCGCTTGGCGAGCGACTGCAGAAGTTCCCAACGTCACGGCGATCTTCGATGGCACCTCGCAATCGGAACCGATATTGGCCAAGAAGCCATCTCCCGATCCCACAATCACCGGAGTGCCGGCGGTCAATCCAAATTCATCAGCGGCGTTCGCTGTAACTTGTCCGGCGATTTGAGTGCGATTCGCGACAACCGGAAGTTGCTGCAGTTCCAGCCCGGCAAGCTTCAAGAGGTCTTGGTCCCACTGGCCGCGCTTCACATTGAACAAGCCGGAACTCGAAGCGATGCCGTGATCCTCTACCCACACTCCCGTGAGGCGATGTATCAGCAGAGCCTTTATCGACACGACTCGTTTAGACTTCTCGAGGAGTTCGGGATTCGATGAACGCATTGCAGCCAGTTTGAAGATGGGAAACATCGGGTGATACCGACAACCCGTTATCTCATGAAACCTGTCGCCCAAACGGGCTCGCAGATAATCGACACCGGCGTCGCCGCGACGATCGAGCCAAGTAAAAACCGGTGTCAGCGGCTCATCGGCTGCACTCAACAGCACGAAATTGTGCATGAATGTACCGATGCAAATCGCGTCGATAGAAGCAGCGGACGCTCCATACAGTTCTTGAGTCGCTTGCTTGAAACGATCAAGAACCTGGGGAACCGAAACGGTCGCCGCACCTCGATCGTCCGTTTCAAGAAACCACTTCTGTTCTGCAACTCCTTGAGACTCGAGCTTGGCGTTGAAAACAGTCGCGGAGATGCCGCCCGACGAGATATCGAAGCACAAAAGATTCATACGCTGCTGTGGGGGCCGTCTAAGACGGCCCAGAGTAAGCAGAGCTGGCTAAAATACGGACCGATGTTGATGTGAGACTATTCCCCTCCTTTTCAAGGAGGGGTGGCTGCGCGATCAAGAAAATTTCGCGAAGCCACATTAGCTCGCGCAGACGGGGTGGTTGCACGATGTTGGATGCAATCACCCCGTCCGCTCCCAATAAGGTGGCTTCGCAATATTTTTTGTTGAGGTCGCGTCCACCCCTCCTTCAAAAGGAGGGGAATCAATACGTTCTATCGATTCCGAAAACTTCATTTTGAACGGGTTTGTTTATAGACCGCCCGTACAGTTCAAACCCCGGTGCGGAGTATAACTTGACAGAGTTGTGTCGGCAGTGTCGAATACCCCTTCCGATCATGGAAGCCGAAAAGTTCCTCACGCAAATTATTTGCACGCTGGCGACTTCGCCGGACTTCCGGACCACTATCGAAAATCTAGCGCGCTTGGCCACGGACTCGTTTTGCGACTGGTGCGGCGTTTACATGTTCGAAAACGAGCAGACAATTCGCCGCCTCGCCGTCTCACCCTCCAGGCAAATCGAGGCGCTTTTCCCGCTGGATTTGCACCTGCCCACAGGCCCCGCTTACGTCCGGCGGACCGGCATGCCCGAGTTGCTCACGGGCGTGGATGGGAACGTTGCCGCGGCACTTGGCCTCAAAGCGGAGGAACTCCTATTCGGCGATGGCCGCAAGCCGTCTAGATATGCGTGCATTCCGGCGATGGCGCGGAGCCGAGCGATCGGAGCAGTCGTTTTTGTATCCGGTGACGGAAAGGCGCAATTCGATGAAGTGGAACTTTCCTTGGCGACGAACCTGGCGGATGCCGCAGCCGTAGCCATGGATAACTCGCGGCTCTACCGAGAGGCGCAAGAAGCGAATCGCCTCAAAGATGAATTTGTCGCCATGGTGTCGCACGAGTTGCGCACGCCGTTGACACCGATCCTCGGATGCATTCACCTGTTGCGCACGACCAAGCTGAGCCAACCGAATTTCGATCGCGCTCTCGAAATGATCGAACGCAATGCGAACACGCAGCTGCAAATTGTCGAGGACTTACTCGACGCTTCGCGAATCGTTGCGGGCAAGCTCCATCTGGTGAAGAAGTCCACGACCGTTGTGCCGATCGTTGAAGCCGCAATCGAGACAGTTAAAAGTTCCGCCGATGCGAAAGGCATCCAGATCGTCACGCAGTTCGCCGGTGTCGAGGCGCCGATCGATGGAGATCCGCACCGGCTGCAGCAAATCGTGTGGAATTTGCTCTCCAACGCAGTGAAGTTCACTCCGCCCGATGGCCGCATCGACATCTCCGTCCGCTCGAGTGATGATCACGTCGAAATTCAAGTGACGGATACTGGCGTCGGAATACCCGCCGACCTCATGCCTTTCATCTTCGACCGCTTCCGCCAGGGCAGTGACGGCAATGCCAAAATGCGATCGGGCCTTGGGCTCGGTCTCGCAATCGTTCGTCATCTCGTGGAGCTGCACAATGGCTCTATCGAAGCGGAGAGTGCGGGTCCGGGCAAAGGCGCAGTCTTCACTCTAACTTTTCCAACAACTGCACGCCGCGCCGCTGCGGCCGGCGTAGGCTCGGAACTGTAGGGGCGGTCCCTGACGGGACTTGTCCAAGACAGTATTTGTCGAATCGATGTAAGAGGTAGAGGCAAGGGCGAGCATCGAGCGAAGGTCGCGAAGATGCTTTTCCGAACCACCTTCCCGGAAGCATTCCAACTTTCGCGCGATAACTTTCGTCTGCCTCGGCAGGAAAAAACGCGAGGTCAACATCAATTGCAGGTTTCACATCCGCAATTTGAATTAACGAATCTTCCAAATATGCGATAGTTCCAAGATGCTCAGGCAGAAGTGGGGCTCGGTCGTTTGCCCATCGTGCGGAAATCTTGTCGGCGTTAACGATGAGCTATGTCTGACCTGTGGACGGCGGAATCCGGGACTGTGGGGATTCGCTCCTCTGCTGAACCGCCTTGGACGCGATCTTGGATTCACGCAGTTCGTCGTCGGAGCCTGCATTGTCTTATTTGCGCTGATGCTGGTCTCAGACACGAACGGTATCGATTTCACTCCTTCATTCAGCTTCCTCTCCCCGAGCATCGAGAGCTTATTCCTCTTTGGCGGAAGCGGTTCGGCTCCCGTGTTTGCATATGGCCGTTGGTGGAGTGTTATTACAGCGGGGTGGCTGCACGCTGGGTTGCTGCACATTTTTTTCAATCTGATGTCGATACGCCAACTCGCACCGCCGACCTCCGAAGTTTATGGTCCGAGTCGAATGGTCATTATTTACACGGTGGCGGGTATTGTCGGCTTCGCTGCGAGCACATTCGTCCAGGCATTCATGCCTGGCCTAGCCGGTGGTGCGCGATTCACGGTAGGAGCATCCGCGCCAATCTGTGGCCTTATCGGAGCGTTGTGGTACTACGGCAGGCGTGGAGGCAGCAGCATGATCAGCAATCAGGCAAAATCTTGGATTGTCAGCCTGATCATTATGGGATTCGTCATGCGCGGCATCGATAACTGGGCCCACTTCGGAGGGCTTGCGGGTGGATATCTGATATCACGGTTCTTAGATCCTTTGAAGCCTGAACGACTCGACCACTTGATCGTGGCTCTCGTCTGTTTAGGGGTGACAGGAATCGCGATTGTGTTCTCGATCGTGACCGGTTTGAAGTTTCTCTAATTCCAGCGTGCTGCTGGTTACGAATTGCCGGTGCTTATCCTCGAACTCGACGATGTATTCATCCATCGCCTCGATTTCATTCGCATTCTCGCTCAACCAAACCACCCGAGCTTGGTGGCCGTCCAAAACTACTGTATCGCCGACTTTGAATTTCGCCATTACGCTGACCGACGCTCCACACCGGCGCTCGCACCCGCACCCTGGACCTGAGCTTCCTTCACAAGAATGGTTTGATTGCGCATCCGTTTGCCATTGAGCACGGAAATGGCCTCGCGGACTTGCGAACCATCTTTCAGTTCGACATAGCCAAACGCAGGCGAAACGCCGGCCACGAGATCGCGAACAATGCGAATCGATCGAGTGGCGATTCCACGCGACTCGACCCATTCCTGCAATTCACGATCAGAGCAATTGTAGGGAATATTCACGAAAAACAACTTCGACATCGTACTGCCTCTTACACGCAGCGGACTGGCCTCCGCGCTTGTCTTACAAAGATTTCGGCAAAGTTATGCAGCTTCAGCCCTTCTCGGAGCCGATTGCTTCCTAATCTTCCAGTGTTGGAACGGATAGATATGGCCACATTGAGGGCAGTTCCATGCCCCTTTTTGAGGGTCCGCATCACGTTCGTGGACCATCTCGACGATTAGATGACAGTGCAGGCACATCGTGGGTTTGCTGTAGACGAATTGAGTTTGAGCAGTCTTGCGCACGTTCAGCCCCTCCATTTTGAGTTCTGGATGAGGTTAGCAATTCATCTGCCGGTGGCATCAATGTGCCGAATCAACAAAACCGCCTCGTTTCCATTGGACGAATAACCTCGCTATCGGGTAGAAATTCCTTTTGAAGAGGTGAAAAATGACCGACCTTGAAGTGCTATCACAAAGGCTCGCGAGAATGGAAAGACGGTTCCGTTGGATGAGCCGCTTGGCGATTGGGCTAGGAATCATCGTCACCACCGCGGCGCTGATGGCGCAGGTACGAGGGCCGGTTCGGCCAGGCGAGGTTCTACCAAATGGGCAACTGGTGCTGCCAAACCCGGACAGGCCCGTCGCTCGGCCACCCGTCGAAGCCGAAGTCCGCGCACAACACTTCGTCCTCGTTGATGGGAAGGGAAAAGACCGCGCATCCTTGGTCGCGGATGGAGCTGGATCGGTCTTCCTCGTGATGTTTGATGGCCAAGGAAAAACGCGCGCAAACCTTTCGGTGAGCAACGATGGGCCGAGTTTGATTTTCTATGACGCGGAGGGCCATCAACGCACCATCGTCGGGAGCACGACATTAGTGGGCTCTCATGTGAACGAAAACGGAATCTCAGAGAAGGCACCGCCTTCTTCGATCGTGCTGTTCGATAAAGCAGGGAAACTCTTGTGGCGCCAGCCGTGACTCTGTGGCCCTGTGGTGAGAGCAGTCAGCGTGTCAGGTGACGATACTTGATGCGATGCGGTTGATCGGCAGCGGCGCCCAGTCGCGCTCGGCGATCGGCCTCGTAGTCGGAGTAATTTCCTTCAAACCAAACGACCCGGCTCTCCCCTTCGAATGCGAGGATATGCGTCGCGATGCGATCCAGAAACCATCGATCGTGGCTGATGATCACCGCGCATCCCGCAAAATTCTCCAGGGCTTCTTCCAGCGCGCGCAGGGTGTTCACGTCAAGATCGTTCGTCGGCTCATCCAGAAGCAGAACATTGGCGCCTTGCTTCAACATCTTAGCCAGATGGACCCGATTCCTTTCCCCGCCAGATAAGTTGCCGACCTTCTTCTGCTGATCGCTTCCTGAAAAATTGAATCGCGCGACGTAGGCGCGTGACGCTACTTCGCGTGAACCGAGTTGGACGTTGTCCAGGCCGTCGGAGATTTCCTGCCAAACGGTTTTATCCGCCTGGAGCACGTCGCGGCTTTGATCGACGTACGCTAGCTTTGCGGTCTCGCCTAAGCGAAACGTCCCGGCATCCGCCTTCTCTTGCCCGGTGATCAAGCGGAATAGAGTCGTCTTGCCGGCGCCGTTCGGCCCGATGACTCCGACGATACCGCCTGCCGGAAGTCGGAAATTGAGGTCCTCGAACAGCAACCGATCCCCATAGCCCTTCTTCAATCCCTGAGCTTCGATGACGACCTGTCCCAGGCGCGGCCCAGGAGGAATGTAGATTTCGAGATCCTGCGCTCGCTTTTCGGTTTCATTGCTCAGCAACGTCTCGTAAGCATTGATGCGGGCTTTTCCTTTCGCGTGCCGGCCTTTCGGCGACATTCGAATCCATTCCAATTCGCGCTCCAGCGTCTTCTGACGCTGAGACTCCGTCTTCTCTTCTTGCTCGAGGCGCGTTCGCTTTTGTTCCAGCCATGAGGAGTAATTCCCTTCCCAGGGAATCCCGTGCCCACGATCCAGTTCGAGAATCCATCCCGCGACGTTATCGAGGAAATAGCGGTCGTGCGTTACGGCGATGACGGTGCCCGCGTACTGTTGGATGTGGTGTTCAAGCCACGCGACGGATTCGGCATCGAGATGGTTTGTCGGCTCATCCAGAAGAAGAATGTCCGGCTTTTGTAGGAGTAAACGGCACAACGCGACGCGGCGTTTTTCACCACCGGAAAGCACGCTGATGGAAGTGTCCGGTGGAGGGCATCGCAAGGCGTCCATCGCCATTTCCAGCCGAGAGTCGAGATCCCAGGCTTCGGTGGCGTCCAGCTTTTCCTGCACCTTGCCCTGGCGCTCGAGCAGATCCGACATCTCCTCATCCGACATCGGTTCCGCGAACTTCGCATTGATCTCATCGTATTCGCGCAGTAAATCGACGACCGGCTGAACGCCTTGCTCGACAATCTCGCGTACCGTCTTCGAAGGATCCAGTTGCGGCTCTTGTTCGAGGAAACCGATCGTGAAGCCGGGCGACACCGCCGTCTTGCCTTGGAATTCTTGATCGACCCCCGCGAGTATTCGCAGAAGAGAGCTCTTTCCAGAACCATTCAATCCGATGACGCCGATCTTGGCGCCGTAGAAGTACGACAGGTAAATATCTTTGAGGACAGCTTTCTTGTCGTAATACTTGCTGACCCCAATCATGGAGTAGATGACTTTATTTGGGACAGTGCTCATAGAGCGAAATACAACTTATCGCGATTTGAAACTGGCTAGCGCTTCTTCCTCGGAGGGGTGCACATCAAACACCGTATACAGCTTCGTGAACTGCAGAAGATCTGTCACCTGTCGGCCGGGATTGCTCAGTTTGAGTTGTCCCCAGTTTTTCCGCTCCATGCTCTCGCATTGCGGGCACGCATCCCAGTTGCCGTCGTCATCTTTGAACACTGTGGCGCCGCATTTGGCACAAATGGTTTGGGTCACCGTTCCGAGCGCCATGATCAATTCCCCGAGACCGCTGCTATCGACATAAGAAACGTCTTTCAGGTTCAGCAGGATCTTCGTGTGCCCTTTGGCCACTTCGTCTCGAATCAATTGCCTGAAGACACTCAGTGCATCGCCCGTGGTCATCTTCCCCGCCAAGTCGACGACTATGACGGAATCCGCCCGTCTGGTAGTGTGTTTGAATTCCATGCAATTCCATTAGCGTCGGGCCGACCCCCACGCTTCCCTTTCGGGCGATATTCTACGCTTCTTTGTCTATTTCTTCTCAGGTACCCAACTGAGGATCGCCTTTAGGATGCTGTCCGGGTCGATGCGTTCGGCCTCGCCTTCGAAGTTCAAAATCACGCGATGGCGGAGCGCCGGCATCACCACGTGTCGGATATCTTCAAAGGCAACTTCCGACCTTCCGCTCAGCAGCGCTCGCACTTTACCGCCAATCGTCAGAGCCTGTGCGCCGCGCGGGCTGGCACCATAGCGCAGGAACTTCTTCGTCTGCTCATGAGCGAGGGCCGTGCTTGGCTGAGTCGCCATCACGATGCGTATGGCGTAATCTTGCACCGCGTCGGATATCGGAACGGACAAGGCGATGTCTCGCAATTGTAAAATTTTGTCGGAATCCCAAACACGCTCGACTGTGGGCTCTTCGAGGTAGGTCGTGCGATCGAGAATCGTGTGGATGTCATCGATCGGCGGAAACTCCATTTTCAACTTGATGAAGAAGCGATCGAGCTGGGCTTCGGGCAGTGGGTAGGTCGCTTCGAGTTCGAGTGGATTCAAAGTCGCCAACACGACAAACGGTTGATCGAGTTTATACGTCTGTTTACCAACCGTGACGGTCTTCTCCTGCATCGCCTCGAGCAGTGCCGATTGCGTCTTCGGTGTCGCGCGATTGATCTCGTCCGCGAGGATGATATTCGCGAAGATCGGCCCCGGCTGGAAGTCGAGAAATTTGTCTCCGGCCTCGTTTTCCTGAACCACATTTGTTCCGACGATATCCGCCGGCATCAAATCCGGAGTGAATTGGATTCGAGCGGAGCGAAGGTGGAGCGCATCGCTAAGCGTCTGCACCAGCTTGGTCTTGCCTAAACCCGGCACGCCTTCCAACAAGACATGGCCCTTGCCAAGGATTGCCATCAGGATGTCGTCGATGATCTCGGAGTAGCCGACAATGACTTTCGAGATTTCTTGATGAACGCGACGGAATTCGCCCTGAAACGACTCCATCTGCCGATCAAGGTCTGAGATTGTATTAGGCATGAAGTAAGCCTATCGCATTTCCGAAGCGGCGTTACACTGGAATCATGATCATCTTCGGACATCGTGGCGCGCCTGGTTATCCGCGCCAGGCCGAAAACACGCGGGCTTCATTCAAGAAAGCCCTGCAGTGCGGCGCCACCGGGCTCGAGTTCGACGTCCGCCGCTGCGGCGATGGCCGCCTCGTCGTCATTCACGACGACACCATCGATCGCACGACTAATGGCCGCGGGCGGGTCGATCAGTTGTCTTATGACGAACTGCGACAGTTCGATGCCGGCTCCGGTGAACCGATTCCCCTCCTTGCCGATGTGCTCGACGAGTTCGGGTCATGCTGTCTTCTGAACATCGAACTCAAGGACACTGCCATTGCAGACGATGTAAAGAAGCTGATCCTCGAACGGAGGCTTGAACACCATGTCATCGTCTCGGCATTCGAATGGAAGGAATTGCAGTCACTCGCGCCGGAAATCCCGATCGGGCTATTGAGTTCCAAATTGGAAAATCTAGTGTCGAGTGCACGCGAGCTTCGAGCAAGCGCCATCCATCCCCGCCGAGACATGGTCTCGGCATCTCTCGTCACCGCTGCGCGCGAGGCCAAGTTGCAGGTTAACGTCTGGACCGTGAACGATCCGGCCGAAATCTCTCACTTTCGCGGCATGGCCATCGATGGCATCTTTACCGACTTTCCGGAGCGATGTTTGACGCCTGCATCGTAGGCGCGGGAATCGTCGGATGCGCCGTCGCTCGTGAGTTGGCCCTGCGCGGCCTGACGGTTATAGTCCTCGAAAAACACCACGCCGCTTGTGAAGAAACCTCCGCCCTCAACAGCCGTGTCATCCATTCCGGTTTTCACGAAGCGCCGGGCACGCTCAAAGCCAAGCTGGCCCTCGCCGGCAGTAAACAGATCGTCGAA
>JADMIO010607242.1_pt1 | contig 17170 bp, 17 predicted proteins | sample 8958161 | NCBI WGS metagenome assembly JADMIO01 (sample SAMN16585339, study PRJNA669376) | soil metagenome | isolation source: Crop rotation soil | place: USA: Cullars Rotation, Alabama | collected 2011
CCCGCCGTGAGATCGACCACCCGCGCGCCGTGCGTGCGTGGATAGGCGCCCTGGTCGTGGAAGAACTCGTCGTCCAGCGCAAGCAGCCGCCCGGTCGCGTCCACTGCCGCCCGGACGCGGTGCCGCTGCTGGCGCGAGTGGTTCGCCGCGATCAGGTGCTCGTATCGGTCCTCGATCCACTTGACCGGCCGGCCGAGCCGCAGCGCCGCCAGGCAGACGAGCACGTCCTCGGGATAGACCTCCCCGCGGATGCCGAACCCGCCCCCCACGTGTCCCTCGCACAGGTGAATGCCCGCCGGATCGCGTCCAAGCGAGCGGGCGATGCCGTCGCGGGTGCGGTGGGGCACCTTGGCGGCGCCGTGCATCTCGATGATGTCGCGCGCGGCGTCGTAACGCGCGATCGCTCCGCGCGTCTCCAGCGGCACGCCCGAATGACGGCCGATGGAGAGGTCGAGCTCGATGACGGCGTGGGCGGCGCGAAACGCCGCGTCGACGTCGCCGAAGCCCTTGCGGATCACGACCGGCTCGGTCGAGCGCCCGGCCTCGAATTCGACCGGCGCAGCGTGCGCATCCAGGAGCGGCGTCAGCTCGTGGACCTCGACGCCGACCAGCTCCGCCGCATCCTCGGCGAGATACGCGTCCTCGGCAAACACGACTGCGACCGGCTCGCCGACGTAGCGCACTCGTTTCGCCGCCAGCACCGGCTGCAGATAGGGATCGAGCTTCTCGTCCGGGCCTTCCCGCAGGGAAATGCGCTCGAGGCCGGCCACGTCCGCGGCGGTCCACACCGCGACCACGCCCGCGGCCGCGCGCGCCTGCGACGTGTCGATGGACACGAGCTCGCCGTGGGCGTGGCCGGAGCGCACCACGCGCATGTGGAGCTGCCCCGGGAAGTCGATGTCCGCCACGTAGCGGCTCCGGCCGGTGACGAGCGGCAGGTCTTCCAGCCGTTCCACCGCCTGGCCGACGACCTTCGTCTTCATGGTTGCTTCCGCATCACGTCTGCCGCCGCCCGCACCGCCTTGACGATGTTCTTGTAGCCGGTGCAGCGGCAGAGGTTCGCCGACAGGACTTCGAGCAGCGCCGCGTCGCAGATGCCGGGATCGCGCTCGAGCGCAGCCGCGGCGAGCATCAGGAACCCGGGGGTGCAGAAGCCGCACTGCACGCCGTGGTGCTCCATGAACGCGCGCTGCAGCGGGTGGAGCTTTTCGCCGTCACCGTTTCCTGCCGCAAGGCCCTCCACCGTCCGCAGCTTCCGGCCGTCGGCCTGCACCGCGAACATCAGACATGCGCGCACGGGCTCGCCGTCGAGCAGCACCGTGCACGAGCCACAGATGCCGTGGTCGCAGCCCAGGTGCGTCCCGGTCTGTCCGCAGTCCTCGCGAATCGCGTCGGCCAGCGTGCGCCGCGGCTCGACCGCGACCGCATAGTTCCGGCCGTTGACGTTGAGCGTGATGCCGTGCTTCATGCCGCGGCCGCCTCCAGCGCGCGCTGCACCATCGCCCGGGCGGTGTCGCGCCGGTAGGCGGCCGGATAGCGCGCGTCATCGACGGGTGCGATGGATCGGGCCAGCGCGTCCGCCACGTCCCTGAAGGCATCCGCGCCAGGCCGCTTGCCGTTCAGCGCGGCCTCGGCCGCGCCGACACGCCGCGGTGCGCTCTCGACCGCGCCGATCCCGATGCGCGCACGGGCGATCGTTCCGTCGCGCAGCTCCCAGGTCACGAGCGCCATCGCAATTGCAAAATCCCCCGCGCGCCGGCTGAACTCGGCAAAGCCGAAGCGCGCTCCGGATGCCAGCAGGGGCAGGCGTACCTCGACCAGCAGCTCGTCGGCCGCCAGCGCCGTCGTCATCGGGCCCTGGAAAAAGTCGGACGCCGCGATGGTGCGGATGCCGCGCGTGCTGCGCGCCACCATCGTTGCCCCCAGCGTCGCGGCGACGAGGCACCACTCCGACGCAGGATCGGCATTGGCGATGCTGCCGCAGAAGGTACCGCGGGTGCGCACCGGCCAGTGCGCGATGTGGCGGCCCACCTGCGTGAGAAGGCGGCCCGGCGGTCCCTCGTGTGCCGGCCGCTCGAATGCCGCATGGCGCACGCATGCGCCGATCGCGAGCGCCCCCGCCTCCACCCTCACGTGCTCGAGGCTGCTTATGGAGTTGATGTCCACGAGATGCGCCGGCCGCGCAAGCCGCAGCGCCATCGCCGGCACGAGGCTCTGTCCGCCCGCGAGCACGCGTCCGTCGCGCGGCGCAAGCTCCGCGAGCACCGCGACCGCCTCCTCTACGGTGCGGGGCGCGTGATACTCGAACGGCGCGGGCTTCATGGCGTCACTTGGAGGGCGGCTTCTCCGCTGACCGGGCGATCGAGCTCCACGCGGCCTTGCCGAGCACGGTCAGGCCCGAGATCGGCTGCACCACGCCGTTTTCCTGCGCGCCCGCGCCGGAGGCGATCCTTGCCCCGAGCGCCTCGCCGAATTGCGCGATGAGCTGCGCCGCGATGCTCTGGATCATGCCCGCGCCGCGGCCGTACTGCGCGATGGAGCCCGCCAGCTTCACGTCGGAGTGGATCAGGACGCGACTGCCGTTGCCCGTGGGCTCCAGCCGGAAGCAGATCACGGAATCGGTGCTGCCGCGGCCCTTCGCATCCGATCCCTGGGCTCTCAACCGCGCACTATGACCTGCCTCGTTCACTTCCTCGAGCCGGGCCTGTCCGAAAAAAGACAGCGCCACCGGTCCGATGCGCACGGCGACCCTGCCCTTCCAGGTACGCTCGTCCACGACCTCCGTCAGCTCGGCGCCCGGGATGCAGCCCGCGAGGAGCTTGACGTCGAGCAGCACCGGCCATGCTTCGGCGGGCGGGAGCGGCACTTCGAGGACGTTGTCGAATTCCATCAAGGAACCTCTGCATGCGTCATCCCGGCGAACGCCGGGATCCAGTAACAATCGCCATCGCCTGGATTCCGGTTTCCACCGGAATGACGAACTCTCGTCAGCTTATGCCCATCTTGCCGGCCTCGTAGGTGTCGCGCGGCGGATGGTCGAGCATCGCGCCCGTCAGTTCCGCCACGCGCGCGAAGCCGCGCCGCTCGCACCACTTCTCCAGCCCCTCCGCGAGGGCAACCATCCCGGTGGGGTTGCGGAAATTGAGGTAGCCCACCTCGACCGCGCTCGCGCCCGCGAGCAGGTACTCCACGACGTCCTCCGGCTTCATGATGCCGCCGCAGCCGATGATCGGGATTTTCACGCACTTCGCGCACTGGTGGACCATGCGCAGGATGATCGCCTTGATGCCCGGGCCGGAAATCCCGCCGTAGCCCTGGCCGATGCACGGGCGGAACGTCTCGAGATCGATCTTCAGGCCGAGAATAGTGTTCGACACCGTGACCGCGTCCGCTCCGGCGCGCTCGGCGGCCTCGGCCACGGCGGAAATGTCGCCGGCGTTGGGGGAGAGCTTGGCCCACAGCGGCGTCTGCGTCGCTTCCCGGCAGCGCTTGACCACCCGGTAGGTGTGCTCCTCGTTCAGCGCGAAGTTGCCGCCGCCCGGCTCGCGCGTCGGGCACGAGATGTTGAGCTCGATCGCGCTCACGCCCGGCACGCTCACCTCGCGCGCCATGGCGGCAAAATCGTCCACGTCCGTGGAGGTGACGCTGGCGATGAGCGGCGGCGTGAAACGGCGGTAGTCGGCGAGCTGCACGTCGAGGAAGTAGGCGAGCCCCCTCGTCGGCAGGCCGATCGAATTGATCATGCCCGCCTCGATCTCCGACACGCGCGGCGGCGGGTTGCCGGCGCGATAGTTGCGCGAGAGGGTTTTGGTGACGAGCCCGCCGAGCCGGTTGAGATCGATGACCTGCGACAACTCGGTCGAGAACGTGCCCGATGCCGGGAGCACGGGATTCGGCAGCGTCACGCTGCCGATCCGCACGGACATGTCTACCATCCCAGGCACTCCTGCAGGTCGAACACCGGGCCTTCCACGCAGACGCGGCGCATCTCGAGCCGGCCTGTCACCTCGAACGTGCGCACGCAGATGTAGCACGGGCCGAGCCCGCACGCCATGATCTGCTCCATCGCCATCTGCCCGGGAATGCCGTGCTCCTTGCCGAGCCGCTTCATCAGCTGCATCAGGCGGTTCGAGCCGCAGGTGAAGAACGCGTCGGCTCTCTTCTCAGCGATGAGGCGCTTCAGGATCGCTTCCACGTTCTCGACGGCGCTCGTGCCGTCGCTGTCGAGCACCTTGACGACCGTGCCGACGCCCTCGAAGAGGTCGGCGGCCATCGCCAGGTCCTCCCGGCGCGCGGAGAGGATCGCCGTCACCCGCACGCCGCGCTCGCCGGCGAGCTGCGAGATCGGCGCCATCGTCGCGAGCCCCACGCCGCGGCCCAGCACGACGACGTTCTTCCAGTGCGGCTCCAGCCTGAAGCCGACGCCGAGCGGACCCAGCATGTTGAGCGTGTCCCCGGGCTTCAGCGCTGCGAGCCCACGGGTGCCGCGGCCGGCGATCTTGTACAGGAACTCGACGCGGCCGCTCGAGCGCGCGACGCGGTAGACGCTTTGCGGGCGGCGGAACCAGACCTGGCCTTCGTCCGGCGACGGGCACAGCAGGTGGAAGAACTGGCCGGGCTGCGCGGCCAGCGCCTTCGGCGTCGCCTTCACCACGAGATGCTTGTACTCGTCGTTGATCCACTCGTGCGCCACGACGGGGCACAGGGTCTCCTCGACCGGGCACGCAGCCGGGGAATGACCGCTGCCTGGCTGGCCGGCTACCGCTGCCGCGTGCGCGTAGAGTGGTTCGGTCATGGTCGAGAGGATTGTTGGTATTCTAGAAGCTATCCCGGGAATGCTGAAAGGGATCTGGCTCAGGAGGAGCGCGCGATGGCAAATCCGGACCTCAGAGACTGGCTCGCGCAACTGGACGCCGCCGGCGTGCTGCAGCGCGTGAGCGGCGCCGAGCGCATGGAGGAGATCGGCGGCATCGTCGACATCTACCAGCGGCAGACGGGACGCCCGACGCTGCTCTTCGACGACATCCCCGGCTATCCACGCGGCTACCGCGTGGCGGCGAACATCCTCATGGGCGTGAAGCAGATCGCGCTCACCTTCGGCCTGCCCGCGAGCGCGACGGAGATGGACCTGGTGCAGTACTGGCGCCGTTACCTGGGCGACGGGAAGTCGATTCCGCCCACGGTCATCGAGACCGGACCGCTCCTCGAGAACGTCGCCACCGGCAGGGACATCAACCTCGCGAAGATCCCGTCCCCGAAATGGCACGAGGACGACGGCGGCGCCTATATCGGCACCGGCTGCATGGTCATCATGAAGGACCCGGATTCCGGCTGGATCAACTACGGCGCCTACCGCGTGCAGGTCTACGACGACCCGCGCATCGCCTCCGTGATGATCTCGAAGGGCAAGCACGGCGACATCCTGATGCGCCGCTACCACGAGCGCGGCGAGCGCTGCCCGATCGCGGTCGTCGCGGGCGTGCACCCGATGCTCTTCTCCATCGCCGGCATCGAGGTCCCCTACGGCAAGAACGAGTACGACGCCGTCGGCGGCATGATGGGCCGGCCCGTCGAAGTCGTGCTCGGCCCGCAGACGGGATTGCCGATACCCGCCAACGCCGAGATCGCGTTCGAAGGCTACATCTCGCCCGACGACAGGATCGAGGAAGGCCCGTTCGGGGAGTGGACCGGCTACTACGCGGGCGGGAGGGAGCTGCAGCCGGTGATCCGCATCGAGACCTTCATGCACCGCAACGATCCGATCCTGCTCGGCGCGGTGCCGGCGGTGCCCCCGTGCGACGACACCTTCTACCGCGGCACCTACCGCTGCGCGGCGGTGTGGAACCAGCTCGAGGGCGCGGGCATACCCGGCGTGCAGGGCGTGTGGGCGCACGAGGCCGGCGGCAGCCGCATGTGGCTCACGGTCTCCGTCAGGCAGATGTATCCCGGGCACGCGAAGCAGGCGGGCCTCGTCGCGTCGCAATGCCACGCGGGGGCCTACGCCAACAAGTACGTGATCGTGGTGGACGATGACGTCGACCCGGCGAGCATGAACGACGTCATCTGGTCGCTCTGCACACGGGTGGACGCGCGCGAGGACCTCGAGATCCTGCGCGGCTGCTGGAGCGCGACGCTCGACCCGACCAGTTATCCCGAGGAGGAGCGGCGCCTGAACTCGCGCGTGGTGATCGATGCGTGCAGGCCGTGGACGAGGCGCAACACGTTTCCGAAGGTGGCGAGGTCGAGCCGCCAGCTCGACGAGCGCGTCCGGGCGAAGTTTGCCCACGTGCTGCGGGGATACTAGGGACTGGGGACTGGGGACTAGAGACTAGAGACTAGAGACCGAGGACTGGGAGCAAGGTGAACCGGTTCACGCAAGCAGCGGCCATGCTCGCTGCACTGCTCTCTGCCGCGGCCGCGTCGGCGGAGCAGCCCTATCCTGCCCGGCCGATACGGGTAGTCATCGCCTTCGGTCCGGGCGGCATCGCCGACACCATCGCGCGGCTCGTCGGTCAGAAGCTCTCCGACCGGTTCGGCCAGCCGGTCATCGGCGACAATCGCCCCGGTGCGGGCGGTGCGCTCGGCGCGAAGCTGGTGTCGGGGGCCGCGCCCGACGCGCATACGCTCCTCGTCACCACCACCGCCGTCGCAGTGAATGCTGCGGCCGGCGCAGCCGAGCGTGGCGCTGCGGCCTCCGCCGCCCGGGACGCGGTCGATCCGCGGACGCAGCTCACCGCCGTAGCGATCGCCGCCGCGGCGCCGACGATCTTCGTCGTGCACCGCGCGGTGAGCGCGAAGACGCTGCTGGATTTCGTGCGCACGGCGAAGAAAGGACGCTTTACCTACGGCACCGCCGGCATCGGCACGACCGAGCACCTCTCGTCCGAGTACGTCTTCAAGGCGGTGCCGGAGCTTCAGCCGACGCACGTGCCTTACCAGGGCGGCGCCGCCCCGGTCGTCGCCGTCGCCGCGCAGGAGGTGGATCTCGCCGCGACGACCATGCCCACCGCGTTCGCCCTGATCAAGCAGGGCTCGATCCGCGTCATGGCGGTCGCCAGCCACCGGCGCGTGGCCGCCCTCCCCGACGTGCCGACGCTGGCCGAAGGCGGTCTGGCGGACTTCGAGAACGCGTCCTGGGTCGCCTTCTTCGCTCCGGCGAAATCGCCTGCCGCCGCCGTGCGCGCGCTGAACGACGGGATCAATCGCGCGCTCGGCGAGCCGGACGTGAAGGCGCGCCTCACGGCGCTGGGCTTCGACATCCAGACGCGCACGCAGCCCGATTTCGCGGCCTACGTGCGCGCCGAGGTCGAGAAGTGGACGCGGGTCATCGAGGCAACGGGGATCCGGCCCAATTGAGCCGAAGCCGCCGGCGTCCGGGGGAAGCGATGGCCGGTATCATATGGATTCTGCACGCGCTGACCGGGCCGCGGCCGTGACCGACAGCATTCTCGTCATCAATCCCAACTCGACCGAAGCCGTGACGCGCGGCATCGACGAGGCCTGCGAGCCGCTGCGCATCCCCGGCGGCCCCGCGGTCGATTGCCTGACGCTCGAGGAGGGACCGCCCGGAATCGAGACTCAGCAGCATGTGGATAGCGTGGTGGAACCGCTGGTCCGCCTGGTTTCCCGGCGCGAGCGCGACCATGCCGCTTTCGTGATTGCCTGCTACAGCGATCCGGGGATCCATGCCCTGCGCGAGCTCACGGAAAAGCCGGTCCTCGGCATCGCGGAGTGCGGCATCCTCACCGCGCTCACCCTGGGCCACAGGTTCGGCGTGATCGCGATCCTGCAGACATCCATCGCGCGGCACCTGCGCTACGTCGGCGCCCTCGGAGTGACCGACCGCATGGCGGGCGAGCTGGCGGTCGAGCTTCGGGTGACCGAGCTCGCGGACCGGGAAAAGACCTTCGCGCGGATGGTGGAGGTCGGCGCTCGACTGCGCGACGATCACGGCGCGGATGTCGTGGTGATGGGATGCGCGGGAATGGCGCGCTATCGCGAGCCGCTACAGGACGCAATCCGCGTCCCCGTCGTCGAGCCCACGCAGGCCGCGGTCGCGATGGCGATCGGCCGGGTGCGGCTCCGCTGGCACGCAGTCAGGTCGTCAGAACGTCCATCAACTCGCTGACCCTCGCTACCTTCTCGAGATTCTCCAGCGCCGCGATCGAGCGCTCAACGCGCTCGCCGCTCAGCACGCGAGATGCGCAGCCGTGATACTTCTCCAGCAGTTCGGCGCGCGTCATCGGGTTGCCGGGACTGCCGCGCACCTTGTCCACTTGGTTCGTGAATCTGCGTCCGTCCTTCATCACTATCGCGACGGGCGTTTTCCGGCGGGACGCCTCGTCCTTCGGCCACTCGGGATGGGCGTTGACCCGCACCTTGTCGAGCGCAGCTCGCATCGGCGCTGCATTGCAGTATTCGTCGGAGAACGAGTCGAGGTCGACGCGTCCGTCGAGGAGCATCGCCGCCAGCACGTAGTCGATGGAGAACTTGCCCCGGAATCCCTGTGTCGGCTTGTGGAAGCGCACTATGTCGAGCAGGTCCGGATGCACGTCCACCTCGAGGCTCGCGACGTCGTCGCAGCGGATGCGATGCTCTTCGATCAGGCCGCGCGCGGCATCGAGCGCGCGCAGGTTGCCGCCGCAGCAGGGATAGCGCTTGATCGTCAGCCCCGGATCGACGATCGACCAGTGCGTGCCGAGTCCGACAGGCATCCTGTCCAGCTTGTGATTGCCCCTGCCGTGGAACGCCGCAAAAAATCCGTAGTCGCCCTCGATGACCTCGGGATCGGCAAAATAGTCCCGCCGCGCCAGCTCGACCGAGGTCACGCCCGCGCGCGCCGTGTTCCCCGCGTGTATGCCTTTGCCCCACGTGCCGAAGTGCTGCGTCAACCCGCCGGAATTAGCCAGCGCCAGCCCGATCGAAACGGCCATCTGCCCGGGGTTCAGCCGGACGATGCTGCCGGCCGCTGCCGCCGCCGCCGCGGACCCGTATACGGAGGTCGGATGAAAGCCGCGCCGCCGCAGCTCGGGCTCGTGGTGCCGCCCGGATGAGGACAGCCGCTCGAAGACCTCCAGGCCGACGCACACCGCAGCAACGAGATCGGCACCCGTCGCATTTGCCCGCTCCGCGACCGCCAGAGCGGCCGGCAATATGCAGGCGGTCGGATGCGAGAAGCCCGTATCGTCGTAATCCAGCAGGTGCGAGAGTGATCCGTTGGCCCAGGCCGCCGCTACGCCGCTGGTGCGAACGCTCGAGCCAAATACGCGAGCCTGGAGTGCGCCACCCTGGTCGCGGGTCACGTCCAGCACGATGCGCCCCGCCGGCTCGGCGGTCGCGGCGAGCCCGACCCCGGCGCAATCGAGGATGTGCCGCTTCGTCGCCGCGACGGCTTCCGCGCTGATATCAGCGATGCGGGTCCGGCTCGCGAATTCGGAAAGTATCTTCGTTGCTGACATCTCGTGACCTCCTCCTGGTACCTGGAGATTATCTCAAATCGGCACTCAGCCGGGCCGGACGTTGCGGGCCTTGAAGAATCTTCCCCAGCGCGCGATTTCCGCTTTCAGCAGTTGAGCCAGAGCCTCCGGGGTCCCGCCCACGGGCTCGACGCCGCTGCGCAGCAAGCGCTCCCTGATATCCGGTCTCTGCACGACGTGCTGGAATTCGTTGCGGATGCGACTCACGAGCCCCGCCGGTGTGTCGGCAGGCGCAAAGAGCGGATAGAGGCCCACCACGACGAAGCCCGGCACGCCCGAGGCCGCAACCGTGGGCAGGCCGGGCGCGAGCTCGGACGGTTGCGCCGAGGTCAGCGCCAGCGCCCGCAGCCGCCCCGACTTCAGATGCTCCGCAACGGAGCTCGCCGAGGCGAACATCAGCTGAACGTTGCCCGCGATGAGGTCGTTGACCGCGGGGCCGCCGCCCTTGTAGCCGATGCGCACGATCTCCACGCCGGCCATCGCGTTGAAGAGCTCCCCCGCGAGGTAGGGCGAGCTGCCGAGGCCACCCGAGGCATAGTTGAGCGCGCCCGGCTTCGCTCTCGCGAGAGCGATCAGCTCCCTGACGGATTTCACCGGCAGCGACGGGTGCACGACCACGATGTTCGGCGCGCTCGCCACGAGCGAAACCGGCGCGAAGTCCTTCAACGGGTCTTCCGGAGCGCCGTTCATGAGGGGCGCGAGCCACAAGGCGCTGGCGTAAAGGAGCAGCGTATGGCCGTCGGGAGCGGCCCGCGCCACGGCCTGCGCCGCGATGGCGCCGTTGCCCCCGCCCCGGTTGTCGACGACGATCTGCCTGCCCAGATTCGCAGTGAGCGCCGGCGCGATCAACCGCGCAATGATGTCCGGCGCGCCGCCCGTTTCGCCGGTGACGACGCGCACCGGCCGCGCCGGATAGTCCTGGGCCGCGGCGCCGCTTGCGAGGACGGCCGCGGCCACGCTCCATGCAGCGATCGACGAACGCAGCCGCATCGCTCGTCTTCGCGGGCTGCGCTTCAGGCGGCTGCGGGCAGCTCCGCGATGCTCGGCAGTCCGTAGAGGTCCTGGACGTTCTGGCTCAACAACCGCTTCCTTGCGTCCTTCGACAGGTGGCCGAGATCGCGGTCGATGACCTCGCGTGATTTCGGCCACGTGGAATTCGGGTGCGGGTAGTCGTTCGACCACATGAAATTCTTCGTTCCCCACTGTCCCAGCACCATCCGGGACGGAGGATCGTTGAAGAACGTGGCGTAGACCTGCCGTTCGAAATATTCCCCGGGCTTCCGTTTCATGGGGGACTGAAGATTGCCGCGCGACCAGTACTTGTCGTACTGGGAAAAGACGAATGGCAGCCAGCTCACCTCGTTCTCGACCAGGACCAGCTTCAGGCGGGGAAAGCGCTCGAGCACCCCTCCGGCGATCAGGCCGCAGAGCGCATTCGACGCATAGAGAAGCTTTTCGTTTACGGCGTGCGGCAGATAGACGTGAGCGACCCGGTTGGGCGGCTGACGCGGGAAAGGATACGGAACGCCCGTCAGGATGTGCATGCTGATGGGCATGTCGAGCTCCTGCGCCGCGGCCCAGAGACGCTCGTAGTGATCCCCGTGAAACGGCAGCTCGGCGGGCGGAGCCTGCCAGATCATGGCACCGCGCAGACCGCTCCGCTTGCAGCGCTCGAGCTCCTTCACTGCGCTCGCAATGTCGAAGCACGCCAGGTTGCCGATGCCGAACAGGCGATCCGGCGCAACCGAGCAATACTCGCTGATCCACTCGTTGTAGACGCGAAAGCACGCGTCCTGCAGCGCGGCATCGGTCAATCCGTAGAGATCGAGGGCGAAGCTCGGGTAGAGCACCTCCCCGCTCACGCCGTCCTGCGCCATTTCGGACAGCCGCGCCTTGGGATCGTGGCCGCCGGGCTGCGCCTGGAAAGTGCCGCCGACCTTGAGCTCGGGGAAGACCGGCGCCCGGTCCTGAAAGGACTGGGGCAGCCGCTTTTTCCACAATTGCGGATCCTCGATGACATGCGAGTCGGAGGAGATCAGAAGGTCATCAGTCATTGGGTGCCGTCCTTTCTGCACGATGTTGCGGCGCGAGCCGACGCTCGTGGATTGTGTGCCCGGCTCGGCCCGGTGTAAAGACGACGGGCGCGCGCGGCCATCCACATCGTGAGCGTCTGGCGCGGCGCGCGGACCCCGCCTACACTTGACCGGCACGACCGCCGGCCCGACACAGGAGTCGCCATGGCACAGGAACCGAAACCGCCCTCGCCCGCCCAGAAGAAGGTGCCTTACGGCGGCTATTACAACCGGACGCAGACCGGCGACGACACGCTGCTCACGCACGTCGGTCCCGGCACGCCGTGCGGCGAGTACATGCGGCGCTACTGGCATCCGTTCCTGCTCTCGTCGGAGCTCGAGGATCTGCCGGTCGCCGTGCGGCTCCTCGGCGAAGACCTCGTCGCATTCCGCGACAGGTCCGGCCGCCTAGGGCTCCTCCACCGCAACTGCGCACACCGCGGCGCATCGCTCGAGTTCGGCATACCGGCGGAGCGCGGCATCCGCTGCTGCTATCACGGCTGGCACTTCGACGTGGACGGCACCATTCTCGACACGCCCGGCGAGCCCGCGTCGAGCCGCATCAAGTCGAATTTCTGCCAGGGCGCCTACCACGTGCGCGAGCAGCACGGTCTCGTTTTCGCTTACATGGGGCCGCCCGAGGCGGTGCCCGAGCTGCCGGTATACGACACGTTCTGCTATCCCGGAACGACCGTCGCTCCGTTCAAGATGACCGTGCCGTGCAACTGGCTCCAGATCGTCGAGAACGCCGCCGATCCCATCCACAACGCGTTCCTCCACGCGATCATGAGCGAAAGCGGCGAGCAGTTCGGCGAAGCCTTCAAGGTGCTGCCGGCGCTGGAGTTCCCAGAGACCCCGCTCGGCATGCTGGCGATGGCGACGCGCAAGGTGAACGACACGGTCTTCATCCGCGCGGGCGAGCTGATGCTGCCGAACGTCGCCCAGTTCACCTCCGGCGCGGGGAAGGCGCTGACGGAAACGGTGCGCGTGCATTCGACCACCACGCGCTGGGCGGTCCCGCTCGACGACCACAGCGCGCTGTACATCGGCGCCGGGCACTGGGACGAGCGCTCCGCCCCGCGCAGCAGGTCGCTCGACGACTACGGCGTCGACAAGCACCCCCTCGTCGGCCAGACCGCGGAGCGTCCCTACAAGGAGCGCCAGCGCGAACCCGGCGACTACGATGCCATGGTGAGCGCCGGCGCCATCGTCAATCGCAGGGGCGAGCACCTCGGCACGACCGACCGCGGCGTGGCGCTCATCCGCCGCATGCTGGCGCACGCGATCGCCGCGACCAACGAAGGTCAGGTGCCGGCGATCCCGCGGCTGCCGCAAGGCGCCGGGCCAGTCCAGACCTACTCGCACGAAGTGATCCTGAAGCTGCCCGAGGCCGCAGCTCTCGCCGACCGCAACGCGCTCGCGGAATTCGGCAGCCGCGCGGCGAAGGCGATCATCGAGATCGAGGGGCTTTCTTCCGACGAGCGCGACGAGAAGGCACGCTCCCGCATCGTCGAGATCCTCCGCGAGTGCTGCGCGAGGAGCGGCGCAGCGGAAGAGACGGCGGTGAAGGCGTGAGCGCTCCTCCCGGCGGGAAGCTCGCGGCGGACCTGGTCGTCGCGGGCGGGCTCGCCTTCGTCTCGGGCCTGGGTCCCGTCGACCCTGCCAATGAGCGCGTGCCGCTGCCCGAGAAAGTCGAAGCGCAGGTGCGCAGGATCTTCGCAAACCTCGACGCGATCCTGCAGGCCGCCGGTCTCGCGCGCCGCAACCTCGCTTTCGTGCGCATCCATCTCGTCGAGTTCGAGCGCCTTATCGAGCGCGTGAACGGCGCCTACCTCGCCTGCATCGGCGAGGGGCCGCTGCCGGCGCGTACGGTGGTGGGCGTGACTCACCTCACGCGCGGCGCGCTGGTCGAGATGGATTTCGTCGTTCGGGCGTGAGCCACAGACCGCGATCGGCCACCGAAAACCGGGGACAGACCACTATTTTCGGCACGTGAAAACCGTGGTCTGTCCCCCATTTCTAATCGAGGTTGCTCCCATGAACGAGATGGACAAGCCGCCGCGCGCCGGCGGCTTCACGGTCGTGCTCGCGAAATCGAAGCGCACCCTGTTCGTCGCCGAGGACAAGTCCATCCTCGAGGCGCTGATCGACGCTGGCTTCAATCCCTCGTTCTCGTGCACTGAAGGCATGTGCGGCACCTGCGAGACGCGCGTCCTCGAGGGCGTCCCCGACCACCGCGACTACATCCTCAACGACGCCGAGAAGGCGGCGGGCAAGACCATGATGATCTGTTGCTCGCGCGCGAAAACCCCGATGCTCGTGCTCGACCTCTAAACCGGGGACAGACCACCATTTCCATCGCATGAAACCGCGGTCTTTCCGCTGTTTTGGGTTCTGGCTCGCCATCGCGATGCTCGCGTATGACGGCGCAGCAATCGCACAGGACAAGTCCGCAGCGTACCCGGTGCGTCCCATACGGCTCGTCATCGCCGCGAGTCCCGGCGCGGGTGGGGACGCGATCGCACGCGCGGCGGCACAGATGCTGACCGACAGCTGGGGCCAGACCGCTATCGTCGACAGCCGGCCAGGCGGGACCGGCTCCATCGCCGTGGAGCTCGTCGCGCGAGCGGCGCCGGACGGTTACACGCTGCTCTCCCTCGGCGACACGCTCATGATCCTGGGCGCGACCGGGCGCGTGCCTTTCGACGTGCTCAAGGCGTTCGCGCCGGTAGTCCCCACCTCAACCCAACCCTACATCCTGCTGACGAACCCGGCGATGCCGTTCCGATCGATGAAGGAGCTCGTCGCGTACTCGGCAACACGGACCGTGACCTACTCGGGTGCGGCGGGCGTCGGCAACACGGTACACCTCGGGATGGAACGGCTGGCACAGCTCTCCGGTGCGAAGCTGCTCTTCGTTCCGTACAAGGGAAGCGCGCCGGCGATCGTCGCCCTGATGGGCGGAGAGATCAACGTCGCGGCCACGAGCTCGATCTCCGCGAGCGCCGCAATCAGGACGGGCAAGGTGCGCGCGCTCGCCGCGCTGGGTCTCGCCCGCATTCCGGCGCTGCCCGACCTGCCAACGGTTGCCGAGCAGGGCTTTCCGGGCTTCAAGATCGTCAATCGCTACGGACTCCACGCACCGGCCGGAACGCCGCGCCGAATCGTCAATGCGATCAATCGCGTCGTCGCCGACGGCATGCACACGCCGCAGATGGCGCAGCGGCTGCAGGCCGACGGAGCGGAGCCGGCCGAGCGCATGAGTCCGGAGCAGCTCAAGGCGGCGATGGCGCGCGAGTACGTCGAGATCGAGCAGCAGGTGAAGCGGCTCAATATCAGGATTCAGTGAACAAACAAACCGGGGACAGCCCCCAATTTCCATCGCATGAAAAGCGTGGTCTGTCCCCCATTTCGGGCGAGCTAATCCGCCTTTACCCCGGCCCGCTTGACCACGCCGCCCCACAGCGCGTGATCGGCCCGAATCTGCCTCTCGAGCTCCTCGGGCGTGCTGGGTGAGGGCGTCATGCCGAGCGCGCGAATGCGCTCCTGCACATCGGGCATGTCGAGTATGCGCACGAGAGCCGCGTTCAACCGGTTGACGATGGCTCGCGGCGTTCCTGCGGGGGCGACCATGCCGTACCACTCGATCACGTTGCCGAATTCCTTGTAGCCCATTTCGACTGCCGTGGGGACGTCTCGCAACGCGTCGATGCGCGTTCCGCCCATGATCCCCAGCGCCTTCAGCCTGCCCGCCTTGACGTGCGGCACGACCGACGTGGGGTTGGAAATCATGGTGCTGACGTTGCCGCCCAGCAGGTCGAGCACCGCCGGCCCGGCGCCCTTGTAGGGCACGTGAGTCATGTTGACGCCTGCGGCAAGCTTGAAGAGCTCGCCGCCCAGCTGCTGCAGTGACGCCGATGAAGCGAACGTGATCTTGGCCGGTTGCTGCTTCGCGTAGGCCGCGAGCTCCGTCAGCGACGTCGCAGGCACCGACGGATGCGCCGTCATGATCATCGGCTGCTGCGTGTAGCGGGTCAGTCCGGCGAAGTCCTTCAGCGCGTCGTAGCCCACCTCCCGGAAGACGTGCGGGTTCACCGTCATCGGGCCGGAGTACGCGAAGAGAATCGTGTAGCCGTCGGGCAGGGCTTTAGCAGTGAGGGCCGTGGCGATGCTGCCCTGGGCACCGCCCCGGTTGTCCACGATGATCTGCTGCTTCAGTATCTCGGCGAGCCTGGGCGCCATGATGCGCGACACGGCGTCGGTGCCGCCGCCGGGCGGCGCCGGAACGAGCCAGCGAATCGGACGCGTCGGATAACCCTGGCTCGCGCCCGCGGAAACCGCATCCGCCGCACCGACCGGTGCGCTTGCACAGATCGCCAGGCAAACTGCGCAGCGCACCGCCCTCGTGGATCGTTCCATGTTCCTCCTTAGCATCGCTCCCGGACGGCGCGCCAGCGGGGCGCGCACGCTACAGTTCATTGGGCGATAGACCCGCGCAAACCGGGGACAGACCACTATTTCCGTCACATGAAAACCGTGGTCTGTCCCCAATTTAGGGGTTGCTGCTCGCGGGGAAAAAACGGCGCAACTCGGGCTGAACCTCTAAACCGGGGACAGACCACCATTTCCGTTGCATGAAAATCGTGGTCTGTCCCCCATTTAGAGTCCCCCATTCAGATCGACGCCTTCGAAGCGAGATACGCGCGCACGATCTCCTCGCCGGTCGCGAACCACACCCCGTCGTGACCCTTGATGTAGGCGAGCGCCTTGTCGAGCGCGCCGATGCGGTGGGGCACGCCCGTCATGAAGGGGTGCAGGCAGATCGCCATCACCCGCGCCGACTCCGCGCCCTCGGCATAAAGCACGTCGAAGGTGTTCCGGATCATCTGGCCGAACTCCTCGCCGGTCGCGAAGCGGTAGTAGACCTGCCCCGAATCGTTGATCTCGTACGAGTACGGCAGGTAGACGAGCTCCCGCCCGCCCGCCTTCATGCGATACGGCTGATCGTCGTTCACCCAGTCTGAAACGTAGAGATAGTTTTCCTCCGCGAGGTGGTCGAGGGTGTCCCACGTCTCGGCGAGCCCCGATCCGAGCCAGCCGACCGGACGCTTGCCGGTCGCCTCGGCGAGGCGCTTCGTGCAATAGCGGATCACCTCGCGCTCCTCACCCGGCCCGAGCGCCGTCAGCCGCGTCGTATTCGTCTTGTTGTGCCCCATGAACTCCCAGCCGAGCTTGACCGCGTCCTCGATGATCTGCGGGTGCTGGTCGCAAATGTCGGCGTTCGTCGTGGCCGTCGCGCGTATGCCGTGCTTCGCGAGCACGTCCATCATCCTGAACACACCCACGCGATTGCCATAGTCGCGCTGCCCCCACGCCCGCACCGACGGCGCCTTCTGCTCGTGCGCCTTCTCCCACGGGTGGCCGGCGAGCGGCGTGTTGAGCGAAAAGAACTCGAGATTCGGGATCACCCAGACGGCAAGGCGCGCGCCGTTCGGCCAGCTCCACTTCGCCCTGCGGTTGATCGGCACGTAGGGAAACGGGCCGTAGTCCATCGGCTGCATCGGCATCTTTCCAGCACATTGGGATCCTAAGCTTAGAATTCCACGTGGACAAGTTGTCGCG
>JADMIO010604156.1_pt1 | contig 17167 bp, 3 predicted proteins | sample 8958161 | NCBI WGS metagenome assembly JADMIO01 (sample SAMN16585339, study PRJNA669376) | soil metagenome | isolation source: Crop rotation soil | place: USA: Cullars Rotation, Alabama | collected 2011
GTTGCCGCTTCAGCGTGCCGCTCTCTTCCAGCCACCGCCTCTGCCACACCGCGTAATCCACATACTGGATCGGCAGCGGCTTCAGTTGGGGGCTCCGGCCCCGCCGCAATGCTTCCAGGATTTCGCCCAGTTCCCTGGTCAGGATCACCAGCGACCAGCCGTCACTGATGATGTGGTGCATATTGAACATGAGCAGGTGCTCCTGTTCCGCCATTTTCATCACTCGGCCGCGCAGCAGCGGTCCTCGAACTAAATCAAACGGCGTTGCAGCCTCGCTGCGACAGATCTCCCTGGCTTGCCGGTCACCTTCTTCCCTGCTTCTGCAGTGGCTCAGATCAATCCGTTCCAGTTTGAAGTCCAGCTGATCCAGGATCACTTGCTGCCCTTGACCATCCTGGCTGGGAAACACCGTGCGCAGATTCTCATGCCGCTCAATCATCAAATTGAAGGCCTGTTCCAGTTGGTCAATATCCAGCTCGCCCCGGATGGTGACCGCCATGGGAAGGTTGTAGGCAACACTGCCGGGCTCAAGCTGGTTCAAGAACCATACCCGCTCCTGGGCAAAGCTCAATGGCAGCCGCTCCCATTGCGTCCGATCCACTGGGCGGATGCACGCGACATCGGCTCTTCCGGGTTGCGCCACCAGCTCGGCCAATTGTGCGATCCGGGGACGCTCAAACAGGGCTTTCAAGGGCAAGTCGACATCTAGCTGATAACGAATCCTCGAGATTAATTGCGTTGCCATCAGCGAGTGACCGCCCAGCTCGAAAAAGTTGTCATTGACCCCGATCTTCTCCGGCGGCAGCTTCAACACCTCAGCCCAAATCTCCACCAGTTGCTTCTCCCACGGGTTGCGCGCCGCCACATACTCCTCTGCCGAACCGATCTTCACCTCCATCCGCGCCAGCGCCCTCCGATCCACCTTGCCATTTGCATTCAACGGGATTGCCGCCAGACTCACGAACCTCGCCGGCACCATGTACTCCGGCAACGTTCGCAACAGATGTCCCCGCAACTCCTCTTGTCCCAGTTCCAGGACCTGATCTGCTTGCGTCTCCTTGGCCCGATAAAAAGCCATCAGTTGCTTATTGCTTTCTTCACCCCGCACCATCACCACGCTGTCTTCGATCTCCGGGTGTTCATTCAACCGCGCTTCGATCTCTCCCAACTCTATGCGGAACCCGCGTATCTTGACCTGCGTGTCCATCCGCCCGAGGTATTGAATGTTGCCATCCTCCAGCCACCGCGCCCGGTCCCCTGTCCTGTACATCCGCGTTCCCGGCGCAAATGGGTTCGCCACAAACTTCTCCCGCGTCAACTCCGGCCGGTTCAGATACCCACGCGCCAGTCCCTCTCCTGCGATGTACAGCTCGCCCGGCACTCCGATCGGCTGTGGATTGTTGTGTGGATCGAGAATGTAGATTTGCGTGTTCGCAATCGGTCGCCCGATACTCTGTACACCTTGCCGCTTCCTTAATATGTAAGTGGAATACGTTGTATCTTCCGACGGACCATACAGATCGTAGACTTTCTTCACCGCCGTGCTCTGATAAATCGCGTCCACCAGCTTCGCTGACAACGCCTCACCCGCCAGATTGATCGTTTGCACTGTGGCGGGAATCGCCCCTAGCCGCAGCAGTTCCTCCATGGCCGAAGGCACTGTGTTGATCAGCGTCACCGTCTGTTCTTTCGCGATCTCCATCAGGCCCAGAGCGTTTGCCACCAGCACCACCGTCCCGCCGTTGGCCAGCGTCACAAAAATCTCGTACACCGATAAGTCAAAGCAGATTGAAGTCGAGGCCAGCACTCCGGCCAATTCCGCTCCGCTGTACACCTGACTGGCCCACTGCACCAGCGTCACCGCACTATGATGTTCTATCGCTACTCCCTTGGGCTCTCCTGTTGACCCAGACGTGTAGATTACATACGCCAGATGATGCGGCCTCACCTTCTTCTTCAACTCCACATCGCCGGTCTTCAAACCTGCCACTGCATTCTCAATCTCATCCCGTTGCCGATCGACAACCAATACCCGTGTTTCCGGCTCAACCCACCTCCGCACTCTCTCCTCCAGCCGCTCCTGTGTCACCACCAGCATCGCCGCGCTGTCCCGTAACATGTACGCCAGCCGTTCCTCCGGATACGCCGGATCCAGCGGCACATACGCGCCGCCCGCCTGCAGAATGCCAAACAAATTCACGATCATCTCCAGTGATCGCTCCATGCACAGCCCCACCACGCTGTCTGGCTTCATCCCCAGAGATTGCAGATACATGGCCAGATGCCGGCTTCGCTCATAGAGCTGCTGGTATGTCAGCTGCTCCTTTCCGCACACCACTGCCACTTTCTCCCCATTCTGCTCCACCTGCTCGATAAAGAAATCATGGATGCATTTGTCCCTGGGATAATCCACCCGGGTTTCGTTGAACTCCATTAACACCCGTTGCTTCTCCTCCTCGCCCACATACTCCAGTTCCTGGATCCTGGCTGCTGGCCTTGCCACGATCGCTCGGCACAACCCAACAAAGTGCTCCGCCATCCGCGCGATCGTCTCTCCCTTGTACAGCGCCGTACTGTACTCAATCGATCCCCTGAGCCCCTCCACACTTTCCTGAAACCCAATGGTGAGATCGAATTTGGTGACGCCCATTTCCACCGGATAGAGTTGTATATTCTGGTCCAGCATTCCCATGCCGTTTTGCAGGAGCATGACTACCATCACTTGAAAGATGGGGTTGATCGCCATGTTACGGTCAGGGTTCACTAAGTCCACGATCTTTTCAAAGGGAACATCCTGATGCTCGTACGCCTCCAGGCACGTCGCTTTCACCTGTGCCAGCAGTGCCGTGAACCTGTCTTTTCCCTCCACATGGCTGCGCAATGCCAGGGTGTTGACAAACATCCCGATCAGCCCTTCCGTCTCTTGGTACTGCCGGTTGGCAATCGGGCTACCCACGCATATATCGTTTTGCTCCGTGTAACGATGCAGCATTACTTTGCAGGCTGCCAGCAGCACCATAAACAGCGTGCAACCCTGCTCTTCGGCCAGCAATTTCAGTTGCCCTGCCAGTTGCCCGTCCAGCACAAACTCCTGCGTCGCCCCAGCAAAACTCTGTACCTTCGGTCGTGGATAATCCGTCGTCAGATCCAAACTCTCCGCCACACCCGCCAGCTTCTCCTGCCAGTAGCCCAGTTGCCGTTGCAGCGTCCCGCTCTCTTCCAGCCACCGTCTCTGCCACACCGCGTAGTCCACATATTGGATCGGCAATGGCTTCAGTTCCGGACTCCGCCCCTGCCGCAGCGCTTCCAGGATCTCGCCCAGTTCCCTGACCAGGATCCCCAGCGACCAGCCGTCACTGATGATGTGGTGCATATTGAACATGAGCAGGTGTTCCTGCTCCGCCAGTTTAATCACTCGACCACGCAGCAGCGGTCCTCGGGCCAGATCAAAGGGCCTCAACGCTTCGCTGCGACAGATCTCCCTGGCTTGCCGGTTACCTTCTTCTCTGCTTCTGCAGTGGCTCAGATCCATCCGTTCCAGTTTGAAGTCCAGCTGATTCAGAATCACTTGCTGCCCTTGACCATCCTGGCTGGGAAACACCGTCCGCAAACTCTCATGCCGCGCAATCATCAAATTGAAGGCCTGCTCGAGTTGGTCAATATCCAGCTCACCCCGGATGGTGACAGCCATGGGAAGGTTGTAGGCAACACTGCCGGGCTCAAGCTGGTTCAAGAACCACAGTCTTTCCTGGGCAAGGCTGAGCGGCAGGGGATCAGCTTTAGCCCGATCAACAACAACAATCACCGTAGGTTGACTTTGTGAATCTGTGCCAACCAGTTCACTGACAGACCTGACCAGGTCCGCAATGGTAATGGGACCGAAAAGCGCCTTCAGCGGTAATTCGATGTCCAGACTTTCATTGATCGTGCGGACCAGATTGACGCCGACGATCGAATCAACGCCGTATTCCATCACAGGAACGTCGTCACGGATCTTTGCAGGCTCCATCTTGAGCGCCCGGGCAAGGTTGTCGATAACAATCTTTCGTATCTCCGCCTTTTCTATCGTCCGCGCCGAGTTTGCGGGACGAGAGGAAGCCCGCGCGTTCGTGCCTCTCCCTGTAAACAGCGCTGCGGTGATATCAGGATGAAGGGCCTTAATGAAAGCGACCTGAGGAGCATCGGAGCTGAGCAGAAGCTGAAGCGACGACATGGCTTCGTCCGGTTCAATCGATCCCATTCCCAGTTGCGCCATGGTTGCTCGATGGGCCTCATCGGCGGCCACACCCACGCTGCCCCAGTAACCCCAGTTCACGGTTTTTACCGGATAGCGATGCTCCTGCTGCAATGTTTGGGCAAAGCTGTCCTTGAAGGTGCATCCGGCTGCGTAATTGGCCTGCCTGGGTACTTTGAAGAATGAAATGATCGAAGAGAAAAAGAGCATGAAATCCAGCTGCTGGCCGCCAAAGACGCGCTCCATGTTCACGCTGACATCCAGCTTCGCGGCCAGGGTTTCTCTGAATTCCGCTTCTTGCATGCGCGCCAGCGGCTGATCCCGCAAAACCACGGCGGAATGTACAACTCCATGAATGGCCGGATAAATTTTCAGGATCTCATTGCGAGCTTGCTCTAACGAAGCAACGTCGCCGGCATCTGCGGCGATGTAAAGAGGCGTTGGACCCAGCCGGGCCATCCGGTTGATCTTTTCGGCCATGGCTTCGTCCTGTTTCCTCCTGCCAATCCAGACCACGCGGGCCTGGTATTGTTCGACCATGAATTGGGTCCACACTTCTCCAATGCCGCCGGCGCCACCGATCACCACATAAACTCCACCTTGTCGATAACTGGTGGTGCCATTGGCGACTGGAGTGACCGGCGCCAGTATCTGTTCGAACCATCTTCCGCGGCGGCTGGCCAGGGGATTGCCCAGCTTGTCCCAGGGCAACGAGAGACATTCCCGTGGCGAAGCTGCTGCCAGCGAATCCAGGTCTAACAATCGCAAATCCCACTGCGGATGCTCCTTCGCCAGACTGCCCACCAGGCCAACCATCGCCGCATGGGTGGGCTGTAGCACATCGCCCTCGGTGACTTTCTGCGCCCGGCTGGTGATCATCGTCCACTGCAGTTTCTTGTTCAGGTAACCTGCCTGCAAGAGAGCCTGAATGATGCGGAAAACGAACAATACTCCCTGTTCTTGCTCTTTGATGATCCCTTCGTTAGCTTCTTTCGCTTCTCTTCGGCCGCCGCTCTGGCGATCTACATCGGGAGCAAACCACAGCAACTGATCGAACACGGAACCGCTCAACTCTGCTGCCATGGCATCAATGCTCGATGCCGGACCGAAGTTGACCAGCGATGCGTTCGGATAGGATTTCCTGATCCAGGCCATTTGTTGATGATCAGCCAGCAGCACAAGTAGTTTTGCTTCCGGACCAAGGTTCGGGTTCGGGACTGCGCTCGTGCTCGATTTATCGCCGATCTGCTTCCAAACCGGAGCCAAAGTCTGCAGCTCTCCCTTAAGTTCTTTTCCGCTAATGCTTTCTTTTGGGCTAACCTTCTCAGCCAACAAAGCTGCTTCTATAGTGGGTTGAGGCTTTCTCTTTTCCGTGCCCGTAACCCAATGCCGCTCGCGCGCGAACGGATACGTCGGAACCGAGATGCGCGCCGGCACAACAGAGGAGTAAAGCAGGCGCCAGTCAATGCGTGCGCCTGCCACCCACAATTCGGCCAGCTGGGATAGTTCTTTTCGCTCAATCAAAGAGCCGATAAAAATCTGTTCGTCCTCGCCTTCCGGTATCTTCGACTTCAGCTCTCCGCTCTTGATGTTTCCCCGATAACTCTCGACCGGTGTGAGACCTTGGACGATATCCCCGATTTTCTGTCGCAACTCGCTCGTATTCGCAACCTGCAGTGCCAGTCTTTCCGGCATTTCATCTCGCCCGACCTGCAGCGTGTAGGCCAGCTCCGCCAACCGGACATCGGTTTTCTCCAGGTAGGCTTCCAATGCCTGAACGTAGGCTTCTAAACGATCGGCGTTTTTTGCCGAGAGCACGATCAATTGCGGGGCCATTGAGTGATCAGCGGAAGAGGAGCGTTGCGGCGCAATATACTCCTCCAGCACAACGTGTGCATTGGCGCCACCAAAGCCGAACGAGCTTACCCCGGCCCGGCGCGGAATAATCTTCCCGTTCTCTCCACTCGGTCGCTGCCAGGGAGTGAGCTTGTCGGCCACATAGAATGGACTCCCCTTCAGGTTGATGTAGGGATTGATCTCTTCAAAGTGGATATTGGCTGGGATCTGCTCGTGCTTCATCGCCAGCAGCACCTTCACCAGGCTGGCCACCCCGGCGGCAGTCTCCAGATGGCCGATGTTGGTCTTGACCGAACTCAGACCGCAATGGGGAGTTTTGGTGGGCGCTTTGTCATGCCTTTTGTACAGTTCTGCAAATGCCTTACTGAGCGCCTGGGTTTCGATTGGGTCGCCTAAACTGGTTCCCGTCCCATGGCATTCAATGTAGCCCACAGTCGACGGATCGATCTGCGCCTTCTCATAGGCCTCCACCAGCAGTGAGGCCTGGGCCGATGCATTGGGGGCGGTCATCGTTGTTACTCTTCCGCCGTGGTTCTCCGCGCTCGCCTTCACGATGGCGTAGATGTGATCTCCATCCGCTTCCGCGGCTGACAGGCGCTTCAGCAGCACTGCCGCAACACCTTCTCCTCTCACATACCCATTCGCGCGCTTGTCGAAGGTTTTGCATTTCCCATCGCTGCTCAACATTCCTGCCATACCAAAGGAAATGTAGGCGCCCGGGCTCAGTATCACCTGCACGCCGCCCACGATCGCCATATCGCAGTTTCCAGCGTGGATCGACTCCACAGCCCGGTGCAGCGCGACCAGAGAACTGGAGCATGCCGTGTCAATCGGCGCGCTCGGTCCGTGCAGATTCAGCAGGAACGAAACGCGGTTGGCCAGCACCGAGTGCGAATTGCCCGAAGCCGAATATGCATCGAGCGGCACTTCCATGCTCCTCAGCACGTCAATGTAGTCGTTGGTGGCAGCGCCCACGAACAACCCGGTTCTGGTGTCCGATAGATCCGACACCTTGTGCCCTGAATCCTCAATCGCTTTCCACACCGTCTCAAGAAAGATGCGCTGCTGCGGGTCCATCATCTGTGCTTCCCGCGGCGAGATGCCAAAGAACGGAGCATCGAACTTGTCGACCTCCTTCATGAAAGCGCCCCATTTCGAGTTTGACTTGTTGGCTTCCTTGAAAGGATCTCCGTAATAATCATTCCAATCCCAGCGCTCCTCCGGAATCACACTGACCATGTCCCGCGAGTTTTTGAGATTGTCCCAGAATGCGTCCAGGTCCTCCGATTCCGGCATCATGCCGCTCATGCCGATGATCGCAATCGGATCATCGACGAACCGACGTTCAGCAGACAACGCCTGTGGCGCAGGCTTTGCTTCCTGGTCCAATAGAGCAGGATTCCATCCCTTCCCCATTGAAACAGCCGGCTCAGATTCAGGGCCGACATGGTGGGAACCCGGTTGTGCCGTTGCGCCAGACTTCGTGCTACCGGCGCTGTTCGACGTGCCATGAGAGCGGGCGATTTCCTCTCTCCGTTCTGAGCACAGATATTTTGTAATTTCACCGATGGTTGGATAGTCAAAGAACAGGACCGGCGTAATATCGAGTTGATACTTATCGTTGATGGCATTGGCGTAGGTTGTCAGGCCGATGGAATCAAAGCCCAGGTCCAGCAGGATCTTGTCCGATGCAATGTCATCTGCGTTGAGCTTCAGCATGTCCTGCGCAATTTGCGAAAGGGCCTGCTCCAGAGCTGCTTCCAGTTCTCCCGCTTTGTTCCCCGCCTTCGCCGCTGCTGCAGCCGGATCGGAAGAGCGCGTAGCAGCAGTCTCCTTTTTCCTCAGACCCCAGGCCAGTTCTACTTTCTCCTGTATGCCTTCCAGTGCCGCGAACTGAGATCTTTCGCCGGCAAGGCCGTTGAGGAACGTCTCGATGCCGGTTTCGTTTCTCAGGGGCCGTATTCCCGAAGTCTTCTTGAGGAAGACTTCGATCTGCTCATCGACCTTCATTCCGCCTTCTGCCCACAGCGACCAGTTGATACTCAGGCTCTTGCCCGATCTGGCTCCTTCAGCTCTGAGCCGTTCACGGTCCCCGATCACGCTATCCATAAAATAGTTCGCGTAACTATAGTCGGTTTGCCCCACATTGCCGGTGAGCGCCGCAAGTGAGGAGAAGGCAACAAAGAAATCCAGCGGCTCGTTTTTCGTGGCTTCGTCCAGATGGAGAGTTCCATCCACCTTGGGAGCCAGCACTGCGGTCATCTCTTCCCGAGTCTTGCTCTTCACCATGGAATCCCGCAAAACACCTGCGGCATGGATGACTCCGTGGATGGCGCCAAACAGGCTCTTGGTCTCTTTGACCAGCGTCTCAACGTCTTCATGGTTCGATACGTCGGTGCGCCGGTAGAGCACCTCGGCCCCGAATCGCCGGAGTTCGTCCAGCTTCGTCTCAAGAGCCGGAGAAGGCTCTGAACGGCCTGCCAGCACCAGTCGGGCGTTGAATTCCTTAGCCAGAAACTCTGCGAAGATAAGGCCCAGGCCGCCGGCTCCTCCAGTGATCAGGTAGACACCGTTTTTTCTCGGCGCCGTCTGTGGAAGCTCAGAAGACACGGAAGCTGCAGACGCTGCCGCGGATTTTTCCAGCTCAAATGCTTTGAGCCTGGCCGTCGAGCGTTCTCCCGCTTCATAGCGCACTGCACTGGCATCATAAGGCGCCTGCCATTCCGCCAGCACCGCATCCAGAATCTCCGGATGGCTCACACTCTCCTGCCGCACTTCAACTACTTTCGAGGAAAACTTCGGATGCTCCAGACGCAACGCTTTCACCAGGCCCGCAACCGCCTCATTGTGCGGTTGCGCTTTCCCGTGACTCGCCGCATGCAGATAGATCAACTGAACATCGTTCTCTAATTTGCATCCGATCAACGCCTGGCAGAGAGATAAGAAGGAGTAGACGCCCCGTTCCATCGACTGTTTCAATGCATCTGGATTCCGGAAGTCCGCTTCGCCGGCAGCTTCGTCTGTACCCCAGGCAAAACAGATATGTCTTACAGGGTATTTCTTTTCCACCAGGGATTTGATCAAGCGTACAAAATCCATCGCACTTGTTGGATCGATGGCATAGGTCTTCTCGCCCAGCTCCGCGAAGCTTTCCCCGGGCCGCACCAGAATCGCGCCATCGCCATTGCGCCCGGCTTTTCTCAGCTGACTGCGATAGCCATCCCGCAACGCTCCTTCGGTCTCAAAAAATACAATCGCATCAGCAGCATCTCCCGTGATCGCTGCACTCAGCGGCGTGGGAGCACTCAGCGGAGTCTTCTCCCATTCGTACGCGTAGTGCAGGCTTCTAAATCCATCCTCGGCAGACGCTGAGGGTTTCTTGTACAGGTCCCGCAGTGGTACGCCTGTCGATTCGCGAACCTTTACCAGCACCTTCCCCGTCGCATCCAGGATCAACACATTGCTCTTCGCGGTCCTCGCGTCCTCCGGTTTCCCCTTCCTGTCATCTTTTACGGCGGTCACGTAACTGAAGCAATTGGGTTCCAACGCATGCAGGATTTCGATTTCCCCTATCGAGAAGGGAACGTACATTTCCTTCACTTTGGCTCCCAGCTGCGCGCTCATCCCGGCCTGGAATGAACCATCCACCAGCGAAGGATGCAGCACCATGCTCTCCAAGTCTGCATGGCGAAAATCCGGAAGCTTCAGTGCTCCCAGAACTTCATCTTCATTTCTGTAGACTTCCTCTAGCACCTGGAAGCTTGACCCCAGATTCAATCCCAACGATCGGAACAGCGGATATGCATCATGGCCATCTATCACCTTGGCACATCTGGCTCGCACCGCTTCCAGATCGACCGATTCAGCTTCGCCTGCATCTTCCTTCCCGGTTGCGTACTCCAGCATTCCCTGGGAGTGCGGTAATTTCTGCCCTTTCGCATCCTGGCTGAACACCTCGAATCGCACTGCCGCCCCGTTCGGTCGAAGCTCGATCAGTACGTCCTTGGGAACGGAATTTTGCACGGCAATCGGGGCCATCCACACGATATTTTTGATTTTCCGTACTCTTCTTCCCGCTGCGATCTCCCCGGCTTTCCGCGCCAGTTCAAGATAGGCCACTCCGGGCAGTGTGGGAACGTTCGCTACAACGTGGTCATGGATGAAAAAATCTCGATCATGAAACGTCTTCTTAAAAATCTGGCGTTCAAACGTGGACTCATTCGTGTCCAGCAGTGGGTGCAGGGGTATCACAGAACCCAGCTCTTGCCGCTTTAGAGATCCGCCCTGGGCCCAGTGTCGCCGGTCAGCGAACGGGTAGGTTGGCAATGAGATCCTCTTCCCCAACCTGCAGCATGAAAGTTGTTTACCGTCTGCGATGACTCCTTCGGCCCAAAGCTTTGCGATCCTGCGAACATCCCGTCCCTCTAGAACCAGTCGAACGAATTCTTCTCTCTCCCTTGGGTTCAACAGGCCGATGAATGCCTCTCCACTCTTCACATGCCCGGCGGCTATGTCTTCACTCTTCCTCCCGGCAATGAAGCTGGTCAGCCCGGCCACCAATTCCTCCCGCGTACCGGCAACGATCGCCAGGCGGTGATCGAACGACTTGCGCCCGATCTGCAGAGTGAAAGCCACATCACAGAGCTGAGGAGAATTTTCCTGAAGGAATGCATTCAGCCGGATTGCCGCATCCCGCAACTGTTCTTCGCTTCTGGCCGAGAGCGGAATAATCAACTGTGCTACTGTCCCCGTTTCCTCTCCTGCCGTTTGCTCCGGTGTCTTCTGTTCTGCTTCATAGCTCTCCAGGATGATGTGCGCATTGGCTCCGCCCGCTCCAAACGAACTGATCCCCGCTCGCAAAGGCTGGACTCTGCCGTCCACTTCCTTGGCCTTCCACTCTTCCACTCCCTGCACCACATAGAATGGTGAATTCTCGAAATCTATGAACTCGTTCAGCTCTGAAGAATGCAAGCTCGGTACCAGCTGTCGATGCTTCATCTGCAGAAGCACCTTTGATATCCCCACCACCCCGGCCGCTGCTTCCAGATGGCCTATGTTGCTCTTGATGGACCCAACGGGACAGCTATGGCGGGTCACATTGCCGGCCTCGAAGGCCATAGTCAATCCCGCAATTTCTATCGGGTCGCCAAGTTCGGTTCCCGTGCCATGGGCCTCAATGTAGCCGATGCTGCGTGCGTCAATCCTGGCCTTTTTTAAAGCTGCTGCAATCAGGCTGCTCTGCGCTTTCGGGTTGGGTACGCTGTACCCGCTCGTCCTCCCACCATGATTGACCGCCGCGCTCTTGATGACCCCATAAATGTTGTCGTGATCCTGAAGCGCCTGCTCCAATGGCTTTATCACCAGCGCGCCCACTCCCTCTCCCTGTACGTACCCGTTGGCCCCCTGGCCGAAGCTCCGGCACACACCGTCGGGCGAGAGCGCTCCGCCGGCCTGATTGATGTCGGTCTTGGCCTGATGCAGATCCAGATTCACTCCACCCACAATCGCTGCGGAACACTCCCCGGCGTAAATGGCTTCACAGGCCAGGTAGATGGCCGTCAAGCTCGACGAGCACGCCGTGTCCAGGGTCACACTCGGACCCGATACATTCAACCAATACGACACCCGATTGGCGATGCTCCACAGAAATGAGTTGGGTACGATTTTGTTCCCCGCGTGTTTCTCCTCCACCCCCAGCATCTGGTACATCGACCACACCGCGCCCACGAACACCCCGATATTCCGCGATCCGTCTTCCGCGGTCAGTGTTTCCGGGTAGTACCCTGCATCCTCGATCGCTTCCCACGCCACCTCAAGAAACAGTCTCTCCTGCGGGTCCAGCATTTCTGCTTCACGCGGTGAAATGTTGAAAAACAGCGAATCGAACCTGTCAATCGCATCGACAAACCCGCCTCGATATCTCAGGCTGTTTCCATGCTTCAGCCGCAACTGGTACCGCTCCGCCGGAATCTCCCCTATACAATCCCTGCCCTCGATCAGATTGCGCCACAGCTCGGCCACATTTTTTGCTCCGGGATAACGGCCCGCCATTCCTACAATCGCAATGTCACATCTGGCCAGCTGTCTTTCCTTCTCGCCTCTTCCGTTGTCGCCTCTTTGCCCTGACCTGTTCTCTTTGCTCCTGGTCTCACTTCTCGCCGCTTCGCGCAAAGAAGAACGCCTCCCGACCTCCGGCGCAGCTGGTGCCATCGCAACCACCGCAGCTTCTGCCTCTGCCACGCTCTCCTGAACTACCGACGCCTCGGCTCCGCTTGAAGCTGACAGTTCTTCCGAAACCTTGCGCTTCGGGGCAAACTTGGCCACCAAAGTCTGCTCATGCTTGCTGACGAAGTAATTCGTCAAATCCTGAATCGTGAAATTCTCAAATAGCAGGGTCTTGGGCAGTCTTCCGAAGTCCGCTTCCAGCCGCCTGATGATCTTGAGCACGTAGAAGGAATCGATTCCGAGTTCCGCGAATGGCGCAGATGAATCGATCACAAGACCAGGCTTTTCCGTTGTCTCCAAGATCAGCGATCTGAGGTAGGAGTCTGTCAACTCCAGCAGCATCGCTGGATCGATGCTGCCTCTTTCGGGCAAGGGTATTGTTCTTTGGACTTGAGCAGCTTGCATAAACCTTGATCTTCTTAACCGATCCTGGGTTTCGTGACTACATACAATCTGTGGAAGATAGCGGGGGCCGCTTTCATGGTGCTGCCAGCCCTGGGTCCGACTCAACCGGCCACAGAAACTTGGAGGCGGCGGGGAGAATTGCACTCCCGATTATCTGCTTTGCGAGCAGATGCCTTGCTGTCTTGGCTACGCCGCCTTTGCGCTCAATTGCGATAGTTTCACACCCCGCGCCGAACAACGGCTGCGGTTACGTCAAATTAACGGGCTGCAGTCAAACTCACACTGTCCATATCTTTTTGAATCTCCTGGATGGATTTTGTTAATACGTTGCCAGGGCCCATTTCGATGAATTGGCTTACTCCTTCACGGATGAGGTAACGCACGCTTTGAATCCATTGCACTGAATGGTCGATCTGACGAGTCAGCAGCGATTTCACCGACTCCGACGAACCACTGCTCGGATACGGCTGAGCAGTCACGTTGGCGATGACGGGAATTTTGGGCGAGGCAAAGGAAATGGGCGACAGATAGTCAGCAAAGGCTCTCGCCGACGGGCCCATATACCGCGAGTGAAAGGCAGCGCTGACCTGCAGCGGCATGTACAATCGTGCCCCCAGTTTTTCGAACACCGGACCGGCACGTTTGATGTCCTCCACCGGCCCTGATATCACGGTTTGAGACGGCGTATTAAAGTTTGCTAGATCCAGAGTCTCCAGCCCGTGTTCCCGGACGGCTTTCTCGATGGTGCTGGAGTTCAACCCGATAATGGCCGCCATCCCGCCATTTCTGGCTTGTGCCATCAGCTCGCCACGCTTTTTCACCAGCCGTAATCCGGTCAGAAAGTCGAACACGCCTGCTGCAAGCAATGCGTTGTATTCGCCCAGGCTGTGCCCCGCGACGTAAGCAGGGCGCGTTCCCTGACTGACAGCTTTGTAGTAATGCAATGCATTCACCACGTACAGGCAAGGCTGAGTGAACTGCGTCTCTTTGAGACGGTTGTCTGGATCTTCCAGGCACAGCTTGCGCAACGAGCAACCAAGAATCGCGTCCGCCTCTTTCTCTATTGCGGCATACTCGCGCACCTCGTCGAACAAGCCCTGTCCCATGCCGCGTTTCTGTGAGCCCTGGCCAGGAAATACAAAAGCCGTCATGTCTTTTCTCCCATTTCCGTTCATTGCTTTAACCCACTGAAATAGCTCCAGTTTTTGTCACTCCTACGACAGCATCTCTGCAGGAATGAGCCACAGTGCAGCACTCTAATCCGTGTTGCTTGCGCCAGCCTAGACAGCTTTCGATGGAAATTTCGTTGAATTTATTGGTGGGTCGAACTGTTCTCTGACCTGTCCCCACTTTTAGTCCAGGAATAATGAAACTTCTATTTACAGGTGCCACAAAGCCGTTTGGAAGAGCGGTCGTAGCTGGTTGCTCGCGTAGTCATTCGGGTGACAGACAAAATGGTAGGACGCCGAGGGGTAACGATGTGGCAAGATTATCGACATCTAGATCGCCCTTCCCAGCCGCTCGGTTAGAAATGCTCCGATAGCGCTGAGTGCTCGCTTCGCGGCCCTGAATCTGCCAACGTCGTTAACGAACCCATGCGGCATTCCCATCCACACATGCAGCTTGGCGTCGACGCCAGCCGCGACGGCGCGCTCTACGTAACGGCGCGAGTCATCGAGCAGCACTTCGTCGTCTCCAACATGAACGCGGATTGGCGGCAGGCCGCCCAGATCGCCGTAGACAGGCGAGGCGAGCGGATTCCTGGGATCGGTATCGCCCAGATAGGAACGGACGAGCCCAAACGCCTGGAGCTTTGTGAAGTACGGATCGACTTCCGCGCGCGTGTCAAAGCTTTCGCTGGTAAGCGCCAGGTCTGTAACCGGCGAAAGGGCAACCGCGCATACGGGGGAGATGCCACCCTTCAATGCTTGTGCGGACATGATTGACAGAAGCACCAGCGCCAGATTGCCTCCGGCCGAATCCCCTGTAAGGGCGATCTTGGTGATTCTCTTTTCAACCAATCCGAGATAGCATGCTTCGGCGTCCCTAACGGCTGCGGGAAACGGATGCTCGGGAGCGAGCCGATAGTCGGGTATGAAAGTATCTACTCCGGCGCTCAGAGCCATGTGGCCGACAAAATTGCGGTATGCTCGCGCTGTTCCCCAGTTGAACCAACCGCCATGCATGTGAATGATCGCGGCGCCCTTCCAAGCCTGCGCCGGCTTGGCCCACCAGCCAGATATTTCTCCGATCGTATCGACTTCAAAAGTCACACCCTCTGGGGCCTCGACTCGCTCCATGTAGCTGTTGAATGGATTGCGCGCAGCAGTTCCTTGGAGTTTTCCTTTCACGCCCGCGACCATGGATCGCAGAGTAGTCACCGCGGCTGCATCTTCCTGGCTGAGTGGATGTATAGACAACCAGGTAGCTTCTGCAGGCGCGATTGTGAGGCTGGCGGGTCGCATTCTCTCTCCTTCCTAGGCGATCCGCTCATATCGCCGCTGGAATTCTTTTATTTCGGTTAGAAACAGTGTTTCCTTGCCCTGAGCGCTCCTTGCCTGCGGAATGAAATCGGTATTTAGGACGACATTGCGAGTGCCGAACCTCACGGCGCTGCTGCTTACAAGCAAGTTGTCATATTCTTCCATCGACAGTTCATATCGCTTATCGAGTTGCTCTTTGATTCGCAGAGCGCGCACGCGGTCCTGAGACTCCTGAGTGGCAACACCAGTGAAGAACTCTGAACAGCAACCGGATCCGTAGGAAAAGCAACCAACCCTCTGCGGCGTCTTAAAATCACCGTGTTCGATGGTGCTTAGCAAAGAAAGCAGTGTGGTAGCGCCCATGATGTTGCCCACACGCTGGCAATAAATCAGGCCCGGCATCAAGCGACGTTCAAAATCAGACTCTACCTCCCTGGGGTTGACCTTGGTTGTTTTGCGCATCATGACCCGATGCGCTCCTTTAATCATGCCTCCGAAGGGCGTATGCATGGCCAGATAGCTAAACGTGTTAGCGAAGTCCGCGCCTGCCACACGCTTTTTGTATTCGGCAAAAGAGTTCTCAAAACAATCCAGGTAAGAAAGCAGCGATAGATCCGCATCGCCCGCTTCACTATCGGGAACGGGCCTGCAGGTGTCCATGACCTCGTAACCGTAGTAACCAGTTGCCGCTATGTCGATCTGAAACACATAAGGTGTGTCACTGACGATGGCCGCCACGGCGCCGGCTCCGCTGCTCGGCTCAGAGAATGACCAGTCGTGAGTCAGAGTTTCTCCACCCTCGACGGCGATAAATCGCGAGATATCGGTCGCCACTACCAACACTTTGGCCCCGGGAGAGACCTGCGACAAAATGAAGTTGATCGCCGTCTGCAACCCAGCCACACCGGAGTAGCAGGCATTTTTCAACTCGAACAAACGGCAATTGGGATTCAGGCCCAGGAGTTTATGAAAATACGTGCTCATCGATTTGCCGAAGTCGAAGGCCGATTCCGTGCAGGTGATCACCATCTCAATCCGTTCTTTTTGTTCGGCGCTTAAGGCGTCGACGAGCGGCTTGGCTGCATTCAACCCGAAGGTAATAGGATCTTCATATGGCAGGGCTACCGTTTTTTCTTTCATCAGCAGGTTCCTGAACCGTGTGGGATCCAACTTTCGATGTTCCGCGAGCTTTTCGACATTCACATAGGCGCTGCCCGCAAAAGCGTTGATAGCTTCAATTCCAACGGCGGTCATATTTTTTCCTCTAGGATTTATGGCAGATAAACTTGGACTGGTGTCACCTGAAACTCAACAGCTTTGCCATGTCTTGTCGTTAGGTTACGAAGCGGCCGCCTTGTTCGCCGCCAGCGCAGCAGGCACTGGTGAGCTAACCTTGGGCGAGGATGGGACGAAAGCCTTGCAGAACAAATGCTTGAACCTGACCAAAACGTCTCCGCTCTCATTGACCAGGAGGATATTGAGTTTCCTGACTCCGTCCGGATTGGGACCGTGAGAGTCTGAAAATTCGGCGTATGCATAACAAGTTTGACGCAAGGGGTGGAGTATAGCGACCTCGTCTAGAACAAACGGCAGGTACGGTGTTAGCAATTCCCTATTGCCGACCAGGCCGGCAGCAGTCTGCCATGCGCCATCTATCAGACAAGGATGAAGAATAAAGTGCCCGAATGCCGGTCTTAGATGATCTGCAAGTTTCAGCTTCGCGAAGGCAAACGAATCACTTACAAAAATCTCCTGGACCGTTCGGAATGAGGGCCCATAGTTTAGACCGCATTTCCTGAATCGTTCATAAAAAGCGAAGCCGTCCAGTTTGCTTGAGCATTGCGCCTTGAGGGCTTCAACGGAAATTCGATCCTGGCCATTGGCAACGTCAGCCAGCACGCTCCCGAAGATCTTTCCAGCACATTGGGATCCTAAGCTTAGAATTCCACGTGGACAAGTTGTC
>JADMIO011000826.1_pt1 | contig 17167 bp, 16 predicted proteins | sample 8958161 | NCBI WGS metagenome assembly JADMIO01 (sample SAMN16585339, study PRJNA669376) | soil metagenome | isolation source: Crop rotation soil | place: USA: Cullars Rotation, Alabama | collected 2011
CCGCGACTTCAAGTCACGTGAATTCCAAGCTTCGGATCCCACTGTGCTGGAAAGGGCCGCGGTCGCGAGTTCTTGCGGGCTCAGGTCTCCGGCCTTCACCAGCGCGGCCAGCGCCACCGCATCGTGCTCACCCAGCGCGTCGTCGCCGAACGCGTGCACCCTCGTCTCACCCACGAAGAGGGACTCTATTCTGCCTAAATGGCCGAGCAACCCGAAGTCATCGTCGTCGGCGCCGGCCTGGCCGGACTGGTCGCGACGCACGAACTGGTCAAGGCCGGCCGGCGGGTGCTCGTGCTCGACCAGGAGAACCGCAACAACCTCGGTGGCCAGGCGTTCTGGTCGCTCGGCGGGCTGTTCCTCGTCGACAGTCCCGAGCAGCGCCGGCTCAAGATCAAGGACTCGTACGAGCTCGCGCTGCAGGACTGGCTCGGCAGCGCCGGCTTCGACCGCGACCGCGAGGACCACTGGCCGCGGCAGTGGGCCCAGGCCTACGTCGAGTTCGCCTCGACCGTCAAGCGGCAGTACCTGTACGACCTGGGGTTGCGCATCACGCCGATCGTCGGCTGGGCCGAGCGCGGCGGCCACGACGCGACCCGGCACGGCAATTCGGTGCCGCGGTTCCACCTGACGTGGGGCACCGGGCCCGAGGTCGTCCGGGTGTTCCTCGAACCGGTGCTGCAGGGCGAGCGGGACGGCTTGGTGACGTTCGCGTTCCGGCACCAGGTCGACGACGTGATCGTCGAGGACGGGGCGGCGGTCGGCGTCCGGGGCACCGTGCTCGAGGACACCGATCTCGCCCGCGGCGTCGCCTCGCCCCGCACCAAGGCCGGCGAGTTCGAGTTGCGCGCGCCGGCGGTCGTCGTCACCTCCGGCGGCATCGGGCACAACCACAAGCTGATCCGCAGGAACTGGCCGACCAAGCGGCTCGGCAAGTGCCCCAAGACGATGATCACAGGCGTCCCGGCGCACGTCGACGGGCGGATGATCGAGATCTCCGAGCGGGCCGGCGCGAACATCGTCAACCGCGACCGGATGTGGCACTACACCGAGGGCATCCACAACTGGGACCCGATCTGGCCGGACCACGCGATCCGGATCATCCCCGGGCCCTCGTCGCTCTGGTTCGACGCGAACGGCGACCGCCTGCCCGCGCCGAACTTCCCGGGCTTCGACACCAACGGCACATTGAAGGCGATCCTGGCGACCGGCCAGGACTACTCGTGGTTCGTGCTCACCCAGGCGATCATCGAGAAGGAGTTCGCGCTCTCCGGCTCCGAGCAGAACCCGGACATCACCGGGAAGGATCTCAAGCTCACCCTCAAGAGCCGGGTCGCGAAGGGAGCGCCCGGCCCGGTCGAGGCGTTCAAGCAGCACGGCGTCGACTTCGTCGTCGCCGACAACCTGCGCGACCTCGTCGACGGCATGAACAAGATCGCCCGCGGGCCGCAGCTCGACCACGATCACCTCGAACGGCAGATCGTGGCCCGCGACCGCGAGGTCGACAACAAGTACTCCAAGGACCTCCAGCTGATGGCGGTCACCAACGCCCGGCAGTACCTCGGCGACAAGATCTCGCGGGTCGCCAAGCCGCACCGCATCCTCGACCCGGCGCACGGCCCGCTCATCGCGGTGCGGCTCAACATCCTCACCCGCAAGACGCTCGGCGGCATCGAGACGAACCTCGACTCGCAGGTCGTCCGGGCCGACGGCTCGTTGTTCCCCGGCCTCTACGCGGCGGGCGAGGTCGCCGGTTTCGGCGGCGGGGGCGTGCACGGCTACAACGCCCTCGAGGGCACGTTCCTCGGCGGCTGCATCTTCTCCGGACGGGCCGCGGGCCTGGCGCTCGCGAAAGTGCTTGCGTGATCGTCCGCACCGACGGGCCCGGCGACGGCACGCCCATCCTGCTGCTGCACGGCTTCGGCGGATCCCGGCATTGGTGGGACCGCGTCGCGCCACTGCTCACCGACCGGTTCCGGGTGATCCGCGTCGACCTGCTCGGCCACGGTGACACCGGCGGACCAGCGGCCGACGCGCCTGACCAGGCCCGGGCGGTCGCGGCCGAGCTCGACGCGTTGGCCGTCGACGGCGTGATCGCGCTCGGCCACTCGTTCGGGGCCGACGTCGCGGTCGAGCTCGCCGAGCGCTGCGACCGGGTCGCCCGGCTGGTGCTGGTGTGTCAGGCCCCGGACTACTCCGACGCCACGCTGCCGCGCGGCCGGACGGTGATGACGCTGCCCGTTCTCGCGCCGGCGCTCAAGCGCATCGCGCCCGCGCTGATCACGGCCGGCAGCCGGTTCGCCCCGGCCGCGGGTCGCGAGCTCGTCCGGCAGGCCGCCCGCGACGTGCGTGCGCTGAACGTCCGGATGTTCCGGGTCGTGCTGCGCGATCGGCCGGCCCGGATGTCCGCCCGCCCGCTGGACGAGCAGGTGCGCGCCGCGGGCAAGCCGACCCTGGTCGTGCTCGGCGGCCGCGACCACTTCTACGGCACCCGCTTGGCACCGCGCTACCGGACCGCCGGCGCGCGGGTCGAGATCCTCGACCGGGCCGGGCACTCACCGAACATCGATTCGCCCGCAGAACTGGCCCGGCTGGTCGCCGAGTTCGTGATCTCGGACGTTCGCCGGTAGCCGCCGTACCGGCCCCGGGTCGTCGAAGCCGGACCGTGCGCGTTCGCGTACTACGAGCAGCAGATCCCGGCGCCCGAGGGCTGGGACGACGTGCCCTGCGGGTACCTGCTGTTCGGTGGTCGACCCGAGCGCGGTGGCGGAGCGGCTGACGGCGATGACCGATCGCCTGCGAACATGACGGCATGGCAACGGCGCACGGCACGCACGACCACTCGGACGACCCGCGCAACGCGAACATCCTGATCAACGTCAACGGCGAGCTCGTCCCGCGCGAGCAGGCCGTGGTGAGCGTCTTCGACGCCGGGTTCGTGCTCGGCGACGGGGTATGGGAGGGACTGCGCGTGGCCGACGGCCACCCGGCCTTCCTCGACCAGCACCTCGGCCGGCTGTGGGCCGGCGCGGCGACGATCATGCTCGACATCGGGCTCACCCGGGACCAGCTCACCGAGCGGATCTACGCGACGCTGCGCGCGAACGACATGACCGGCGACGGCGTGCACATCCGGCTGATGGTCACCCGCGGCCCGAAGTCGACGCCGTACCAGGACCCGCGGATGTCGGCCGGCCCGGCCACGATCGTGATCATCGCCGAGTGGAAGGACCCGCTGCCGGCCACCGTCGAGCGCGGCCTGGCGCTGTTCACCGTGCACGTGCATCGGGCCGCGCCGGACACGCTGGATCCGAAGCTCAACGCGCACAGCAAACTCAACGACATCCTGGCCTGCATCCAGGCCTACAGCGCGGGCGCCGACGAGGCGCTCATGCTCGACCCGCACGGCTTCGTCGCCACCTGCAACTCGACGCACTTCTTTCTGGTCCGCGGCAGCGAGGTGTGGACGTCGACCGGCGACTACTGCCTCGGTGGCATCACCCGGTCGAACGTCATCGAGTTGTGCGCCGCGAACGACATCGTCTGCCGGCAGCGCAACTTCAGCCTCACCGACGTCTACAGCGCCGACGAGGCGTTCGTCACCGGAACGTTCGCCGGGCTCGTCCCGGTGCACACGATCGACGGGCGCACGATCGGCACCGGCGCCCGCGGGCCGATGGTGGGCCGGCTGCAGGATCTGTACCAGCAGTTCGTCCGGGCCGATGTGGCACAGCGGCGATGAACGACGGAGTGCGCATCGCCATGTGGTCGGGTCCGCGCAACATCTCGACCGCACTGATGCGCTCGTGGGAGAACCGGCCCGACACCCGCGTCGTCGACGAGCCGCTGTACGCGTACTACCTGAACGAGACCGGGCTGAACCACCCCGTCCGGGATGACATCATCGCCGCCGGCGAGACCGACTGGCACGTCGTCACCGCCGAGATCACCGCGCCGACCGACGGCGTGTACTACCAGAAGCACATGACCCATCACCTGATCCCGCAGCTGCCTCGGGACTGGATCGCGCGGCTGACGAACGTGCTGTTGATCCGCGACCCGGCCGAGGTGGTCGCGTCCTACATCCGCTCGCGGAGCGACGTGGTGGCCGAGGACATCGGGCTCGTTCAGCAGACCGAGCTGTACGACCTGCTCGACGGCGCGGTGCCGGTGCTCGACTGCGCGGACTTCCTGCGCGACCCCGAGGGCTACCTGCGCTGGATGTGCGACTACGTCGGCGTCGAGTTCACCGACCGGATGCTGACCTGGCCGCCGGGCCCGCGCGACTCCGACGGGGTGTGGGCCCCGTACTGGTACGACGCGGTCGTCGCGTCGACCGGATTCGAGCCGTACCGACCGCGCGAGGTGCATCTCGACGGTGCGGCGCTCGAGGCGGCCGAACGCAGCCGACCGCACTACGAGCGGCTGCATGCCGTGCGGGTACGGATCTGACGCGATGGACCTGACCTTCAGCGGCGAGATCTTCCACTGGCGCGGCCCGTCGCCCTTTCATTTCGTCGCCGTGCCCGAGGCGCAGTGCCGGGAGCTGAGCGACACCGCGCAGCTCCTGAGCTATGGGTGGGGCTGCATCCCGGTCCGCGCCGAGATCGGCGACACCGCGTTCACCACGTCGCTGTTCCCGAAGAACGGTGGCTACCTCGTGCCGGTGAAGACGGTCGTGCGTCGCGCCGAGGGTCTCGACCTCGGCGACGTCGTACAGGTTCGGCTAACGGTAGGCGGCTGAGCGGTAGCCCATGGCCGCGACCGCGGCGCGCGCGATGGCGGCGACGAGCTCCTGTCCGCCGGTGTGCAGCCGGGCGACCGCCTGCCCGGCGGCGCCCGCCATCGTAGCGGCGTACGCGACGCCGCGAGCCAGCACGAGCTGGTCGGCGCGCAGCGTTTCCGCCACCGCGTTGACCCAGTCCGCTGTGTCGTCGTCGTCGGCTGCGGTCCGGACGCGCGCGGCGAGTTCGTCCCACTGCTCGGCAACCCGCAGCCGCGCGGTCGTCGTGACCAGCTGCGCGGCCCGGACGGCGAGGAGCGGGTTGAGATGCGAGGGCTCGCCGGCGGCGATTCGGCGGTCCAACGACCGGTGCCGGAGCCGGGCGAGCAACACATCGCGACGCCGCCAGGGAGCGATGCGGAAATCGGTTGGCACTGCGCTGCGAATTGCGGTCATATCTCAATGTTCGGGGGTGACAGCAGGCCCGGACAGTGGCAATAATGACGACATGCGCGCGAAAGCTGCCAACCTCCGCCGCTCGCCCGGACGGGTCGCCGTCCTGGCCTACGACGGGCTGTCGATGTTCGAGTTGGCCGTCACCTGGGAGGTCTTCGGGCCTGGACCGGGCAAGTGGCTCGACATCCCCTGGTACGACCTCGTCGTGTGCAGCGAGAGCCCCCACGTGACGCTCGAGAACGGCATGACCGTCCCCGTGCCGTTCCGGCTCGACGCCGCGCGCCGGGCCGACACGGTCGTGCTACTGCCGGCCCAGGACCCGGCGTCGGTGCCGGACGCAGTGCTCGACGTCGTCCGCCGCGCGCACGCGCGCGGAGCGCGGATCGTCTCGCTGTGCACCGGCGCGTTCGTGCTCGCCCGTACCGGGTTGCTCGACGGTCGCCGCGCGGTCACCCACTGGGACGAGTGCGACCTGTTTGCCGCCCAGTTCCCGACCGTCACACTCGACCCGCACGTGCTCTACGTCGACGAGGGCGACATCCTCACCTCGGCCGGTGTCGCCGCCAGCATCGACCTGTGCCTGTACCTCGTGCGCTGCGATTTCGGCGCCGACGTCGCCACCGCACTCGCCCGGCAACTGGTCGTCCCGCCGCACCGCGAGGGCGGCCAGGCGCAGTACATCGACCGGCCGGTACCGAGCCCGTCCGCCGCCGACCCGATGGCCGGCACGCTCGGCTGGATGAGCAAGCATCTGGACCACGATCTGACGATCGCCGAGCTCGCCGACCGCGCCGCCATGAGTCCGCGCAGCTTCGCCCGGCACTTCGTCGCCACCACCGGGGTCACGCCCTATCAGTGGCTGTTGCGGCAACGCATCTACGAGGCCCAGCGGTTGCTCGAACGCACCGACCTGCCGGTCGAGGCCATCGCCGAACGGGTCGGCCTGGGCAATCCGGCGAACCTGCGCAAGCACTTCCGCCGCCAGCTCGACACCAGCCCGCAAAACTACCGGCGCACGTTCCAGTCCGCCCAGCCGCTCGCCGGCCGGCGTTGAGGCCGCACCATGATCGGGTCGGTCGCGGTGCTGTCGGACGTGCACGGCGTGCTGCCGGTGCTGGAGGCGGTGCTCGCCGAGCCAGACGTTGCGAGCGCCGATCTCATCGTCGTGACCGGCGACCTGGTCGCCGGGCCGCAGCCGGTGCCGGTGCTGCGGCGGTTGCAGGCGCTGGGGGAGCGGCTCGTACTGGTCCGGGGTAATGCCGACCGAGAGGTCGTGGCGTTGGCGAACGGCGAGTCGGTGCCCGTCCCGGACGAGATCACCCCGTGGGCGGCGAAACAGTTGGGCCCAGCCGATGTCGAGCTGTTGGCCGCGTTGCCGAACCCGGTCGTTCTCGACCTGGACGGGTACGGTCCCACGGTCTTCTGCCACGGCACGCCCCGGCGCGACGACGAGGTCGTGCTCGTCGACACCCGGCTCGAGCGCTGGGCGGAGGTGTTCGCCGAGTTGCCGGACGAGCAACGCACCGTCGTGTGCGGCCACACCCATATGCCGTTCGTCCGGCTCGTCGATCGCCGGCTGGTCATCAACTCGGGCAGCATCGGGATGCCGTACGGGCGTCCCGGCGGCAACTGGGCTCTCCTGCGACCCGGCGGCGTCGCCCTGCGGCACACGCCGGTCGACGCCGACCGGGCCGTCGCCGAGATCGTCGCGGACTCCGGCTATCCCGACCGGGCCGAGTGGGTCGACTACTTCGTGCGCGGCCGCGCGAGCGACGCCGAAGCGATTGTCGCCTTCGGCCCGCGCGACGGTCGACCGACCTGAGGAGGGCTCCCGTGGCACGATCGAGATCGTGACCAGCACCTCGGCCGAGACGCAGCGGCTGCGCGACCTCGCGCTGCTGCGCCGGGTGCGCGACCGGATGGATCGTGAGTACGCGCAGCCGCTGAACGTCGAGGCGCTCGCCCGCGGCGTGCACATGTCGGCCGGTCACTTGAGCCGCGAGTTCCGCGCGGCGTACGGCGAGTCGCCGTACTCGTACCTGATGACGCGGCGCATCGAGCGCGCGATGGCGCTGCTGAAGGTCGGCGAGCTCAGCGTCACCGACGTCTGCTTCGCGGTCGGCTGCGCGTCGCTGGGCACGTTCAGCACCCGGTTCACCGAACTGGTCGGCATGTCGCCGAGCGCCTACCGGCGGGCGGCGGTGGACGGCGAGCCGGGCCTGCCCGCGTGCGTGGCCAAGCAGGTCACCAGACCGGTCAGGAATCGAGAAGCACCGCTGGTGGCGCCGTTACTAGCGTGATCGCCATGGACATCACGATTCACACCACCGTTCTGCCCCACGACGACCCGGACGAGTGCATCGCCTTCTACCGCGACGCGCTCGGCTTCGAGGTCCGCACCGATGTGGGTCAGGGCAAGATGCGCTGGATCACGCTCGGCCCGCCGAACCAGCCGGACACCTCGATCCTGCTCGCGCCGCCGGCCATCGACCCCGGGATCACCGACGACGAGCGCAAGACGGTCGCCGAGATGATGGCGAAGGGCACGTACGGCTGGATCCTGCTGGCCACCAAGGACCTCGACGGTGTGTTCGAGCAGGTGCAGGCCAAGGACGTCGAAGTCGTCCAGGAACCCACCCAGCAGCCGTACGGTGTGCGCGACTGCGCGTTCCGCGACCCGGCGGGCAACATGGTCCGCATCCAGGAGCTCAGCTGAACCGCGCCGACAGCACGGCGGCGGGTCGTCTTCGTCGGCCGGTAGACGTTATGTCAGTTTGCGCGGATCGAGCCGGGACATCAGGGGACCGGGTACCCCGGCCTCTAATTCGACTCTGCTCGAGTAGCGCCGCTCCGGAACGCGCACGGCGTCTCTGCCCGACGGAAACCTGATCGTCGCGGGCGCGCTGGATCAACCTTTCCCCGTCTCGGTCATCCGCGGGGAGAAGCCAGACCGGTGCCGGGAAGCCGGCCACCGCTCTCTGCGGCCTTCCCTAGAACGCCGATAATGCACACTCCCTGCCGAGAAGCTGTTCGGATCGTTGCCGGTTGCGGCTTGTAGCCAGGCGACGACGCGGCGAAGTTCGCGCCAAAGGGAGGGCGGGTTGGTCTGCCGGTTGGCGTCGAGCTCGGCCAGGTGGTGGATCGTGAGCGAGGCGGCGAGCCAGACTGCGGCGGTAGGGCCGGCGTTGTCGTAGGCGGCTTGGACGGTGCGCAGCGTGGTGTCGATCGGGTCGGCCGGTGCGGGCTTGTTCAGGGTGGCGTGCCGGTAGCGCAGCGCGGTGACGGCGGCGGTGCGGGTGTCGAACGGTCGCAGGAACGGGCGCGGGTCCTCGGTCGGCGGTTGGGCCCACCAGTCGCGGCGCAGGGTCGCTCCGTGCGGCCGTTTCGACAGGACGAGCACTACTTGGCCGATGCGCCGGCCGTCCTGGATCACGGCGTAGGCCGCGGCCGGCGTTGCTCCGTGCAGCAGTGTCGGTGTGTCGATGCGGGCCAGTCCGGGTGGCATGGCGGTGCTCGTCAGCCGGTGCCCGGTCGGGGGAGTGCTGCGGGGTGGGGGGCCCTCGCGCCGCGGCAAGCGAAGCGCGCGGGGCGGGGGTCCGCCCCGCAGCATCCTCGATGGGCTCGTCTGCCGATCACAGGCAGCCCTCCGGGACGACCACAGCGACGACCAGGCCGCGGGCGTGGTGGATCGGTGCGTCGTGATCGGCGCAGGGTCCGCAGCTCCACCAGGACGCGACCAGGTGGCCGTCGTCGGTGTGCAGGGTGAGCAGGCCGAGCGCCGGCCGGCTCAGACAGGCATCGCAGTGCAGCTCGTCATCGGTGATCAGGTAGGTGTCCATTGCCTCTCCTGCCGCTTGGGCTTGTCGATGGGGACCGTTCTCTGGTCCGCATCGGCGAAGCCGTCACCACGGCAGGTCGGCGGGTTCAGTCAAGGGCGGCCGCCAGGCCGTCGCGCAGCGACACGAAGTGCCCTTGACGGGTTCCGCTGGCCTGACGTTTGGCAGAACGCTTTCAGCGCGCCGAAGGCGCTCACCTTTGGTTCTGATCGACCATTGAGTGCATGACTGGTGCTGCGTTCCCGAACATGCCGGCCGACCGGAAGCACGACTATCCGGTTACTGCTGCTTGGCACGATCTGATTCGCCGGGTGGTTGAGCGCGTGGACGCTGAGCCGCCAACCGATAATCCGGAGCTAGATCAACTGTGGGCCGATGGGGTCTGGCGCGGGTCCATCGTGGGCGGTCTGATGAGTGCGATTGCTGCGCTTGAAAGCCGGCTCTATGAGATTCGGATGGCGACTGGAATGTCGGTTGAGAGTCAGCTCGGTGACCCGGGACCGTGGGAAGTCAGCGAGCCTGATCGCTGACCCGAGCGCACCCCCGGGTCTGTAACACGGGGGTGCAAACACCAGGGCCGAGCGATTAGCCCTCGCCGGAGTCCTCGGCCTGGTCCTCGTCGGTGATGCGGGCGCGGCCGGGGAAACGGGCGTGGAACTTCTCGATAGCGCTCTGGACGCCGGTCTTGATCGTGTCGTAGGTGCCGCTGGCGAGAAGGCTGATGAGGACGTCCTCGACGATGCCGCCGCGCTCCTCGTAGGGCGGTTCCCAGTCGACGGTCAGGCCCTCGTCTTGCAGCATCTGAGCGAACGCGCTGGCTGGGGCGGGATCGCCTTCGTAGCGGAGTCGGTGCGTCGCAGTCATGGGGCCCATTGATAGCGGCTGCCTCACCGATGCAGTCGGTGGCGCGCCGTACTCTCACTTCATGACGACCGATGCGGCGCCGGCAACGACCGATTTCCGGAGGCAGAAGATGCCTTCGCGGGAGGGTTGGCGCAAGGCGTGGGATGCCTATACCGGTGCGGTGAACCGGCTTTCGGAGCGTGGGCTGCTGCCGGGGATCACGCCAGCGGCGCGGCGTCTGGCTCTGGAGATGATCCTCAATCGGGGCGGGTTCTGGCTGGTGTGGCAGCTAGAAGGCGGCTTCGAGGGGATGCGCCGGCTCGGACTGTCGGAGGCGTCGATCTATCGCAAGATCAAAGCGTTCCGTGAGGCGTTCGGTGAGCATCCAGACGAGTTCAAGATGCCGGGCGTGACGATCGACGTCGAGGAGTTCCAGCGCTGGTATTTCGACCGGGCCACGAAGACCACGAAGCGACGCGCCGACGCCGAGTAGCTACTCACGGATTCTGCGAGTAGCTGTTAGCTTTGCCGTGTGCCGGTTCACGCAGAAACTGCGAGTAGCTCTGCGGGCTTGCCGCGCGAGTTGCTGTCCGGCATCGACACGCTCGATCTGACCTGCAAGGTGCCCGCTCCGAGGCTGCTGCTCGCCGACCTGGCCGAGTTGAAGGCCGAGGCCGGGGGAGACCGCCGCCAGGTCGTGCCGTTCCCGGTCGGGGACGCGGTGTTGCGGGTGTCGCCGGCGGGGCTCGGTGCCTGGTGGCCGTTCCGGCTCGACCATGCCTTCGGGCAGCTCGGGGTCGGGGAGTCGGCGAACCGGCCGGCGTGGCGGGTCAGTCTGTCGGCGGAGGCGTTGCACTGCGAGAGCGTGCCGGCGGTGGTGGCGTTCTGGCGCGGAATCATCGAGGCGTTGACTGGAGCGCCGGTGGTGCTCTTGGCGTCGCGGCTGGACGTGCATGCCGACTTCGCTGGCCTTGACATAACTGAGGCCGACCGGTCGGGGTTCGTGTGTCGGTCGGGGCGACAGTCGGTTGAGGTCCAGCACGGTGCATTAGAGACGCTCTACTTCGGCAAGGGCGGCGAGGTCACGGTGCGCCTCTATGACAAGCTCGCCGAGGTGCAGGCCAGCGGGAAGGGCGGCTATCTGCTCGGGCTCTATGGCGAGGCCGGCTTGCGGGCTGGTGAGTCGGTGCAGCGAGTCGAGGCGCAGCTGCGGCGCGAGCCGCTGCGGTCACTCGGCGTGGCGACGGCTGAGGACGCGATCAAGCAGGCCGGGACGGTCTATCTCTATGCGGTCAGCAAGTGGCTCCGGCTGACCATGCCGGGTTCGGCGACTCGGCGCGAGCGTGGGGCCACAGATCCACGCTGGGCAGTCGTGCAGGCAGCTGACATAACGGCAGGAGCGGGAGAGCGGCGACGGGCCGAGCGAGAGCGGCACACGCCCGGGCTGGACGTGATCGTCGCCAACATCGCCGGCTGGCTGATCCGTGCCGGTGAATCCCTCGGCGTCGACAACCTCGAGGTCGTGCAGCGTCGCGTCGGCATGCTGGTCGAGGGCTACCTCGAGGACAAGGGCCGAGACTTCGCCGCCGAGGTCAGAGCCAGGCTCCTGCAGTTCGGCCCCTCGGCTCGATCCGTCGCGTAGTCTCTCGATCAACCTCGGGAGGGTTGATTCGATGAGCCGTCGTATCTGGGCAGCCGTAGGGGCCGCTCTTCTCGCTGTCGGCGTGGCCGTCGCCTGGCTGCTGTCTGGAAGCTCGTCGACCGGTGCGCCGGCTCCGTTGCCCACGCGGGGCCATCATTCGCAGCCGATGGAATGCGACATGCTCAAACTGTCGGGATCGAAGGAATCGTGCAAGGACATCCTCAAAGGCGAGAAGGAGAACGCGCGTCAGTGCCGGCTACCGGTGGCCGAGCGCAAGGGTCCGTGGATCTGCTGAACCAGTTTCGTTTAGGTAATCCTGCGGCGCTTCAAGTTCGCCGATAATGCACACTCCCTGCCGAGAAGCTGTTCGGATCGTTGCCGGTTGCGGCTTGTAGCCAGGCGACGACGCGGCGAAGTTCGCGCCAAAGGGAGGGCGGGTTGGTCTGCCGGTTGGCGTCGAGCTCGGCCAGGTGGTGGATCGTGAGCGAGGCGGCGAGCCAGACTGCGGCGGTAGGGCCGGCGTTGTCGTAGGCGGCTTGGACGGTGCGCAGCGTGGTGTCGATCGGGTCGGCCGGTGCGGGCTTGTTCAGGGTGGCGTGCCGGTAGCGCAGCGCGGTGACGGCGGCGGTGCGGGTGTCGAACGGTCGCAGGAACGGGCGCGGGTCCTCGGTCGGCGGTTGGGCCCACCAGTCGCGGCGCAGGGTCGCTCCGTGCGGCCGTTTCGACAGGACGAGCACTACTTGGCCGATGCGCCGGCCGTCCTGGATCACGGCGTAGGCCGCGGCCGGCGTTGCTCCGTGCAGCAGTGTCGGTGTGTCGATGCGGGCCAGTCCGGGTGGCATGGCGGTGCTCGTCAGCCGGTGCCCGGTCGGGGGAGTGCTGCGGGGTGGGGGGCCCTCGCGCCGCGGCAAGCGAAGCGCGCGGGGCGGGGGTCCGCCCCGCAGCATCCTCGATGGGCTCGTCTGCCGATCACAGGCAGCCCTCCGGGACGACCACAGCGACGACCAGGCCGCGGGCGTGGTGGATCGGTGCGTCGTGATCGGCGCAGGGTCCGCAGCTCCACCAGGACGCGACCAGGTGGCCGTCGTCGGTGTGCAGGGTGAGCAGGCCGAGCGCCGGCCGGCTCAGACAGGCATCGCAGTGCAGCTCGTCATCGGTGATCAGGTAGGTGTCCATTGCCTCTCCTGCCGCTTGGGCTTGTCGATGGGGACCGTTCTCTGGTCCGCATCGGCGAAGCCGTCACCACGGCAGGTCGGCGGGTTCAGTCAAGGGCGGCCGCCAGGCCGTCGCGCAGCGACACGAAGTGCCCTTGACGGGTTCCGCTGGCCTGACGTTTGGCAGAACGCTTTCAGCGCGCCGAAGGCGCTCACCTTTGGTTCTGATCGACCATTGAGTGCATGACTGGTGCTGCGTTCCCGAACATGCCGGCCGACCGGAAGCACGACTATCCGGTTACTGCTGCTTGGCACGATCTGATTCGCCGGGTGGTTGAGCGCGTGGACGCTGAGCCGCCAACCGATAATCCGGAGCTAGATCAACTGTGGGCCGATGGGGTCTGGCGCGGGTCCATCGTGGGCGGTCTGATGAGTGCGATTGCTGCGCTTGAAAGCCGGCTCTATGAGATTCGGATGGCGACTGGAATGTCGGTTGAGAGTCAGCTCGGTGACCCGGGACCGTGGGAAGTCAGCGAGCCTGATCGCTGACCCGAGCGCACCCCCGGGTCTGTAACACGGGGGTGCAAACACCAGGGCCGAGCGATTAGCCCTCGCCGGAGTCCTCGGCCTGGTCCTCGTCGGTGATGCGGGCGCGGCCGGGGAAACGGGCGTGGAACTTCTCGATAGCGCTCTGGACGCCGGTCTTGATCGTGTCGTAGGTGCCGCTGGCGAGAAGGCTGATGAGGACGTCCTCGACGATGCCGCCGCGCTCCTCGTAGGGCGGTTCCCAGTCGACGGTCAGGCCCTCGTCTTGCAGCATCTGAGCGAACGCGCTGGCTGGGGCGGGATCGCCTTCGTAGCGGAGTCGGTGCGTCGCAGTCATGGGGCCCATTGATAGCGGCTGCCTCACCGATGCAGTCGGTGGCGCGCCGTACTCTCACTTCATGACGACCGATGCGGCGCCGGCAACGACCGATTTCCGGAGGCAGAAGATGCCTTCGCGGGAGGGTTGGCGCAAGGCGTGGGATGCCTATACCGGTGCGGTGAACCGGCTTTCGGAGCGTGGGCTGCTGCCGGGGATCACGCCAGCGGCGCGGCGTCTGGCTCTGGAGATGATCCTCAATCGGGGCGGGTTCTGGCTGGTGTGGCAGCTAGAAGGCGGCTTCGAGGGGATGCGCCGGCTCGGACTGTCGGAGGCGTCGATCTATCGCAAGATCAAAGCGTTCCGTGAGGCGTTCGGTGAGCATCCAGACGAGTTCAAGATGCCGGGCGTGACGATCGACGTCGAGGAGTTCCAGCGCTGGTATTTCGACCGGGCCACGAAGACCACGAAGCGACGCGCCGACGCCGAGTAGCTACTCACGGATTCTGCGAGTAGCTGTTAGCTTTGCCGTGTGCCGGTTCACGCAGAAACTGCGAGTAGCTCTGCGGGCTTGCCGCGCGAGTTGCTGTCCGGCATCGACACGCTCGATCTGACCTGCAAGGTGCCCGCTCCGAGGCTGCTGCTCGCCGACCTGGCCGAGTTGAAGGCCGAGGCCGGGGGAGACCGCCGCCAGGTCGTGCCGTTCCCGGTCGGGGACGCGGTGTTGCGGGTGTCGCCGGCGGGGCTCGGTGCCTGGTGGCCGTTCCGGCTCGACCATGCCTTCGGGCAGCTCGGGGTCGGGGAGTCGGCGAACCGGCCGGCGTGGCGGGTCAGTCTGTCGGCGGAGGCGTTGCACTGCGAGAGCGTGCCGGCGGTGGTGGCGTTCTGGCGCGGAATCATCGAGGCGTTGACTGGAGCGCCGGTGGTGCTCTTGGCGTCGCGGCTGGACGTGCATGCCGACTTCGCTGGCCTTGACATAACTGAGGCCGACCGGTCGGGGTTCGTGTGTCGGTCGGGGCGACAGTCGGTTGAGGTCCAGCACGGTGCATTAGAGACGCTCTACTTCGGCAAGGGCGGCGAGGTCACGGTGCGCCTCTATGACAAGCTCGCCGAGGTGCAGGCCAGCGGGAAGGGCGGCTATCTGCTCGGGCTCTATGGCGAGGCCGGCTTGCGGGCTGGTGAGTCGGTGCAGCGAGTCGAGGCGCAGCTGCGGCGCGAGCCGCTGCGGTCACTCGGCGTGGCGACGGCTGAGGACGCGATCAAGCAGGCCGGGACGGTCTATCTCTATGCGGTCAGCAAGTGGCTCCGGCTGACCATGCCGGGTTCGGCGACTCGGCGCGAGCGTGGGGCCACAGATCCACGCTGGGCAGTCGTGCAGGCAGCTGACATAACGGCAGGAGCGGGAGAGCGGCGACGGGCCGAGCGAGAGCGGCACACGCCCGGGCTGGACGTGATCGTCGCCAACATCGCCGGCTGGCTGATCCGTGCCGGTGAATCCCTCGGCGTCGACAACCTCGAGGTCGTGCAGCGTCGCGTCGGCATGCTGGTCGAGGGCTACCTCGAGGACAAGGGCCGAGACTTCGCCGCCGAGGTCAGAGCCAGGCTCCTGCAGTTCGGCCCCTCGGCTCGATCCGTCGCGTAGTCTCTCGATCAACCTCGGGAGGGTTGATTCGATGAGCCGTCGTATCTGGGCAGCCGTAGGGGCCGCTCTTCTCGCTGTCGGCGTGGCCGTCGCCTGGCTGCTGTCTGGAAGCTCGTCGACCGGTGCGCCGGCTCCGTTGCCCACGCGGGGCCATCATTCGCAGCCGATGGAATGCGACATGCTCAAACTGTCGGGATCGAAGGAATCGTGCAAGGACATCCTCAAAGGCGAGAAGGAGAACGCGCGTCAGTGCCGGCTACCGGTGGCCGAGCGCAAGGGTCCGTGGATCTGCTGAACCAGTTTCGTTTAGGTAATCCTGCGGCGCTTCAAGTTCGCCGATAATGCACATTATGTCAAGTTGCGTGTAGAGCGCCCCCACCCCGCGGTCGCGGGATCGAGCGCGCCCGCCCGGCCCTACCGGAATACGATCGCACTCTCTCTCCGGGAGGTACCCCTGACAGCGATCGATGTGCGGGCCTGCCCGGCGTGCGGGCAGGAGAATCCGGCTGCGGCCCGATTCTGCCTCGGGTGCGGCACACCGCTCGCCGCCGCGGAACCGCGACAGCCCGATGAGCGACGCATCGTCACCGTGCTGTTCGTCGATCTGGTCGGATTCACCGCCCAGGCCGAACAGCTGGACCCGGAAGACGTGTGGGCGCTGCTGTCGCCGTACCACGAACGGGTGCGTCGCGAGATCGAGTCGTTCGGTGGGGTCGTCGAGAAGTTCATCGGCGACGCCGTCATGGGCCTGTTCGGCGCCCCGGTGGCCCACGGGGACGATGCGGAACGGGCCGTCCGCGCCGCGCTGGCCATCCGCGACATCGCCGACGAACTCGGTGATGGCGGCCTCGCCATCCGGATCGCGGTGAACACCGGCGACGCGGTGGTGTCGCTCGGCGCCATGCCCGGCCGCGGCGAGGCGATGGTGGCCGGTGACGTGGTGAACACGGCCGCGCGGCTGCAGACGGCGGCTCCGGTCAACGGGGTTCTCGTCGGGGAACTGACGTACCTCGCGACGAAGGACCACATCAGCTACCAGGCGACGACGCCATTCCTGGTCAAGGGCAAGGAACTCCCGGTCGCCGCCTGGCTGGCCGAGAAGACGATCAGCCCGATCGGCGTGCGGCGCATCGCCCGGGTCGGCATCGTCGGTCGCGAGTTCGAACTCGCGATCATGCACGCGCTCTGGGAACGCGCGCGAGAGGCCCGGCTGCCGACCCTCGTCTCCATCATCGGCCCGGCCGGCGTCGGCAAGTCGACGTTGGCGGCGGAGTTCGGCCGGGTTGCCACCCAGCGTGGCGCGCGGGTGGTCACCGGCCGCTCACTTCCCTATCGCGAGAGCGGGACGTACGGCGCGTTGGCCGGCCAGCTCATGCGCCTGGGTGGGGTGTTCGAGAGCGACGCACCGGACGTCGCGGTCGCCAAGCTCGCGGCGAGCGCCGCGGACCTCGTCGGCAACGACGCGCAGGCGCAGGCCGTGGCCGGCAACCTCGGCACGATCGTGGGCATCAGCACTGACGGCACCGCGGCTGACCGGGACGGGCTCTTCTACTCCGTCCGTGAATACCTCGAAGGCGCGGCCCGCGAGCAACCGACGATCCTGATCTTCGAGGACATCCACTGGGCCGACCCCAACCTGGCTGACCTCGTGCTCGCGCTGGCCGGCCTGCTCGGCCGGGTGCCGCTGCTGCTGCTCACCCTGGCCCGGCCGGAGTTCGTCGACGCCCGCCCGGAATGGGGCGCGAGCGTTCCGGAGTTCCTCACCCTCACCCTCGGCCCGTTGGGCGACGAGCCGGCCCGCGAGCTGGCGGCCCGGCGGCTCGGCGACAGCGAGCAGGCCGAGGCCGTGTTGCAGATCGCCGAAGGCAATCCCCTGTTCATCGAGCAACTCTCGGCAAGCATCGGCGAGACCGCGCCCGGCCGGTTGCCGACCAGCATTCGGGAGATCGTGGCGGCGCGGCTCGACTCCCTGCCGGCCGCCGAACGCGCGGTGCTGCTCGACGCGGCCGTCG
>JADMIO010607243.1_pt1 | contig 17166 bp, 18 predicted proteins | sample 8958161 | NCBI WGS metagenome assembly JADMIO01 (sample SAMN16585339, study PRJNA669376) | soil metagenome | isolation source: Crop rotation soil | place: USA: Cullars Rotation, Alabama | collected 2011
GGTTCTGCTTGCAGCTTTTTTTATCCACAAAAACCCTCAACTTTTCTGTCACCGGGCAGTGCTTGTCAAAAAGATTTTGTATTGGCTTTGTCTACTTTGCCGAAGCTTCTTTTTTCAGAAGCCGGAAAAAAAAGGCTGCATAATGCCTTTGAAATTGAAGCTGAACAGCCGTTGCGGAGAAGGGAAGTAGAGGATGAGAAAGCGGTTTCGCAAGAAGAGTCTTTAGCTCTGACGAGGTGAGTTTATTCGTCGCAGGAATAACCAAAGGCAGCTAGTCCTTCGCTCAAATAATCGGCGAGCAGGGTTTTGGAGATAAGATAATCGGCGCGATTGACGGGTTTGATGGCCAGACCTTGGTGGCGAGCTTCTTTCCATTCATCGATGCCGAAATCACCGCGGCCAATGAACATCAGCGCCATGACATCTAATTGTTGGTCCGGTTCGAGTTCGCTGAGTAAATCTTTTAATTCGAGATAGCTTAAGTCATCTTGGTATTCGGCAAGAATCTGCATCCATTCAGTGTCAGATAAATGCTCTTGGTCCTCTGGCAGTGCAAGAGAATCGGCGATATTAATTTCTCGCGCTTTTTCTATAATGTTGCAAATAATGCCTTGATTAATGGTGAACATGCATTCCTCCTAAAGCGCACTCATTTTCCAATAACCAGTTGAGAAAGGACGGTCTTAACGCCATCCACAGAATGAGCCAGATTTAAAGCCTGATCCAGCTGCGCCTGACTGGCAACTTTTCCTTTAAGTGTAACGATCCCTTTGTTGCAGCTAACAGATAAATTGAGTGGGGCTAAAACTTTGTCCGCTGCCAGTTTGTCGTGCACCTGGGTAGTGAGCTCAGAATCGGGGATGGCAGGTTCCGTATTGGTTTGTGGAGGGTTAGTTGCAGCAGTAGTATCCGCTGCTAAAGCATAGCCGGGTAAGCCAGCTAAACTGCTTAGAAGGATCAGAGTTAAAAAGCATTTTTTGCTGTTCATCGGCAGTCCTTTGAGATGCATAGCTCTCCAGGCAGTTAGGAAGCCCGCTAAGATAATTATATCAAAAAATGGAAAAGGCTGCTTCTGTAAGGCCTATTTGAGCTTTTGAATGGCTTTAAAAGCTTCCAAACAGGTTTTACGTGATAAAGCGTAATCAATGATGGGTCGAGGATAACCCGTTTTTTCGGCCAGTTGAGGGGCAGAGGCATAGGGTGCATGAATGGCTTGGTCATCCAGTTTTTCTAATTCAGGACAGAAACGCCGTATAAACTGACCCTGAGGGTCAAAGCGCTTGCTTTGGGTGGTCGGATTAAAAATTCTAAAATAGGGAACAGCATCCGTTCCCGTCGAGGCGCTCCATTGCCAGCCGCCATTGTTCGAAGCAAAATCCAGATCAATCAAATGTTCGGTAAAATACTGTTCCCCCAAGCGCCAATCCAGAAATAAATTCTTGGAAAGAAACATAGCCGTTATCATACGCAGACGGTTATGCATCCAGCCGGTGGAATTTAACTGTCTCATGGCGGCGTCAACAAGAGGAAAGCCGGTACGACCTTCCTGCCAGGCTTGCAGTAAATTTTCATCATAGCGCCAGGGTAGTTTCTCTGTTTCGGGTTTGTAAGCTCGGTTCATGCTGACCCGGGGCACGGCAATCAGGATGTGTCTGTAGAATTCGCGCCAAATTAATTCAGACATCCAGGTCAGAGCACCTTTGTTGCCGGAGGCTAATTCAAAATTATTTTCTTTTAAAGCAGCAACAAAACATTCACGCGCTGAAATCATTCCCAGAGCTAAATAAGCAGACAATTTACTGGTGGCATTCCATTCCGGAAAATCACGTTGCTGGTCATAGAGAAATAAATCTTTCGCAAGAAAGTGGCGGAGTTTGCTTTTGGCTGCTTCTTCTCCCGCCGGCCAGTCCCGGAGTGGAATCGAGGATTTAAATTTATTCTGAATTTGAGGCAGAGGAGAAGAGGGAAGCTTTATTCTATTTTTTAGTTTTGGTTTTGGCAGCAGGAGACTATTGGCGACTAAATTGAAATTTTTAAGCCAATGGCGTTTAAAAGGGGTGAATACTTTAAAGAAAGCTTTTCGTTCAGCATAAAATTGTTCATAAGGCAGTATGAGTTGATCCTCTTCAATATCTACAGTAAGGCCATGCTTTACCAGTTCATTGACAACAGCAGCATCACGCCGGCTTTCATTGAATTCTAATTCGCGATTAAAAAATAATTTCTCAAGCTTTAATTCGTTGGAAATTTGCGCAAGTAGCTGGGGAATTTTGGCCGTTTTTTCTGTTTCAAGAATAAGCAAAGGCAGGCCTAAAGCGTTTAAGTTGGATTTTAATTTCTCTAAACCATTAAAAATGAACTCTATCTGACAGGCTGCAGTTCGATGTTGTTTCCACATTTCATAATCTATGAGATAAATACCAACAACACCGTCATGACAAAGCCGAGCTGCACGAGCTAAGGCGGGATTATCAGAGGTGCGTAGGTCTTTTTTAAACCAAACAGCGCCGCGCATATTTTTACTCAGAGGATAGATAGTATATAGTAACCACAAAATTGGAATTAGAAGAATAGCTTATGCTGAATAAATTATTTTTTAAGAATGGCGTCTTTGTTTTTTTGTTTTTGATTCTCGCAGGTTTGAGTGGAGTCGTCTTTGCTTACCCGGTTGCGCCAACGGGAGAAAAACTCAATGACTTTTTAGATGGTTTGGAAGTGACAAAGAAATGGCTTCCTAATCGCTATGTTGAGTGGACCACAGGAACACCGCTGGGAAGATATCGTGGCGGTTATGGTACGCATTGCAGTACTTTCGTTGCTGCAGCGGCTTCCAAGCTGGGTGTTTATATTTTAAGACCGCCAGACCAGGCCGGCTTGCTGGCTAATGCCCAATATCGCTGGTTACATAATCAGGGCGCCAAATACGGTTGGGCTGCTGTTGACAGTCATGTGACTGCACAGAAGATTGCGAACCAGGGCTGCCTGGTGGTTATTTCCTATGCTAATCCCAATAAGCGCCGTCCCGGACATATCGCTATTGTACGGCCCAGTGACAAATCCAAGGATGAAATTAATACCAAAGGGCCGCAAATTATCCAGGCTGGTCAAAAAAACTACAATTCTACCACCTTATCCAAGGGCTTCCGGAATCATCAAACGGCTTTTCGTAAGCATAAAATGGCTTATTATGCCCACGATACCCCCTTTTGCCGCCTCGTAGTCCAGAAGGAAGACAGAGGATTTTCCAAAACAAAAAGGCTATAATTCGACACGGTTTCAATCTGACAGGTAAAGCATTGTGTCTCTTATAATCTTGGATCGTGATGGCGTCATTAATCACGAATCGAATGAATACATTAAATCTCCCGAGGAATGGATAGCTATTCCGGGTAGCCTTAAAGCCATAGCCAGGCTGAACAAAGCGGGTTTCCAAGTCGTTGTTGCCACCAACCAATCGGGCTTAGCGCGCGGCCTGTTTGATTTGGCAATGCTCGAAAAGATTCACGCCAAATGCAATGCTGAGCTGGCCGCCGAAGGGGGTGTCCTTGCTGATATTTTCTTTTGCCCACATCATCCGGACGATAACTGTTTTTGTCGTAAACCGCAGCCCGGCATGTTTTTACAGATTCGCGAGAAATACGCCGTTGATTTAAGTGAGGTCTTCTTTGTGGGGGATTCAGTTTCGGATATTCAAGCAGCCAAAAATGTAGGCTGCAAACCCCTTTTAGTTTTGACCGGCAATGGACAAAAAACCTTGGCTAGTTATGCTGAAGCTTCATCTCTTCCCTCTTTTTCAGATTTAGCTCAGCTCGCGGAGTTTGTTATTCATGAAAAATAAAAGATTGTATGAGCGAGAAAAGAATTCTCAACTTAACTTGTTTGTCCGGTCTTTAATTCTTTCCCTAATCATGACTGTGACCTGTATTCTCTATTGTTTTGTTTGCTTACTGGCGGCACCTTTTCCCTTGGCTTATCGCTGGCGTCTGACGCGTCTTTGGATCGTGGGGATGGTCAAACTCTGTAAACTGATTTGCCATATCGATTACAAGGTGGAAGGTTTTAGGAATGTATTAAAAGTTAAAAACGGCATTCTCATGTGCAAGCATCAGTCGGCTTGGGAAACTTTTTTTATTCAAGGCAACTTCGATCAGGTCGCCATGATAGTGAAAAGAGAATTACTGTGGTTTCCCTTTTTTGGCTGGGCTTTGGCTCTCCTGGGTCCCATTGCCATTAATCGAAAAGACAGTAAATCGGCTATGCAGCAAATTATCCAGCAAGGTAAACGCTATCTTGAAGCCGGGCGCTGGATCTGTGTGTTTCCTGAAGGAACGCGCATCGCTTCAGGAGAGGTCGGCAAGTATAAACTGGGTGGCGCCAGATTAGCTGTCGCAACCGGATATCCCGTTGTTCCAGTCGCTCATAATGCTGGCCGTTGCTGGCCAAAGCGCAAATTCATTAAAAGACCGGGAATCATCCGCATTATTTTTGGCCCCCCCATTGATCCTAAAGGTAAAACCGCAGAAGAAGTGCTGGAGCTAAGCAAGAACTGGATCGAAACCAAAATGTCTGAGATTGATAAATAATCCTTCTGCCCTATTAATCCCCTCTCCCGCAAGCGGGAGAGGGGTAGGGGTGAGGGTTTAGACTTGGCCGGTACTAACTTAGAACGTGCTTGATCTAGACCCTCATTCCCAGCCAACAAAACCATTTACGGAAAAGAATGCTACCTATTTCTTCTCAAACGAAGGTCGAATACCAAATTTGGATTTAAGATGCACCAGATCTTCCGCTAAAAAATCCACAAGCGGCTGGTTTTTAGCTTTAGAAGAGGAGGGATTTCTGAATAGCGGTTTGATTTTTCTTTCCGCATCGACAGTAGTTTGCACGGTGGAAAGGAATTCATCTTTTAACAATTCGAATTGTTTCCCGCCTTCTGTTTCATCTAAGGCGGGAAGTTTTTTAGAAAGCAGATTTACTCGATCTAAGATGCTGGAATCAGAAGCAGTGAGTTTGGTCAGGAGATGCGCTACGCTGGGCAAAAGATCTTCCTCTTCGTCGAGACAAAAAGACTGCACAGCAAGTTTATCTCGCAGGTTGCTTATATGCTCGCTTAAGGTTTTTACATCTTTAGCCGTAGTCATATCTCAATTATAGCCCCTATTAAAAGGGCCGGGCGTTTTCAAAACTTAAGCTCTTGTTTTGAAAAAAGATATTCTTGAGGTTTAGCGGTTATCGATAAGCATAAACGGTTACCGGGGAGGTCTCAGAAAGAACAGGCCTTAAGCTAGCATAAGGAATCAGGATAGTTTGTGGAACGGCGCTATAGGGGCTGACCTGGTTTTCCTGGTAGGTAATGAGCAAACCCTTTTCTTCCAAGTTCCAGATTTTAAAATTCTCCGGATAGGGTTTGCTTCCTTCGGGATTCGTGGGCACCCAGAGCATTCCCGCCGATAAGCGCGCAGTTAATTGTTTCTGACAGGCTTTAGCAAGCAGTGGCAGATAATCAGAATCCGGTTTAAACAAAGAGTCCAGGCTTAGCATTTTATCCTGGGAGAGATCGTAATTGATGACGGCAAAACCATGCTGGTGCCGCGGCTCTGCAAAAAGAACCATATCGGTTTCAAAGCGCAGGCTGACGATGGTGTGCTGCTGGGGTTTGATAAGGGTGGCGGAGTAGGTGATATGAAACTCATTGTGGCGCATTTCTGGGGGATAATCCTGGAGCTCAGTGCTGTCTTTAGGTATGACCCTCTTGAATTGCTCGATGCTTTTTGAAACATAAGTACGTATTAATTCATTCAGGTGTTGTGTAGAAGCAAGCTTGGTCTGATTGACAACTTCCGGGTATTTAGCCGTGATAAGGTAAAAAGGCTCTTGGTTTTCTTCTTTGAAGACTTTTTTTTCTAACTGCCAATTTGAAAAAACCAGAGGAGTGGGTTTTTGCTGCTTGGAAGTACAAACAGTACAGGCAGTTAAGGTCAGCGTTAGCAGTCCCAGAAAAAAAGTAAGGAAGGATTTATTAATCATTGTTTATTGGTTTCCTCGATTTTGTCTGCTGTCCTATCGGATGCGGATTGGATCGGGAGTAGGTAAAGCCATCGTCTCCCGTACAATTGTTCCCAGAGGCACGAACATCAACAATAATATTGTGTGGATCCACTTCAAAGGTCGTAGTGCATTGTAGGAGATAAGCAGGCCCGGCTTGTTGCTGATTGCTCTCTGGCACAACAATAAAGCTTCTGCCATTGGCGACAGAGACGGTGGCAAAGCTAGAGGTTACCGGCGGCGGTGGGTAATTTTTGTAGGTTTCTTTATGATAGATATAAACCTTGTTGGCATTGGGCAGCACGCCAATTTTACTCGGCCGACCCCAACTTTGGAGTAAGGAATTCACATTTGCCCAGCGCCAGCTTGACACAGTTTGAGCATAATTGTCATTTATGTTGGTTATGGCACAAGCGGAAAGTAATAAGGTGAAGATTAACACTAAAAAACGCATGGGTATCTCCATTACCATCAAAGCCTTCGCCTGTATTATAATGAAATTAATGAAGAATAACATCTGAAGTACAGTAATGCTTGCAACCATTTTAAGGACAAGCGGCTATGGAAGAGCAAAGAGACCAGACCGGCTCCCCTTATTCGGAGCATCGTTTTAAAATTCCAGACATGTCCTGTGCAAGTTGTGTTCTGACTATTGAAAACGCGCTCAAAACAATCCATGGGGTCGGCGAAGTGAATGTGAATTTCGGCAACCGCATTGCAACGCTTAGATTTGAAGACGGTAAAGCGGCTGTCTTGCTTCCGCAAGCCCTAGAGGCCGTTCGGCGTGTCGGCTATACCCCCGTTGAATTGGATGACTTGAGCGAAGAAGAGCAAGGGAAAATCGAAAAAGGATATTATCATCAGCTTATTCGACAAGCTCTACTCGCTTTTCTGGTTGGCGCTAGCTTAATGGTGGTCAGTTTTTTTAATCTTACGCCGCCACTGATTTTGCCTCTAGGTCAGGGTGTTGGTCTGCTCATCGGTGCTTTTTCTTTGGTGGTGCTTGCCTATACGGCCCACGATATTTATCTGGGTGCTTTTCGTTCCTTTCGAGCGCATGTCGCCAACATGGATACTCTGATTGCAATGGGTACCGGCATGGCTTGGCTATTTTCCATGACCGTTGTTTTGTTTCCTTTTCTCTTTCCAGAAAATGCACGCCAACTCTATTTTGAATCGGCTTTGATCATTATAGCTTTTATAAAGTTTGGCGCCGCTTTGGAACTGCGCTCAAGGGGAGAAACCCGCCTTGCCATAGAGCGCTTACTCTCCTTGCAACCAAAAATGGCACGCGTTATTCGCGGTGAAGAAGAGCTAGACCTGCCGGTCGAAGAAGTAAAAATAGGAGATCTTTTGCATGTGCGTCCAGGCGAACAGCTTCCTGTAGATGGAGTAATCGTAACGGGCTCCTCAAGTATTGATGAATCTATGTTTACGGGTGAACCGCTGCCGGTAGATAAACAAGAAGGTGCTAAGGTTATCGGCGGCACTTTTAACAAGACAGGCAGTTTTACCTATCGTGCCCTGCATGTCGGCAAGGACATGGCGCTTTCTCAGGTTGTCGATCTGGTATCGCGAGCACAGGGAGCCAAACTACCCGTTGCGCGCTTGGCCGATGTGATTGCGGCTTACTTTGTTCCCGTCGTTATCGTGCTTGCTCTCTCCTCCGCCTTAATCTGGTATAACCTGGGTCCCGAGCCAAAATTTATTTACATGATGATTGTCTTGGCCACCGTGCTGCTGATTGCCTGCCCCTGTTCGATCGGTCTTGCAACTCCCTTGGCAGTGATGGCCGGAGTAGGCCGGGCCGTGGAAAGCGGCATCTTGATTCGTCATGGTGAAACCTTTGGAAAAATGCGGACTTTAACAACTCTCGTGCTCGACAAAACAGGAACCATTACCCAAGGGAAACCAGACCTGGTTGAGGTTTACCCACTTCCGGGATGGAAGACAGTTCAACTGATTCACTATGCAGCAAGCTTGGAAAAAAATTCAGAACATCCTTTAGCAGAAGCCTTTGTTAAAGCAGCACAAAAAGAAAATATCGCGCCCGGAGCCGTGGATCGCTTTCATGCCATACCCGGCTATGGTCTGAGTGGCTTGGTGAATGGCAAATTGGTTCTGCTGGGCAACAGCAAGCTCATGCAAGAGCGTAATATTTCGCTGGAAGCAATAAAGGGCTTGCAAGGCAGCTATGCCGCAGAAGAACATTTGACTCTGGAAGCGGCCTTAGAACAAGGTCAAACTCTGTTGTATCTGGCTGTTGATGGCCGTGCAGCAGGAGTTCTTGCGGTCGCAGACCAACTGAAGCCGGATTCCAAAAAGGCCATTGCCAAGCTTAAATCAATGGGGCTGAAAGTATTGATGTTGAGTGGTGATCAGGAAAAAACAGCACAGGCTATTGCAAGGCGGGTCGATATTCAGGAAGTGCTGGCTTCCGTTTTGCCTCATGAGAAAATGCATAAAATCGCAGAGCTGCAAATGAAAGGGGAAAGAGTGGGCATGGTCGGCGATGGCATTAATGATGCACCGGCTTTGGCTGAGGCAGATGTCGGCCTTGCTATTGGGGCCGGCTCTGATGTTGCCATCGAAAGCGGTGACATTGTTTTGATGCGGGATTCCCTTTTTGCCGTAGTGGATGCTCTGACCATTTCCCGGGCAACGGATTGGAACATCAAAGAAAACCTGTTTGGCGCTTTCATTTATAATCTGCTAAGTATTCCAATTGCTGCAGGCGCTCTCTATCCTTGCTATAAGATTTTATTAGATCCCATGATCGCAGGTGTAGTAATGGCTCTGTCCTCGCTCACCGTTGTAATGAACGCAAGTCGGTTGAGGTATAAATAAATTTTATGGATATCTTCATCAATACCCTGGGTGTCACACTGATTGTTTTTACTCTCTGGTGGTTTTTACTGAGCAAGCCGCCCGCGCTGCGAATGGCCGCGCACAGTAAGTCTATTGATATCCTGGTAAAAGATGGTGTTTATGAGCCCTCACAAATCAAAATTCCTGCTCACACAGCGATCACTCTGCGCTTTTTCCGACAAGATCCGACACCCTGCGCTGAAGTTCTTGTATTTACAGGAATAAATCGCAGCTATTCCCTACCCTTGAATAAAGGCGTCGAAATAAAGCTGGATCCACAGCCTGTCGGGGAGCTTGAATTTAGCTGCCAGATGGGAATGTATAGGGGCCGGTTGGTGGTAGAATAAGGGTATAGGCATAAAATTGGCATCAAGGAGCGGCAACCAATGAGCTTATCAGCATGGAAAGAGGAATTAAGCAAAAAACTCATCCAGCACTTAGGAGAAAAAAAGGGAAGCTTGCTATATAAAAAATATAGCCAAGCTTTTGATTCTTCTTATGGCGAAGAGTGTCCGGTCGATGTCATATTGAATGATCTCACTTATCTTGAAAAAATTTCAGCCGATAATTTTATCGAGCTGGACTTTTATCTTTCTCCTGAAAAACACGGTAATGCCCTGCATCTGCGAATCTACAAATGGGAAGAGCTTATCCCCCTTTCGGATATTTTACCTATTTTGAGCGATCTCGATTTTCGCGCCTGGAGTGAACGTACTTATCGCGTGAGAACCGAAAAGGGGCTGATTTGGGTTAGCGATTTTGTCATTAGCTACTCGCGCGGCTCGGAGTTTCATTTTGATAAAATACGCCAGCTGCTTCGAGATGCTTTTACAGAAATTTGCACCGGTCATTTTGAAAGTGATGGCTTTAACAAATTAATCTTGGGTGCTCTGCTGTCCTGGCGTGAAATTACCATGATCCGTGCTTATGCCAAATATTTGAAGCAGGCCGGTTTCCGTTTTAGTCAGCTTTATATTGAGCAGGCACTTGCGAATAATGCCGAGCTAGTTAAGCATCTGGTTGAGTTATTTAATGTGCGCTTCAATCCCCAGCAAAAGCTGGCGCATAAAAATCAGGCTGCAGAGATAGAAGAGAAAATTCTGCAAGGTCTGGAGCGGGTAAGCAGCTTGGATGAAGATCTTATTATTCGCCGTATGTTGGCGTTAATTAAAGCGACCCTGCGCACTAATTATTTTCAAATGAATAAGGAAGGCGAGCCAAAAGCTTATCTCTCTTTTAAATTCCTATCCAGCGCTATACCCGAATTACCGCTACCCGTTCCGCTCTTTGAAATTTTTGTCTATTCAACACGTTTTGAAGGTATCCACTTACGTTCTGCCAAGGTGGCTCGAGGCGGCTTACGTTGGTCTGATCGACGAGAAGATTTTAGGCGGGAAGTTCTGGGTTTGATGAAAGCGCAGCGCGTAAAGAATGCCATTATTGTTCCTTCTGGCGCTAAGGGAGGCTTTGTCTTAAAAGCACTGCCGGCCTCGCCCAGTCGCGAACAGGTACAAAAAGAAGTGGTTGAATGCTACAAATTATTTATCAGCGGTTTATTGGATTTAACCGATAATCTCAAAGATGCTAAACCGGTGCGTCCGCCCTCCGTGGTTTGCTTCGATGAGCCGGACCCCTATTTGGTTGTCGCGGCGGACAAAGGCACGGCTACTTTTTCTGACATCGCGAATGGGATTGCAGCGGACTATGGTTTCTGGTTAGGGGATGCCTTTGCTTCGGGTGGTGCGACCGGCTATGACCACAAGAAAATGGGTATCACGGCGCGCGGAGCCTGGGAATCGGTTAAGCGACATTTCCGGGAATTAGATATTAATATTGAGAAGTCCGTGGCCACTGTGGTCGGCATCGGCGATATGAGTGGCGATGTTTTCGGAAATGGACTCATTTATTCGCGGCGTCTTAAGCTGGTCGCGGCTTTCGATCACCGCCATATTTTTCTAGATCCGGATCCGGATCCCGAATTATCTTTTCAGGAACGTCTGCGTTTATTTACCTTGCCTACTTCCTCCTGGGAAGATTATAACGCTAAGCTGCTTTCACGCGGCGGCGGCGTGTATAAACGCTCAGCTAAATCCATTCCTCTTTCTGCTGAAATAAAAAAAGTGCTCGATATTCCGGAAGACAGTCTGATGCCCAACGATTTAGTTCGCGCCATTTTGAAGGCGCCCGTCGATTTGCTCTGGAATGGCGGAATTGGAACCTATGTCAAGGCAAGCACAGAAAGCCATGCGGATGTCGGCGATAAAACCAATGATGCGAACCGTATCAATGGAAATGAGTTGCGCTGCAAGGTCGTAGGCGAAGGTGGAAATTTAGGTTTTACCCAGAAAGGCCGCATTGAATATGCCTTGAATAAGGGCTTAATTAACACAGACTTTATTGATAACTCGGCCGGGGTAGATTGTTCGGATCATGAGGTCAATCTCAAGATCCTGCTCAATAATGAAATTGCCAAAGGTAAACTCACGGAGAAAAAACGCAATCATTTATTAACCCAAGTCACAACCGAAGTGGGTGCGCTGGTCTTGCGGGATAATTATTCTCAAGCCTGGGCTCTGGGCTTTCTCAGGAAATATTCTTATGGTGATACCGGTCTCTACCAAAGTTATATCAAAGATATGGAAGCGACCGGTTTTCTGAATCGTCAGGTGGAGTTTTTACCGGACGATAAGACCATTATGGAACGTAGAACAGCCGGTGTCGGGCTGACCAGCCCGGAATTAGCTGTCTTGTTGTCCTATACTAAAATTTATATCAAGAATGAGATTCTGAAGTCCGATCTTCCTGAAGATCCTTTCTTTGCCCGAATCATGGAAACGGCTTTTCCTAATACGGTCAATAAAATTTATCACAAGGCTAATCAAGAACATATCTTGCGACGTGAAATCGTTGCCACCCAATTAAGTAGTCGCGTTGTTAACGAGATGGGTATTGGGTTTATGTATCGCCTTCAAAACGAGACCGGGGTTACGGTTGCTGAGGTGATCAGGGCGCATGCCGTGGCTTCAGCTGTCTTTGAATCACAAGAAATGCGCAGTCTGATTGAATCGCTGGACTTTAAAATTCCAGTCGATATGCAATATGAGCTGCTTCATCATGTCCGCCATTTAATTAATATTTCTTCGCGCTGGTTCCTGCATGAGGGTCGCTTAAAAGGCAAGATCTCGACGATTATTGAGCATTATGGAACGCGGGTGAAGAGACTTGAAAAAGAGATCTTAAGTTTAATGACAGGCTTTACTAAGTCCTTTATGGAAAACTTGCTGGAGCAATTTTCAAAAGCGGGGCTTTCCAAGGAAGTCGCCAGTCATATAGCTGCTTTTCGCGTTGCCTATATTTCGCTGAATATTATTGAAGTGGCAACGAAAAATAATTTTGATCTGGAAAAGACTGCGAAAGTATATTTCCTGGTCGGCGAACGTTTTAATTTAGTCTGGTTCCGGGATCACATTGCCAATGATGTGCGAGAGGGCTCCTGGAATGCGCTGGCACGTCTTACTTTGCGCGATGAGCTCGATGTTTTGCAGAAAGCCTTGACAGTAGAAACCTTGAAGATCAGCAAAAAAGAAGAAAATTTTGATAAATTGATCACTACCTGGATCGAAAGAAATGCCTGTGCTATGGCGCGTTGGGAAAAGATGTTCGGCGAGGTTCACGAAGGTTCCAGCATCGATTATTCAATGTTTTTCATTGTGCTGCGTGAATTGGGTAATGTCATAGCAGAGTGTGAGTAGCTCTTATTTTCTTTCGGCCTTAGTGTGAGTCAGCTTGAGGTGGAGGCGTAACTTTCTCGCCTGGGTTTGGCTGCGCACATTCATTAATCATTTGTACAACAAGATCGAGTGTTTTCTCATCGCCAACTTCTTTTTTTAGGGGAAAATCGATTATTGTCGTTTTTAAGTAGTTATCTGCAATAAAATCCAGCGTTGCCTGTGAATATTGGCAGTTAAGTTCACGTTTATTTTCCCGGTCTTCCTTCGAGCCGATATTCACGGCGCATTTCCCCTTATTGTAGCCGGAGATGATATAGGTTTCTTCCCTATATTTTACCTCTGAGGGTTCAGTTGGAATGGGAAGGGTATGTTTAGGCATTAAAATAGGGTAGCTGCCCGGCGTGCAATTTTTTATATTTTGGGATAGGGTCGTGGCTAAACGAACAGCGGTCTGATATTGCGAGTCGTCGGGAGAGGTTTGAACGGACTTTGCTTCTGCCTTTGTTAGGGTGAGCAAAAGGGGCAGCAGAAAAACAGCTAGCTTGTGCCTACAATAATTGGACTTCTGTCTGGTTTTGCCGCGCATCCTCTCTTACTCCTAAAAAATATGGATCCCTTCTTCCGTGATGACGCCCTCTAAAGGCACATCAAAAATTTCTTTTGGTATAGCTTCTACTCTTTGTAACTCATAAGCAAGACCAAGCAAGTGCGGCTTTTTTTTCTGGGCCGCCTCTGGATTCAACATAAAAGAAAAGGTTCTATCATAATAACCACCACCCGTTCCGAGTCGGTTTCCAGCTCCATCAAAGGCCACTAAAGGCAACAGTACTACCTCCAGTTCAGATCCCGGCAATTCCTCGGTGACCTTTTCGGGTTCTAAAATTTTATAGCGATTCAAGCGGAGCTGAGTTGCTTCGTCATAGCGGGCGAAGCGGAGTTCCTGTTCTTTACTAGCCGGAACAAGCGGCAGATAACAAGCCTTTTCTGCTTTCCAGAGCGCTTGAATGAGAGGTTGCGTATCCATTTCCTCTGGCATAGCCAGGTAACAGGCTAGTCGCAGGCTGTTTTGAAAAAAAGGGCTTTCAATAAAATGTTGTACTGCCGCCAGACTGGCGTTTTTGCGGTATTCAGGCGTGATTAGACGCCTTAAGGGGCGAATACACTCTCGAATTTCAGACTTGAGCAGATTCAACCTCCAGACGGAAAGAGGAGCTGGACTCGGAAGGCGTTAAAGCGCTCTCTATTTTAGCCTGTAAATTATTCAAACGTTGATTCAGGAAATGCATCTGTTGGCTCATTTGCTGTTCAAGCTCCAAGATTTGGGAGGCCAGATTCAAAGCGGCCATGATGCCCAGTTTCTCAGGAGCCAGGAGTTTTCCCGAATTAGGCAGAGATTTCAGGGTGCCATTGAGATATTCAGCGGCCTTTTGTAAGGCAGGGATCTCCGTTTCCTGGCATTTAATCTGATAAGGTTTTCCGAGTAATTCAATGGTAGCCGTAGCCGCTGCAGTGGTGTTTTCAGTCATAGTTGGGATTTCTCTAAAAGTTTAAGCCGGGCAATCATCCGTTCTATTTGCGAGATAGCAATTTGATGCTTTTCCTGCAATAGTTTCTTTTCGCTGATTAACGCGCTTTGTTTTTTTTGGTTATGCCGCTGCTCTTGCTGCAGCTGCTCCTGCTTTTCAAGCAAGGTTTCGACCCGCGTTTTCAATTTGTCTAAAAGCTCGTCCATGGTTCACCCTTTTAAATGACTTTTATATTATCTAATAAAGTTTGACAAAGCGCTATAGCGAGCTATAGCTTCTCTAAGAGGGCTAAGAAAAGGAAATTGAAAATCAATGCGTTCTAAATTAGCAAAAAATCTGCGTGCTTATCGCTTTCTTATCATTTTATGGTGTTCCATTTTGCTGGGCGGGGGTGCAGGCTACTTTTTAGGTCCCACTGCTGTGAAATTAAAGCCGCTGGGTGATATTTTTTTAAATCTCATGTTTACCTTTGTGGTGCCTTTGGTCTTTTTTAGCATTTCCTCTGCTATAGCCGGACTCGGCGATTTAAAAAAAATCTGGAAAATTACAGCTAATATGCTGGCCGTCTTTGTTTTTACAGGCTTGCTTGCTGCCGTATATATGTTAGTTATTGTTAAACTTTTCCCGCCTGCTCAAGGTGTTTTTTTAGATTTGGGTGTTAATGCGAAGCTACCCACGCTGAGTTTGGCAGAGCAGTTAGTCAATATTTTTACGGTTTCTGATTTTATTAAAGTCTTTTCTCGGGAAAATATGCTGGCTTTAATCCTGTTTTCAGCCCTGGTCGGTGTTGCCACGGCCAGCCTCGGTGAAAAAGGGAAGGCTTTTTCTGGCTTTTTGCAGCTTGGCACCGCTATTTTCATGAAAGCCGTTTCTTTTGTAATGTATTACGCCCCGATCGGGTTTTTTGCTTACTTCGCTGTGTTGGTCGGGCAGGTCGGACCTCAATTGGTGGAAACCTACTACCGCGCCACGCTGATTTATTATCTTGCCGCTTTTGTTTATTTTGTGGCGGCTTTTACTTTTTATGCTTATTTGGCAGGTAAGAAAGAAGGCGTGAAACTCTTCTGGACGAATATTTCGCTTCCTGCCATGACAGCGCTAGCCACTTGCAGCTCTGCTGCGAGCATTCCGGTTAATTTGCAGGCGACTCAGAAAATGAAGGTTTCAGCCCAGATTTATGAAATGGTAGTGCCCCTGGGCTCTTTAATTCACAAGGACGGCTCGGTTTTAGGCGGTATTGTGAAAATTGCTTTTTTATTTGGGATTTTTCAGCTGAATTTTTCAAGCCTCCCCGTCTTGTTGCTGGCTTTGTTAATCGGTGTACTGGTCGGCACCGTCATGGGCGCTATCCCCAGCGGCGGCTTGGTAGGAGAAATGCTGATTCTCTCAGTTTACGGCTTCCCACCCCAAGCCCTCATTATTATCGCAGCCATTAGTCTCATTATTGATCCTCCGGCAACCCTTTTGAATGTAACCGGCAATAGCGTCTGCAGCATGCTAGTCGCCCGCCTAGTCGAAGGCAAACACTGGCTAAAATCCTCCCACTAAGATCCCCTCTCCCGCTTGCGGGAGAGGGGTAGGGGTGAGGGCCTAAACTTGGCACTGTCTCAACAAACCCTCCAAAGTCTCCCGTGTAACCGTCTTCCCCAAGGCCTCCTTCAAAACCTCAAGATCCAGCTCACTACTACCATCCTCCCCAAGCCGAATAAAACGATAAAAATCCTGCTCTTTAACCGCAGTCTGAGTACTTTGACCGTGCTGCCCCAACAAAACCTGAACCAAAGCCTGTTTATCCCCCACTTTCAAGTCCGCCACACAGCAATCAAAGTAAGTTTTCCCAAAAAGAATATGATTCAGCTCATGTTGCAAAACCACAGCCTGAAGCTCAGAGAAAGTAGCCCTTTCCGGCCTAAGCTCGCCCTCCGCATTCAGAGTAAGGTAGTCCACCGTGATCTCTCTGGGCGTTTTCATTTCCCCCCGGAGTTTCCCCGGAACACTCAAACAGCCATGATAAAACCTCAGCCCTTCAGTGCTGCTATGAACCAGTTTAGGGTTAATCATCAACCGCGCTTCTGGAAAGGAAACACCGGGATAGCGTTTTTCAACCCCAGCGGCATGAATTGCATTATTATGGTACACACCGACGATGATGAGTTGGTAGGGTTCCGCAATGGCAGCACATTGATTAGCAGCAATACCCGCACCGCCGCTGCTAATTAAAAGCTGGGTTGCAATTTCCTTTTGCCGCTCCAATTCCCGCTTTTCTTCAGCCGAAGGCTTTTCTGGAAAAAGCCGCCCCGGCTTCTGCAAAATAGGATCACCAATAATCCGAATAGCTACCATAAAATCTCCTCTTAAATACATTTTCCCCTCTCCCGCTTGCGGGAGAGGGGTAGGGGTGAGGGCCTAGACTTGGCAGCTTCTAAAAGAGTAAATGCAAATCCGCAATACCCTCATCCCTACCCTTCTCCCGCAAGCGGGAGAAGGGATCTAGACAGATTGAGGAATTATTAACCGCTTTACCCGAGGACACAATCTATTGTCCTTCACCGCCGTTGCTTGTATCATCCCCCCGTTAGGCTCCCAAGTAACTTTAGAAACCTTAAGATGAGGACTTTCCCCATGACTATTCGCGTCGCAATCAATGGATATGGCCGTATTGGCCGCAATATTCTTCGAGCCCATTATGAGGGGAAAAAATATCCCGATATACAAATAGTTGCTATCAATGATTTAGGCGATGTCGCCACCAATGTCCATTTGACGCGCTATGACAGCACGCATGGAAAATTCCCAGGGGAAGTGAGTGTTTCCGGGAATGATATGCTCGTAAACGGTGACCGTATCAAGGTCACAGCAGAGCGTGATCCTAAAAAATTGCCCTGGAAAGAACTCCAGATTGATGTGGTTTACGAATGCACCGGCTTTTTCACGACCAAGGAAAAGGCAGCGGGCCATCTTGAAGCAGGGGCCAAGAAGGTCATTATTTCTGCTAT
>JADMIO010996638.1_pt1 | contig 17161 bp, 13 predicted proteins | sample 8958161 | NCBI WGS metagenome assembly JADMIO01 (sample SAMN16585339, study PRJNA669376) | soil metagenome | isolation source: Crop rotation soil | place: USA: Cullars Rotation, Alabama | collected 2011
GCGACAACTTGTCCACGTGGAATTCTAAGCTTAGGATCCCAATGTGCTGGAAAGTCGAGACCGAGATGACCTTGCAGGCGGCGGCCAAAGATTTTGCTATCAAGGAACTGCCGGTTCATTATGGCCATCGCCCCGAAGGCAGCTTTTCCAAGTTGAATACCTACTCGGACGGCTTCCTGGTGTTGAAGATTATCTTCATCATCTTCAAAGACTATAAGCCGCTGGTCTTTTTTATGAGATTGAGCATCTTGCTGCTGTTCATCACGCTGGGCGCGGGAGTCCGGTCCATACAGGACTATATCGAGACGGGGATGGTTTATCATCTGCCATCGGCGGTGCTGGCGACCGGCACAGGCATTCTGGCGGCTTTGAGTTTTTCAATCGGGCTCATCCTCGATACCATATCGAGGTATCATAATGAGAACTTCCAGCTGCTGCGTCGCATGCTCAAGAAATAGATAATCAGTGATGGAAGACGAATCCTTGCAGAAAGCGCATATAACGATGGTCGAAGTCATCAACCCGGTTCACCAGGCAGAAACGAAAGCGAAGCTTTTCATCCCGTCGCTGATCATTGCGATGCTGGTGATTGGCGCGCTGGTCGTCGCGCCTTATTTTTTCTCACACTCGGCATTCATCGATGGCAAAAAAGAATACCAACTGATTCTGACGCACGATTTGACCAATCACTTTTTCTTCATGGATCAGTTCCAGCAAGGCGTGCGGTCGGGGGCGCTTTACCCGCGCTGGTTCGCCGAGGCCAACAACGGCTACGGCATCGCCGTCATGAATTATTACCCGCCGGGCTTTTATTATGTGACGACCGCAGCCAACGCCATCTTCAATGACTGGCACACGACCTTGTTCGTGCTGATGGCGCTGATGACGGCGGCAGCCGGGTGGGCCATGTATTTTCTGGCGCGCACCTTCTTCTCGCGCCCGGCCAGCCTCGCCGCAGCGCTCGTCTATATGCTGCTGCCTTATCACCTGCTCGATCTATACTGGCGCGGGGCGATGCCGGAAATCTTCGGATTCATTTTCCTGCCGCTGATCTTCTATTTCGCCTACCAGGCCGGCAGCGCCGGCGGCTTGCGTCACATCGCCGGGCTGGGCGTGCTTTACGGCCTCTATCTGCTGACCCATTTTCCCGTGGGCATAATGTTTTCTTATGCGCTGGCGTTTTATGTGGCCGTCTGGGCGCTCAGGGCGAAGGACTGGCGCATCATCCCGCGCGTCGCCGCAGGGATGGGCATCGGCCTGGCCATCAGCGCCATCTACTGGCTGCCGGCGGCGCTGGAGATGAACCTGGTTTATGAATACACGCAGGAGATTTTCCCTTATCACCTCTCTTATATTCAGGGAACGCCGAATGCCGATCCGTTCAACCAGCACATCGTCGCGGCGCTCAAACTGAACGCGCTGCTCTTGATCGTCGCATGGCTGATCTACCGCCGTTCGCCGCAGGTCCCGGCTGTCGATTTTGTAAATGACGCTACAATTAATGCGCGCCGCTTGCAGATCAGCCTGTGGATACTGGTCGGCGGCGCGAGCCTGTTTATGACGACGGCGTTTTCTTACGACATAGGGCGCTGGCTGCCGAAAATTGAATTGACCGTGCCGCCGTTTCGCTGGCTGGCCATCGGCACACTGTTCGGCGCTTTGCTGGTCGGCGCGGGCGTCGAACGACTGCGCCGCAGCGAAGGATTTTCGCCGCGCCAGCTCTGGGCGCTGCGCCTGGCCCTGGGCCTTGTCGTCGCTTTGAATCTCTGGGTGAGCTTCAGCGGCGCCCTCGGCGGCGCGCTGAATAACGGGGTCTTCTCGCCGCCGCGCAGCTATGTCGAATCGAGCATGACGCCGCGCGACGCGACGCATCCGGAACAATTGCCCGATACGGCGCGAGTGGTGTTCGAACCGCCCGGCGGCACAAGCAACATCATCACCTGGTTGCCGCAATACCGCGAGATACGCGTGCAGGCCGAGCAGCCCAGCCGCGTGCGCTTAAAGACCTACAACTTCCCCGGCTGGACGGCGCGTGTAGACGGCGTCCGCGTGCCGCTTGCCAGCGACGCCGACGGCATTCAAGTCGTCGACGTGCCGGCTGGGGCGCACACCATCGATGTCCGTTTTCAAAATACGGCTCCGCGCTTGATTGGCATATTGATTACACTGTGCGGTTTTCTCGCCGCCTTCGGATTGACGCTGGCGGGCCGCGCGCAAGCCCATGGCCAATCGCCCGCCGCCGGACGCGAATCGCCGATCGCGCCTTCAGCCGGCGTTGCCGCCAATGCGCAGTCCGGGCGGCGTATGCGCTATGCCGTCATCGCTGTGACCGCACTGGTCACCTTGATTTTCATCGGCGCGCTGGTCACGCGCCTGAATCGCCCTCAGACGCCCGCCGCCGGGTCGGCGCCGGAGCCGCGCCGCACGCCCATCAGCGTTGGCACGGAAGCGGCCTTGTTCATCGATGGGCAAGAATCGATTTTCGTCGCCATTGATGAGCAGGCGTTGCCGGAACTGCTCGGCGCGGTGGCCGCAAAAGATACCGACAGGGTTGAGCGTCTCCTCCGCGAGGGTCGCGTCGTGCAGGTCGCCAACAACACCAAGGTGCAGGTGATGGAGGTCGCCGCAGGCCGCACCAAAGTGCGCCTCAACGAGGGCGAGCGCGTCATGCAGACCGGCTGGGTGGTCGACCGCTGGGTGCGCTAATGGCACGTGAAAAGTACACAGACAAAAAGCAAAACCGGCAGGCGAAGATCAGCAGCCCGTATGCCTGTCCGCGCCGCTTTTGCCTTCGCGCGGCTTGCGTGCGGCGGGCTGCGTTGACATGAGCAAAGCCGGCGCGATAGCATTTTTGCTAGGTTAGACAGCGCTAGAAGCCCTGTTCAATTCCACAAATCATCATTTGCACACGGGTTTTTGATGAGTAGAAAAAAACGCACACGTTCGCAAGCCAGTCCAGTGACCGCGCCGCCGGCGGCGCGACGGCAATTCAATCTCTCGCATAAATGGATTCTCGGCCTTATTCTGGCGGTCACATTTCTGAGCTTTGCCAATACCATCGGCAACGGTTTCGCCTACGACGACAACACGCAGATTCTCCGCAACGAAGCGATTCGCAGTTTTTCAAACCTGCCGACGGCGCTGACCAGAGAGGTCTGGTTCTGGCGCGTCGTGCAGGATAAAGACCCCAACAAAGATGCCGGGCCGACAACTCCGTATTATCGCCCGCTTTTCACCGTCTACCTGATGCTCGGCTGGGCGCTGTTCGGCACCTGGGCGGCGGGCTGGCATCTCATCAACGTGCTGATGCACATGCTGGCGGTTTACTTCGTCTTTCTTATTCTCAAGCGCGTGACCGGCGATCTCAAGCTCACCGCCATTGCCACCTTGCTGTTTGCCCTGCATCCGCTGCGCGTTGAATCGGTCGCCTGGATCAGCGGCGTCACCGACCTGTTTCTGGCGCTCTTTCTGCTGCCGTCGTTTTATCTCTACATGCGCTATCGCGAAGAAGGCAACAAGAATTATCTGGCTGGTTCGCTCTTTCTCTTTCTCTTCGCGGCCTTCTCCAAAGAGCCGGCGGTGGCGCTGCCGGTTTTCATAGGGGCCTACGAATTGTTCATCATCAATCAGGATCGCCAGCTTGCGGAGCGGCTGCGGGCGGCGCTCGGGTTTCCGGCGTTGTTTCTGATGATGGCGTTCACCTATTTCGCCATGCGCTATAACGCGCTGGGCTTTCTGCTGAATGATTCGAGCTTCGTAGCCTACCCGCCGCAGCAGGTGTTGCTGACGATTCCGCTGGTCATCTGCAAGTACATCGGCCTGCTCTTCTGGCCGGTGAACCTGTCGATCTTTCATGGCACGCCGATGGTGACCAGCCCCTTGAGCTGGCGCTTCATCCTGCCTTTTCTGGCCCTCGCAGCGCTGGCCTACGGCCTGTGGCAACTGCGGGGTTCGCGCATCGCGCGCTTTGCCATATTATGGTTTGCGGTCAATCTCTTGCCGGTGCTGAATCTGAGCGCCTTCGGCACAGACTTCCTGGTGCAAGAGCGTTATGTGTACATTCCGTCGGTCGGCTTTTCATTGCTGGTCGGGTTGGGGCTGGTGCGCCTTCCTTTGGAGAGATGGACCAGGCGCCTGGCGGCCCGCGCCGCGTTCGTCCTGGCGATTTCGCTGCTGCTGACCTGGCCGCTGGCAGACTTCATCGTCGAACGCGGACTGGCGTTGGACGATTCGCCGACGATGCAAAAAGTGACCATCCTCGCCATCACCCTGCTTGCGGCAGCGGCGCTGGCGCTCATCCCCATTGAAAAGTGGTTTAAGCCCGGCAGCCGTTTGACGGTGCGGGCCTTCGTCGTCGCCGTCCTGGCATTGCTGCTGACGACGAAGACCTTCGCGCAGAATCTATTCTGGAAAGACGACATGACCTTGTGGATGCACAGCGCTGAAATCGCCGACGATCAGGCGATGGCGCATTACGTGCTCGGCCACAAATATATCGACCGGCAGATGATGGACAAGGCCGTCGAAGAACTGGAAAAGTTCATGGCCATTCGCTCGGACAATGTGATTGTGGTGAACAATCTGGCGGCGGCGCATCTGTTGCGTTACGAAAACGAATACACCTTTGACCGCGCACATGCCGACCGCGCCCACATTGACCGCGCCATTGCGCTGTGTAACCTAGGCCTCACGCTGAACCCGACCGTCGCCGGAACGGCATCGATGTATGATCTGCTTGGCAAGGCTTATTCTTATGAGACGCCGCTGAAGAATCTCGACCGCTCGGTCTATTTTTTCCAGAGCAGCCTGCGCGTCGAGCCTGACAATCCGATCATTACCTTCCATTTAGGCACGGCGTATTATAAACAGCAGAAGCTCGATGCGGCGCTCGAACAACTGACCCATGCGCTCAAGCAAACCTCGGAGATCCCAGACCTCTACAAGATTCTGGCCGCCGTCTATCAGGGCAAGGGACAATTGCAGGAAGCCGTACAATATTACGATCTCTACCTGAAGAAAATCCCCAATGCAGCGGACGCCGCCGCGATCACCCAGCAAGTGAAAGACCTGCGCGCCCAGATGAACAGCAAAGGCTAGCGGCCAGAGAATAAGGAATCGCAGACAGGCGGTAGCTAAAGGAGAGGGCTGCGAGCGCTGAGGACCATCTCAGCACTCGCAGCCCTCTTTCAACTAGCCGCTAATCTCTAGCCTCTATTTGCTGGCCGTTGCCTTCAACGCGGCATCGATGGCGGCTTTCAGGCTTTCCGGCGTCTTCTCGCGCAAGCGCCTGCCGTTGACGAAAATGGTCGGCGTGGCGTTGACCCCGAGCTTTTCGCCTTCGCGCAAATCGCGCTGCACCTTATCGTAAAACTTGCCCGTATCGAGCGCCTGATCGAATTTCGCGCGATCAAGGCCGATCTGCGTCGCATACTCTTTCAGCTTCGGCACTTCGAGCGCTTCCTGATTCTTGAAGAGAATCGCCGTGTACTCCCAGTATTTGCCCTGCTCGCGCGCCGCCTCGGCGGCCTCGGCGGCCTTCAGCGCGTTCTTGTGCATATCCAAGGGAAAGTCGCGCGCCACCAGCCGCACGCGGTCGCCATAGCCCTTCAGCACTTCTTCAATGACCGGCTGCGTGCGGCCACAGCTCGGGCATTGATAATCAGTGAACTCGACGATGGTGACCGGCGCGTCGGGATTGCCCTTCATCGGTTGATCGTCAATGGCAATCTTCACCAGGGGCGGCTCGGGCGGGCGCAGGTAGGATTCCATCGTCGCCGTCTTGCGCAACGACGCGGCATATTCGTTTTCGGCTTTTTCGTAGGCCTTGCTTTGCAGGTATTGCAGGATCTGCACCTTCAATTCGTCAAAGGTGCCTTTCAGGTTCGCCTTGTTATCATTATAAAACTTCTCCGCCTCTTCATCGGTGGGCGGCTTGACCTTGGCGCCGACTTCCTGACGGTAGAGGTCTTGCGGCGTCGTGCTGCGCTTCTTGGCTTCCTGATCGAGCAGGATGTCGTTGACGCGCGCATCGAGCGACTGCTTGCGCAACTCATAAATCTGATCCTGCACCGTGAAGATGTAAGGCGCCAGCGCGTCTTCGACATCGCCCAAGGTGATCGGCTCGCCATTCAGCGTGGCCAGCACGCGAGCGCGGTCGGCCTCTTTTTCCGGCGGCGTCGCCTGGGCAAGGATCTTCACCTGCGCGGTGGCGCGCAACTGGTCGGCCAGCCGCTTGGCCTGTATGCGCATCCGCTCGGCGCGCAGGTAGGCGAGAATCTGCGGCTTCATCTCGCTGAATTCGCCTTGCAGTTGGGCGCGGTTCTGATCGTAAAAGCGCTGCGCATCGGCGTCGGTCGGCTCGATGAGTTTGCTTTCAACATCGGTTTGCAGGATCTTTTCGGCGGAAACGCCGCGCTTCTTGGCCTCGATATCGAGCAGCCGCGCGTTAATCAACCGGTCGACTTGTTCCTTGCGCGATTCAACAATCTGCTCCTGCATCTCTTTTATTTTATCTTTGATCGGCTCATCGATCTCTTCAATGGCGACTTTGACGCCGTTGACGATGGCGGCGCGGCCTTCGGGAAACTTCACTTCGCAGCCGCAGTCTTCGTCTTTTTTGGCGGGCGATGGATTCTGAGATGGCGCGGCCTGCGTCTGTGCATAAACCGGAGCGGCGCAGACAAAGGCCGCAATCATAAACGATGCGATAACCCGTTTCATTAATTCCTCCGCTGGATAAAGCGATAAAAGCCGGTGGCACGACGCCGGCTGTAGCAAGTATTATTCAGCATTTGCGGCCCGCCTGACAACCGGCACTTCACGGTCACGGCTGATCAACGGCCCGCATTGCCCTTTTGCTTGAGCAGCGCGGCGATCTCTACATGGCCTTTCTCTTCGGCATAATTCTGTGCGGTCTTGCCCGCCACATCTTTCACACTCGGATCAGCGCCGGCGGCGAGCAGCAGCTTGACGATCTCCGTTTGGCCGACCAGCGCCGCTTGCATCAGGGCCGTGTAATTGCCCGGCGTTTTGGCGTTGACATCGGCCCCCTTGGCAATCAACAGCTCGACAATCTCTTTATTGCCCATGCCGGAAGCGTTCATCAAAGGGGTCACGCCGGATTCATTCTTCGAGTTGACATTGGCGCCGCTCTCGACCATCTGCCGCACGCCTTCGGTGTTGCCGGCGTTGACTTCCTTGAGCAGGGCGCTGTCGGTCGGCGCATTGTTCGCCGCCGAATTACTTGATGCCTGGTTGGCCGTCCGCGCATTCTGATTGTTGGGCGGCGGGCTGGTGCAGGCGGCCGTGGCCGTCATCGCGATAAACAGCATATAGACTCTGTAGCGTCCCATCCGTATCGTTTCTCCTCATTTCAAGTATGATTGCTGCGTTCGGTCAATCTATCATACAACGGCGAGGGATGCTAAAGGTGAAGGACAGAAATCGTCAGAATAGGGTTCGATGAATGGCACGGCTCAGGTTATAATGGGCGACCGCAGAGCGCAGTCTTGGATCATTCACCAACCGATACGAGGAACGAGAATGGATTTGAATCTTACTCCGCAAGAGGAGCAGTTCCGCGACGAGTTCCGCGCCTGGCTCACGAGCAACACGCCCGCCGGCTGGGAAGACCGCCACGGGCGCAGCGAAGATTCGCGTGAACGCTTCAACTTTCTGCGTTCGTGGCAGAAGAAGATGTACGAAGCCGGCTGGGTCGGCATTCATTGGCCGAAAGCCTATGGCGGGCGCGGCGCGACGCTGGTCGAGCAGACCATCTTCATCGAAGAGATGGCCCGCCAGAGCGCGCCGCCGCTCGTCAATGTGCTGGGGCTGTCGCTGCTCGGCCCGACGCTGATCGCTTATGGCAACGAAGCGCAGAAGCAGCGTTATCTGGCCAACATCCTGAGCGCCGATGAGATCTGGTGTCAGGGATATTCGGAGCCCAACGCCGGCAGCGACCTGGCGGCGCTGCGCACCGAAGCCGTGCGTGATGGCGATTACTTTGTCGTCAACGGCCAGAAAACCTGGACGAGCTTCGGCCATTTTGCCGACTGGTGCTTTGCCGTCGTCCGCACAGACCCTGCCGCCGCTAAGCACAAGGGCTTGACCTACATGCTGATCGATATGCATTCGCCGGGCGTCTCTGTGCGCCCGCTCAAGCAGATGACCGGCGACGCCGAGTTCAATGAAGTCTCGTTTCGCGACGTGCGCGTGCCGGTCGAAAATGTCGTCGGCCAGATCAACGACGGCTGGAACATCGCCATCGCCACCTTGATGTTCGAGCGCGGCACGCTCGGCGCGAGCTTGCAGATCACCTTCAAGCGCCAAATCGAGCGCCTGATGGCCCTGTCGAAAGAGATACGGCGCAACGGGCGGCCCGCCAGCGAAGACCCGGTCATCCGCCAGAAACTGGCGCAGATGTATACGGAAATCGAGATCTTCCGCCTGAATCAGATGCGCACGCTGACGCGCATGATCAAATCAGGCGTGCCCGGCCCGGAAGGCTCCATACAGAAAATCTTCTGGAGCGAGATGAACCAGCGCATGCAGCAGGTGGCCATGGAGATGCTCGGCCCTTACGGCCAGCTCACCGCCGCGAGCGATCATGTCATTGATCATGGCGATTGGGCGCACGGCTACCTGCGTTCGCGCGGCAACACCATCGAAGCGGGCACGAGCGAGATTCAACGCAACATCATCGGCCACTTTGTGCTCGGCTTGCCAAAGAGCTACTGAACGTGACAAGTGACAAGTGACAAGAAGATGTTGGATGTGCAGCGCCATCATCTCTACGCAATACAGCATGAGCTCGCCGATACTCTCTTTTATCTTGTCACTTGTCACGAAGGAGAAAAGATGGATTTTGATCTGAACGAAACACAGAAGCTATTCAAGTCGTCGGCGCGCGAGTTGTTCGCGCAGGAATGCCCGGCGGAAGCCGTGCGCGCGATGATCGAAAACGGCGAGCCGTATTCCGAAGCGCTCTGGCAAAAGCTCGTCGAACAGGGCTGGACGGGCCTGATCTTTGATGAAGCTGACGGCGGCATGGGGTTGAGCTACATCGAGATGGCCGTCGCCTTTGAAGAGATGGGCCGCGCCCTGGTGCCGGGCGCATTTCTTGCGAGCGTGCCGCTGGCCGGTTCGCTGATCGCCGGAGCCGGCAACGACGCGCAACGTAATCAATATCTCAAAGCGATTTGCGAAGGCGAGGCGAAGGCGACCGTCGCGCTGCTGGAAGCCGGCGGCGACTGGAATCTGGAGGCCGTGCAATTGACGGCTACGCCGGGCGCATCAGGATTGACGCTGAGCGGCACGAAACTATTTGTCCCGGATGCCGGCGCAGTCGATTTCATCGTCACGGCGGCGCGCGTCGGCGCTGACCTGGTGCTCGCCGTGGTCGATAGCCATGCGCCGGGCCTGGCGATCAAGCCGCTGCCCGCAATCGATGCGACGCGCCATCTTTATGAGGTCACCTACAACGAGGTTGAGGTGCCGGCTACTGCCGTCCTGGCGCGCGGCGAAGCGGCCCGCGCGGCACTTGCGCACGCGTTCGACGTGGCGACGGTGGCGCTTGCGGCGGAGATGGTCGGCGGCATGCAGTGGGTGCTCGACGCGACCATCGAGTACGCCAAAACGCGCAAGCAATTCGGCAAACCCATTGGCCAGTTCCAGGCGATCCAGCATCATTGCGCCAATATCCTGTTGCTCACCGAAAGCGCGCGCTCGGCGGTTTACTATGCCGCCTGGCAAATGGGGAATGACGCGAAACAGGCTCCGGTGGCCGTTTCGGTGGCAAAAGCGTATGCCAGCGACGCCTATCGCGAGGTCGGCAATCTCGGCATACAGGTGCACGGCGGCATCGGCTTCACCTGGGACGAGCCCATGCACTTCTATTACAAGCGGGCGAAAGCCTCCGAGCTAATGTTCGGCGATGCGACCTGGCATCGCGAGCGCATTGCTCGCCTGGTCATCGACGGACTAGCCGAGCCTGTGAAGGCGGCCCGCACCAGCGGCGACTGACAATGCAATGGCGGGCCGCACTCCTGAACGCTTCAATCTCGCGGAAGCCCTCTGCCGCCGCCACGCCGACCGCGTGACGCGCGTGGCGCTGCTCGACGTGAAGCCGTTGGCCGAAAACTGCTTCACCTTCGGCGGCCTCGATTACCTGTCGGACAAATTTGCCGCGACGCTCAAGGCAAGTGGCATCCATGCGGGCGACGCGGTTGCCGTTCTGCTCGATCAATCGGCGGCGCTTGTGGTCGCCGAACTCGGCGCGCTCAAGTGTGGCGCGGCAGTCGTGGCGCTGTCTCCGACACTCGCGCTCGGCGACGTTGCCTTTGCAATCCACGACAGCGGCGCTAGAGCCCTGGTCGCGCCGTTTGAAAAAAGGAGCGACTACGCGGCAATCTCTCACCAGGCAGCCTCAATCGCTACGCTCTTTCTGGCAGGCGATTCGCGCCAGGCGATCCACTACGACGGCGCAGAGCGCAGCTTTTGGGGCGATGTCTTTACTGCCAATGCTGACTTCACGCCGTTTGCCACAGAAGCCGGCGCCCCGGCTTTTATTTTTTATGCGCCGTCGGATGACGGCAGCCTGCGCCGCGTCGTTCATAGCCACGCCGACCTGCTCGAACAATTCGCGGCGTTCGCGGAGCCGTCCCGGCAAGAGATGGGCGATGGAGATATGCTCTGGTGCGGCGATGATTGGGCAACCGCGGATTTGCGGCTGGAGATGATCTACCCGGCCTGGTGGCAGGGCGGCGCAGTGGTTACAAAACCACCGGGCGGGCTGACGGCTGAAAGCGCCTTGCAGTTATTCGCGCGTTGCGATGTGACGACGGCTTTCCTGCGCGATGATCTGCTCGACGAGTTGCTGAGCTTTGCGGCCCGTGAGCCGGCGAGGTTCACCTTGAAGTTGCGCACCATCATCACGCGCAGCGAAGGGCTCACCGGCGATCATTATCAACGCGCGCGAGACAGGCTGGGCGCGAACTTGCGCGGCATCGCTGAAAAGCGCTGACTGCAATGAACCGTGGGCTGATGCAGCAATGAGTTTTTCAGGTGATGAGCCGCGAGGTGAGATAGCGGATGTCAGGTGTTCAGTTGTGTGCCCTACGACTGAACACCTGACACCTCTTTGAAACGCCCATCGAAGAGGCGGACTCTCTGAGCGTCGGCTCGCCCTCATATAACCAAGCGCCGTGCCAAAGGCGGATCAAACGGGATTTTGGAGTTTAGATTTTGGATTTTGGAGTCGCGGCTGCCCGTTATCGGCTCACTCGACCAGTTAAACTCTTGCCAAATCAGAGGCTTTCCGCAACGCCGAGGGCGTCTTGATGAACTAGATGGCGACTTGCCGGCGGCAATCAAAAATCCAAAGTCTAAACTCCAAAATCGCCCGGCTGTCCGTTTGCGGAAATCGATTGTCTCAGAAGTGGGACGCGTGAACGGGCGGCAGGGCCTCGCGGCAGTGGCAAAGGGTTTGGCAACTGGCTAAAGGTCGAGCGTCACGACGACCGGCTCGTGCGCCAGCTGGTAACGCTCATCCAACTGGCAGGCGTTGACGAAAATCGTGCCGCCGTGTTCTTCGACGCCGTAAGCTTCGTGGATGTGGCCAAAGATGTGCAATCGCGGCTTGATGCGATCGATCACCTGGCGCAGGTCTTCGCAGCCGGTCGGTTCGCCGGCGCTGTTGCGGTCGAGAATGCCCGCCGGCGGGCCGTGCGTGACGAGTACATCGATGTCACCGGGAATTTTTTCCCAGTGGCGGCGAATCGGCGCGCCGCGATGCCGGTTGAAAGCCCAGTTGAAAAACCACGGCGTGATGGGCGACCCCCAGAACTTCAGCCGCGCGCTCGGATGGCCGGCGCGCGCCGCGTCAAGCTGGCCGCCGGAGTCTTCGAGATAAATGATCTCTTCGGGAAGCAGGCTGCGGGCCAGCGTCGGGTTCTCTTCAAAAAGAAAATCGTGATTGCCGGCGATGAGTATCTTGAAGCGATGCGGCCGGGCGGCAAACCAGCGACTGAAATCGGCAATCGCTTGCGGCCTGCCGTTAAAAGAAATGTCGCCCGCACAAATCAGCAGATCGCCTTCCGGCAAGTCGATCTGCTCGTGCTGCTCGTGCGTGTCGCTGATCGCCACGATTCGCAATTTCATCAATCGCTCGCTCGATCAGCTCAGGCTTCCTCGTTGGCATTGGCGGCGCGCAGCAACCCGTAGCGGTAATAGCCGATGGCGTTGGAAAAGATCATGGATTCGACCTTTTCGGCGGACGGGAATATCTCTTTGATGCCGTCGTAGATCATGTCGCCGGAGCCGCCCGCCACCAGCACCTTCTGCGGGCGCATCGGGCGCACGGTCATCGAGATGCGATCCAGTATCTGCGGCATGTGCTTCTGCATCACCTCGCGGCGCATCGCTTCCAGATCGACGGCTTCGCCGGTCGGCGTAATGTATGGCGTCTTGCTGCGGACGTAAGATTCAATCGTGCTGCGTTCCAGATAATCGTCATAGCGCGCGTCAATCTCGCGCTGCAAATCGTGATAGACCGCATCCAGAGACGACGGAATCGATTTCGAATAGGTGTTGATGTAGCGCCCGTCCGCCGCAACGATATCGATGGTCTTTTCGCCGCCGTCGATCACCGCCGTCGGCACGATGCGCTCGGCAATCTTATTGCCGTCGCGGTCGAGCGCGTAGCTCAGGTAAGAGCCGTAACCTTGCGGCAAGGCGAGTATGTTGTCGAGCGCAAATTCGACCGTGTGATCGACTTTGCCATTGATGCGGTAGAGGGTGATCTTGTGTTTGCCTTTGAGCTTGTCGATGAGCGTCTCTTTTTGCGACGTGAAATAATTGACCGGCAAGCCGACAACCAGGGCATCGGGAGCGGGCAGCTGTTTTTCGTCCATCACGCGGGCGATGCCCGCCAGGGTCAGCGCCGGATTGTAATGCTTGGTGAACATATCGCGGTCGGCAGTCATCTCGCCGCCGCGATTCAGGCGCACCGCGGTTTCGCCGAAGTTGCGCACCTTGCCCGGATAAAGGCTGAGTTCGGCGATGAAGTTGTCTTCCTGGGTGCCGAGGAAATCTTCGCCGAATTCGGCAGGGCCGATGACCGACGGAAAGATCAGGGTTTTGCGCGAGCCTTTGACTTCCGTGTAGATTTTCGTGGCCGAATAGCCAGTATCAACCGCAAGCACATTCATACGCGATGCTTTTCAAGGCCGATTGCTGCGGCCTCGATGGACGCCTCCAACGCCCAACAGTGTGTGATGGTCTCGGACGTAGATTATCAGCCGACGCGCGGAAAACAGCAAACCGCCATCCGCCTTAAAGACATTGCGGCGTCGGTTACCAGCCTGTGCCGTTGAGCTATCGGGGGTTCGTCCTGATTATAAGCCAATCAACCTGAGGATGATAAGCCGCTTCGGTAAAATTCACTGTTCGTTCAAACGTTTATCGTATTCCAGGTACTTGACGCGCAGTTGCTCTGCCGGGACGCCGCCGAGCGCCGCAGCCGGTTCGCCCGCCAGATAGAGCTTGATGTAGTCGGCGATCTGCGGCCTGGCGACGCCGCGCTTGACGCGCAGGTAATTCAGAAAATCGCCTTCGTACCAGTCAAAAATCTTCGACAGGTAAAGCGTCCGCGTTCGCCCGTCGAAGCGCACGTTGGCCGTGTCGTTGATGAAGGCGCGCGCGCCATCTTCAAGCTCCGTCTCGGTCGCGTTCTCGGCAATGGCTTTCGCCTTGAGCGGCGGACAGCTCACCGCCCCGCAGTTGAGATAGAAATGAATGCGCGGGTCGAGAAAGCGCTTGCGAATGATGTTGTGCTCCAGATCGTTCAAGGTCAATTTGCGTCCGCCGAGCACGATATCTTTATTCTTGAATAGACCCAGACGATTCCAAAACACATTTTTGTCGGGATAAGCCTTCGCCCCGTAAAACAGCACATAAGCGTTGTACGCCGTCAGGTAATATCGCTTACTTTCATCATCGCCGGCAAAAAGCTCCGGCTGGCTTTCGGGACTGACGGCGGCCAATTGATCGAGAAAGGCGGCGAGCGCCGCAAGCTCGTTCTTGAGCCCGGCGTAATTGACCCGCCCGCGCCGGTCAACGTACTTTGCCACCAGCCGCTCGTATTCGGCATAAGAGAATTGCGCGGCGGGCCCTTCTCCGGTCGAAGCGAAAAGCATGGCATCATTCATCAGCATCACCATGGTCGCGGAAAGCAACAGAGAGATGATTGAGCTTCTGAGCTGAAACATTGCCTCACCTGATCAATAGAGCGATTGCAACTGCGCGCCGGGAAAATAATGCGAGAGAATCTCGCCGTGCGCGTAACCGCGATCCGCCATCACCGCCGCGCCGATCTGGCACAGCCCGACGCCGTGCCCCCAACCTGCGCCGATTAACGTGAAGGCTTGCGGATACGGCGCATCGCCCGCCTCAGTGTCGATCACGAAGGCCGAGCTATACAGGTGCGAGCGCGACAGCGCCCGGCGAATCTCAAGCTCTTTGCCGATGACCAGCGTGCGCTGCTCGCCTCGGATTCGCAAGCGAATGATTCGCCCTGACTGGCCGCGTTCCAAGGGCTCAAGCGATTTAAGACGCCCGACCACAAGGCCCAGCCGCGCTTCAATGATGGCGCGCAATTCGTCCGCCGCGTAGCGCACCCGCCAGCGATAAAAATCCTGCGTCTCTTGATCGAAGCCCGGCAGGACGCGCGCCAGCAGTTCCTTCGAGTGCGTGTTGCAAAATGCCTGCGGCGCGCCGCGAATCCAAGCTTCGGCGTTCGCTTCATCGGTGAGCGGCAGCGGGTAAGCCGCCAGAGGCTCGGCGCTGTCCGGGATCGCCGCCAGATAAGCCACGTCGCGATCTTCCCACGCCGTCCGGTAAACTTCGGTCATGCCGCCGCAGCTTTTTGAGTAGCGTGTATCACAAACCGCACCGTCCCACCCCATCGCCTGGCCGCGCGTCGAGCGCACCGCAGCGAAGGCTTCCGGCGAAAAGGCTTTCGAGATGCCCTGATAACGCTGGCAGTGATCGTCGGCGCAGACATCGAACTCGGTGTGGCTCTCGCGGCCATACCAGCGAATGAGCTCAAGCGGCGCATCGTCTTCGCCCTGCGCCTGACCATCGCGCGGATTCAATGGCGTTTTCTCGGCGGCGACGCTCGACTGTAGGTTTAATCCGCTCGCCTTCTCGTCGCCATTCGCCAATTGCGCCAGCAGCCAGCTACGCGACACCACCGCATGGGCGCGCAACAGCGCAGGCGGGCACGCGGCGCTCATCTCGGAAGAAATGACGCTGACCAGATAAGCTTCCAGGGGCAGTTCGTTGATGATCGTCAAGCCCGCGTTGCCTGCTTTAATCAACAACGCGCCTTGAAACTGCTGCGCTTCTTTGCGCTGCCAGTGAAAGTCTATGCCGATGGTGACGTCATGTATCGTGATGCGGCAGGAATCGAAATCCGTAGGCGACAGGCGCAACAGCGTAGCGGCTTTCGCCTGCACGCCCGTGGCTTCGCCGCTCAGCGAAATCTCGCCGCCATCCAGTTGCGCAACGTATTCACCGGCTTCGAACGGTTCGCCCGCTTCTGTAATATATCTTGCATTGAGCCGGATGCGGGCTTGCTGCGCATCGATCATCAATCCGACACGAATTAACGGCTCCCGGTTATCGCCGATCACTATCTGCCCCCTCCCCATCTGTCACGCGTTCGAGAATCTCGTTCACCTGTTCATCGCCAAGACTCACCTCAGCAAAGATCGCTTCGACGCGCGCGCCGTCCAGACGAGCGAAGTCTTCTTTGCGCGGCGTGACGATCACGCCGGCCATGTCTATGGCGCCGGGACTGACAATCAATTGCTCGTCGCCTGCGGCAAAGAAACTCGCGGGCCGGTGCCTGGCGCGCGGAAAAAGAAACGTTGTGAATGTCCCGCGCTCATAGATGCAGACGATGTTCATCATCGGCTCGATGTGGCCGTCAGGGCGCGGCAACCCTTCGACGATGCGATAGAACCAGTGGGCCATCTCTTCAATATTGCTGCCGCGCAAGACAATGACGCTGCGGCCACAACCTGCCAGGGTAAACAGATCGAACTGATCGCGCGGCATCGCGTCGCAGGCTTCGCAATGCGCCGGATCGGCGGCCATTTCGGCCTTTAACTCATCGGCGATGGGCAAGAGGTCGCGCGCGCAGGCTTGAAAGTGCAAATGATCGGGAGCCGATGCGCCGCATTGCGGGCCGTTGTACAGCGCGAAATATTCGGGTGCCAGGTCAGCCGCCAGCCCCATTAATAATTCAACGTTGCCGTGAATCGTCTGCTCGACGTGGCGGCGGTGCACGATGGTCAGATGCTTGTTCAAGATCGGAAACGGATTGCAAAAGATGCCGAGGTCGCGGCCATAGGCGAGGCCCTTCTCTTCCGGCGGCAGGTTTTCGGCGCACAGAAAGCACGGGCGTTTTTCAATCGATCCTTTATCGACGGCGGCGGCGGTCGAGCGAATGCGACGGGGGTTGTGCTGAACGACCACGCTGGCGTCGGCGACCGGCACGCGCCGGGTGTCGATGTCGGCCAGTGCATTGATGCCCTCGGCAAGCAGCGGCCACGTCGCCCGCTGTTGCTCGATCAACGCATCGGCGCGCGCCACCCAATGCCTTTCGCGCGGGCCTTGCAGATACGGCGTCAATTCGTTTTCGCCAATGAGGCGATCCTTCCAGTCCATCTTCGCTTCGGCTCCTGCGCTATCGCCTTGCTGATTCACGCTGTTCCCAGGCGCTTGTGACGGATTTTATGACAGAGAGATTCTACCGCGCGCCGCCTGTTTCTTTCGAGGGCGTGCGTGTAGCGCTTCCCCATCTTCAAAATCCACATGGCTGGCGAGCATGGCCAAGGCAAACGGCTCGTCGCCGGCATCAAGTTGATCCCCTGAATCAACCTTCGGGAAAAGCCCGCAGCGGCGCGTGAGAATTCACCGCTGCGGGCGGCACGAAGAAACCTGAGTGGCTTCGTGCCGGATATTAATAGGGCGCGTGACCGGTCACCAACGCCGCCCCATCTATCGGACAGGTGTCGAGCGAGTCCGAGTAGATGTGCTGGAAAGCTTTCCAGCACAGTGGGATCCGAAGCTTGGAATTCACGTGACTTGAAGTCGCGGC
>JADMIO010957505.1_pt1 | contig 17160 bp, 11 predicted proteins | sample 8958161 | NCBI WGS metagenome assembly JADMIO01 (sample SAMN16585339, study PRJNA669376) | soil metagenome | isolation source: Crop rotation soil | place: USA: Cullars Rotation, Alabama | collected 2011
GACTGCGTTGTTCCTGGCCTCATTATCCCCGCTACTCGGCAGCGCCCCAGGGATCGAGCTCTATCAAAAAGGGAATTTTCCGGATTCCTATCACCAATTTCAGGAAGTGCTCAAGGCCAATCCCGAAACCCAGGCGACGGACAAACTGCAATTCGATTCCGGCGCCGCCGCGTTCAAGATGAAGGATTACAACAAGGCGCTCGAATCCTTCAGCCAGGCGCTGCTTTCGACAGATCCCGGCTTGCAATCCAAGAGTCACTACAATCTTGGCAACACCTTGTACGAACGCGGTGACGCCCAGAAGGCCGACGACAAGAAGTTAGGCGACTGGCAAAATGCTCTTCAGCATTACGAGCAAACGCTAAAGATCGACCCGAAGAATAACGAGGCGAAGGAAAACTACGAATTTGTTAAAAAGAAGATCGAAGAGCTTAAGAATAAGAAAGAAACGCCGACGCCACCGCCTCAAAACCAGCAAAAAAACGACAAACAGGATAAGGATAACAAGCAGGACAACCAACAATCACAGAGCCAGCAGAACCAACAGCAGCAAAAGCAGGATCAAAAGGACAAACAACAGCAACAGCAACAGCAGTCGGAATCTCAGAATCAGCCCGGCAACGGCGAAAACCAAAAACAGGAACAGAAACAGGATCAATCGCAGGGCAAAAACGGTCAGCAGGACAAACAGCAGTCGTCTGCGGGTCAGAGCCCGTCACCGTCCCCCAGTCCTGGGCAACCGCAGCAGCAGGAACAGAATCAGCCATCGCCGACCCCCGGCGACGAAAAGCAGAACCCGCAATCGTCATCGGGTGAGAGCGAGGCGCCCACTCCATCGCCGTCGCCGGGCGAGGGAGAAGAATCAGGACAAGGCGAGAGTCCTTCCCCTGCCCCATCTCAATCGCCGCAAAAGAAGCTCGCCGGCGATATCAAAGGCGCCAACGGCGAAAAATCGGATCAGCCCGCTGAAAATGAACCGCAGTTAGCCGAAGCGGAGCCTGAAAAAGAAGGCGAGATGAGCGAGCGTCAGGCCGAAGCGCTTTTGCGAGCGGTGAGGGATGAAGAGGCGCGCGTGCAACTGGATGAACGCAAGGCTAGACGCCATGTCTATAACGATTGGTAACCGGCATGTTGATGGTTGAGGGTTGAGAGTTCATGGAGATATCAATTTACCGTCGGATTTTCCTAACGGCTGTGGGCGCCATCACCGCGCTGCCGATGGCGTATGCCGAATCTCCAAGTGCGACGGCGGTTCTGAGAAACTCGGAGGCCGAAGTCGGGCAAATGGTTCACATGGAGATCAAAGTTTCCGGAGCGAATAACGCCGAAGTGCCTAACGACATCTCCGTTGACGGATTGGAGATCCATCCAACCGGAACGTCGCGGCAATTCGAAATGCGCAATTTCACGACGACATCTAGTATCACCTACAATTACACCATCCTGCCCCTGAAGGGTGGGACCTTTAGGATTCCGCCGCAAACCGTTCGCGCCGGAGGCACGACATTGCGCACCGAGGAGCTGGTGCTGCACGTCGCCGCTTCCGCGGCCGGAGGAAGCGCGCGGGGGCAAAACCCAGCCGGAAGTGGCGGCGGGCAGACCGCTGACTCATCCAAAATTGCGTTTGCCGAGCTGGTTGTTCCCAAAAAAACCGCCTACGTCGGTGAAGTGATCCCTGTCGTCGTGAGAGTTGGCTTTTTCGGAAGGGGTCAGGTCACCGATCTCCCGGAATTCAAGACACAGGGATTTACGATGCAGAAATTTCAGGCGCCCGACCATCCGCAGGTGGAAACGATCAACGGACGGCGATGCGAGGTTTGGACATTCAAAACCGCTCTATCGGCAACGCGCCCCGGGAAATTCGAACTCGGGCCAGTGCAAACAAACGCTGTCGTCGTGGTTCCGCGTCAGCGTCAACGCTCGAACAACAATCCGAATCGGCCGCGCTCGCCATTCGATATTTTCGACATGGACGATCCGTTCTCCGATCCGTTTTTTGCCGACCCGTTCGGCATGATGGGCCAGCAGCAACGGCGCACCATCCAGAGCGAACCGGTCGCGCTGGAAGTGAAATCGCTGCCGAGCGGCGCGCCCCCGGGTTTTTCGGGCGCGGTCGGAAATTTCACGATGACGGTTGAAGCGAATCCCAAGAGCGTGCAGGTCGGCGACCCCATTACAGTGACCTCGACAGTTACCGGACGTGGCAACTTCGACCGGATCGACGGCCCGGTGTTGGAAGACGAGCGCGGCTGGCACAAGTATCCACCGACCTCCAAGTTCAAACAGGACGACGACGTGGGGATTAGCGGAACCAAAACATTTGAGACGGTGCTGTCCCCTAACGAAAAGAAGCAGACCATCGCGCCTTTTGTGTTCTCCTTCTTCGACCCGGCAAAGGAGAAATATGTAACGTTGCGGAGCGACGCTATCCCGGTCCGAGTAGAAGGCACCGCCATCGCCGCCGCGAGCCCTCCCCCGTCAGCCGCGGCACCCTTGAATCCAGCGTCACCGACGCCGGCTACAGCCGCGAGTCCAAGCACTGCGGCGACACCGAAGCCGCAAGACATCTTGTATCAACTCACCGAGCGTCCGGCGACCGCGCAATCTTTCGTTCCCCTTTATGAACGCAAGACGTTCTGGCTCGCGCAAATTGTTCCGTTGCTTCTTCTGCTCGCATTCCTGGGCGCGAAATTACGACAGGCCCGGCTGGGCAATCGCGAAGCACGGCGTACAGCCGCCTTGCACCACGAAGCAGCCGAATTGTTAAGGCGACTGCGCCGCAGCGATGTCCCGGCACAGGAATATTTCTCCCAGGCTTCACGCGCCGTCCAGGTAAAGACAGCGCTGATAAAAGATGTCGATCCGAACGTTGTTGATGCCGAGACCGCAGCCAGAGCATTTCGGCTGGACGAAACTTCGCACGCACGATTGCGGGAGCTTTTCCAGAAAAAGGATGAAATGCGCTACAGCGGCGCATCCAACGGCGGCGTCTCAAATGAAAACAAACGGGAAGTGCTCGACCTGATCGAAAGTTTGCGCGCATGAACATGAGAAGAATCTTTTTGTCAGCCGTCGCTACGCTCGTTCTCGCGGCGCCGGTGTTCGGTCAGTTCGAGAAGGCAAACCAGGAATACGCCGCCGGCCAGTTCAAGGAAGCGATCGCAGATTACGAGGCGCTCGTGCAAAAGGGCGAATACAGCGCCAACCTTTTTTACGACTTGGGCAACGCGTATTTTCGCGTGCACGATTTTGGCAATGCGATTCTTAACTACGAGCGCGCTCTCACGCTCGATCGACATCACGCGGAAGCGGAGGCGAATCTCCGGATCGCTCGCGATGAGGCGCGTGCGCTGGAATTGCAGCCGGAAGGCGTCGAACGCTTCCTGCATTATGCCAGCTCGAATCAGTTCACGATGGCCGGCGTCGTTTCGTTTTGGTGCGCGATGTTCGCCTTGATAGTGCTGACATTCGCGGGCCGACGATCCGTCGGGGCGACGGGTGCGCTGGCATTCTTTCTGTCGATCTTCGCTTTGTGCGCCGCTGGTGTTTACTTTATCGAAACGGGCAACAGGGGTCGCGCACTCGCCATCATCACCGCCAAGGATGTGCAGGCTCGCGTGGCCACTGCAGACAGCGCGAACAGCGTGCTGGCATTGCCACCCGGGAGTGAAATCAAAATCGTGCAGGAACGCGGCGGCTGGGTTTACGCCACGTTGCCTAACAAGCTTCGCGGTTGGATTCCGGCGAACAGCGCCGCACCTGTTCGTCTTTAGCCTGCGACAGCATTTGCGGCGGGCGCGGATCGCCGTTACAGAAATTCCATGAACGCGGAGATGGAGATAGGGATCAACCGCAAGGCCTTCCAGATCAACCTGGACGCCAAAAAATACGGGACGTTTGCCGAGATCGGGGCCGGGCAGGAGGTGGCGCGGCGATTTTTTCATGTGGGCGGCGCGGCGGGCACGATCGCGAAGACGATGTCCGCTTACGACATGACTTTCAGTGACGCGATTTACGGGCCGGCGGATCGTTATGTCAGCCGGGCGCGGCTCAACACCATGCTCGATCGCGAATACAAACTACTGCTCGAGCGGCTCGATGGGAAGGTTGGCGACCAGCGCGACTTCTTCGTCTTCGCCGATACGGTGGCCGCACGCAGTTTCAAGCAGCATAACGAATCACACGGGTGGCTGGGGATTCGGTTCCAAACCGAACCGCGAACCGAACCGAACCAGATCATCATCCATGTGCGTATGCTGGACGAAGCAAACGTGGACCAACAGGAAGCGCTCGGCGTCATCGGCGTCAATCTGATCTACGGGGCGTTTTACCATTTTACCGAGCCGACGCGATTGATCTCGTCACTGCCGGAGAATCTCGCCGCGGGACGAATCGAGGTGGACATGATCAAGTTCAGCGGACCGGCATTTGCCAAGATCGACAATCGATTAATGAGCCTGCAACTCGTTAGCCAGGGGCTGACCGATGCGGTGATGTTCACCTCGGACGGCGAGACGGTGCAGCCGGCGGAGGTTTTCTATAAGAAAGCGATCCTGGTGGAGCGAGGAAGTTTTCGCCCGGTCACGCATGCGACGAACGACATGCTGGACGGAGCGCGCAACGTATTCCTGAAAGAATGCGATTGCGATGAAAACCAGATGATCGTGCTGATGGAAATGACGCTCCAAAACCTCCTGTCGGAAGGACAACTGAATCACGGCGACTTTCTGGCCCGGGTGGATATCCTGGGCGCGCTCGGGCGCACCGTTTTGATCTCGAAGTTTGGCGAGTATTACCGGTTAGCCGGATACCTGTCACGTTACACCACCCGCATGGTCGGGCTGGTCATGGGAGTGCCAAGTCTCATGGAGATTTTTGACGAAAAATATTACCTAAACCTCGAAGGTGGGATTCTGGAAGCGCTGGGCCGAATGTTCAAAGGCGACCTGAGGCTATTCGTTTATCCGACCGTTGACGAAGCAACCGGAAAAATCGTTACCGCTACCGAACTTCAGGTAGCGGCAAATTTGCGGTCTCTCTACCAGTATTTGATCGACAACCGGTTTATTGAAGAGATCGCTCATTTCCATCCCGAATACCTGCGAATTCACCCTCCCGAGGCACTGGCGAAGCTTCAATCAGGCGACCCCGGATGGGAGCAGATGGTCCCGCCGGAGGTAGTGAAGATCATCAAAGAGCGCGAGTTTTTTGGTTATCGCCGCCCGGCTGCAGCCTAGGATGTCGATCTTAGCGAGGGGTTTGAGTATCACCCCACCCTAGCTGCAGACAAAAGGGCCATGTCGGCACGGTTCCCGCTTTATGGGGTCAAGCATCATGGCCAGACGCGGCGATTCTGTCATCGGTATCGATTTGGGCAAGCGCGTACTCAAGGGAGTCGTATTGCGTCGCAAGGATTCCCGGTTTGTTCTAACCAACTTCGCTTCCCACCAGCTGACACAAGATATCACCAGCAGCGATGAACTGGCCCAGCACCTGAAGTCTCTGGTCAAGGAACTGGGCGGCTCAGGCAAAGGTTGTGCAATCGCCGTTTCGGACCCGACCTCGTTCTTGCGCATTATCGAGCAGCCCAATACGCCGATCGATCTGCTGCGCAACGCTCTTCGATTAAACGGTCTCGCGGTTCTTAACCAGGAATGCAAAGACTACGTGCTTGATGTGGCTCCCGTCATGTCGGCCGCGCACATCCCGACGGGCGATGGTGAAGATCAGCCTGAAGGCGCCCCCGTGGCCGTTCAAAGCGGAGTGATGACCCAGACCAAGTACCTTGTCGCCGGAATCATGCGCAGCACGGTCAAACAAATTGTCGAAGCTGCCGGCAAGATAAAGCTTTCTCCTGATACGTTACAACTTGCGGCTGTGTGCTCGTTCAACGCTTTTGAACTGGCTTATCCGGAGATCTTTCAAAACGAGGCCTTCCTGCTACTCGATATGGGCCACTCGCAAAGCACGGTACTCATCGGCAACAAAGGCGAGCTGGTGTTGGTTCGAAGTGTGGACTATGGCGGCAAACATTTGTCCCAGGCTTTAACCGCAAACGGCGCTCTCGACGAACATGCGGCGTGGATAATGATCCAGGAAAGCGATCCGGGAATGACGGAAATTTGCCACAACTCCGTCATGCGTTTGGCCACAGAAGTTCGCAATTCGATCGGCTTCTTCGAGGGACAGCGTGAAGAAAGCATCCACCGCATTTTCGTTTCCGGCGGCATGGCCCGCGCCGAAGCGGTGCTGCAAACGCTCAGTGACGAACTGGGATTGCCCTGTGAGATTTGGGATCCGCTGGAGACATGTGAAGTTTCTCTGCCTCCGGAAAAGCGCAGCGCGTTGCCCCACGAATTTGTTTCGCTGAACGCGGCGTGCGGAGCCGGCCTTGAGTATCTAAATCCCTAGCTCTCCATGGCGCTTCATCTCAACCTTCTCCACGAAGAAATCTTCGAGCAACGACAGCGGCAACGCGATCCGCTGAAGCTCGGCATGATGGCCTTGGGCGCCTTCGGCGCTCTGCTGGTACTTTATTACCTGTTCAACGCCTACCGAACTCTGGAAATCAAGAGCCGGCTGGACGCCGTTGAGCGGCAATGGACAAAGATCGAACCCGAAGTAACTGCGGCGCAGAAAAAGGCCGAAGATCTAAGCAACACGATCAAGACCACGCGGGCCCTGGACGATTACGTCGATGCCCGCTTTTTCTGGGCGCCTTTCCTTCAAAAAGTTTCACGCTGCATTGCTCCAAACACGCAGCTGACGATTCTGGACGGTGCCGTCGACGAAAAAGGTATCACCGTGGTGCTGGATGGTGTTGCTGCGGGACGCGAGCCGCGCGCAGCCGCGGAAGACCTCCGCCAAATGTTGATGGAACAGTTAGGGCAGACTTATGGCTCGGTGAAGGTGGAATTTAAGGCGCTGGAAGATCTCGACACGATTGTGCGGATCGGCGGGGCAAATATGGCAATGGCGCATTACGTATTACAGATGAGTTTCACGGCGACCCAGCCAAAAGCGTCGCCGTCGCCCGGGGCGAATAAACACGATAAGAAACGATGAGCATGCCCAAGTTAAACGGCGACCAAACGAAGAAGGTCATTCTGAGCGGCATGGGCTTTGTCTTCCTGTTGTATGCTTACTCCAATTTCTTCCTCGGCCCGTTGAACCGGAGCCGCACTACGATGCTTACAAAAATGAAGGCTACCCAGGAGAAGCTTGATCGTTCGAAGGACGATCTGAGCAAGGCTGCCTCACTGGAAAAGAGCGCCAAAAACGCCACGACGCGGTTCGCCGCCTTCAAAGCCCTGAATCCGGAGGGCGCTCCGATCGCGTGGTTTCCGCCACGAATGAAAACTTTCTTTGCCAACCAGCAGATCGACAAGGCCGGTGTGCGCCTTGAAAATACGACCGCGCTTAAAGAGCCGGAGCTGGCGACTTGGACGAATTACACCTGGATCATCGATCTTCCGCAGGCCGATTACGCCGCCCTTGGGAAAGCGCTATCCCAACTGGAAAATTCCGAGCCGCTATTGGCAATCCGAAAATTGAATATTCGCGGGTCGGCTGAGCAACAGCAGTTCCAGCAAGTCACGATCACTGCGGCTAACTGCATTCCCAAGCAATGAAATCGCTCGTTTTCCTCGTTACCCTGATGATCCTTTCGGGCCTTGCTCAAGGGGGCAACGATCCCAAACCTGCTTCGCCAGCCGCTCCAGCAAAAGCCGAAGCTAGCCCAAGTGATAAAGCGAACGGGGCCGAGGTCGGTCAAGCGGCTAACGAAACTGACGATAAGAAGAAGAGCGACGTAGCGACGCCTATCGAACTCAAAGTTAAATCGTCCTTCGAGATGGAAGGCGACAATCGCAATCCATTCTGGCCAATTGGGTGGAAACCGGCTGACGCCTCGTCCAAGCCGTCCGTCGAACACAACGCGGGCGAGATTTCGCCAACCGCGTTTCTTGTTAGTTCGATCACCATGGATCCAGTCATGCGCTTTGCCATTATCAACGGCAAAACGATGCAGGAAGGGCAGCAATTCGGCCTTCAAATCGGCGGTCAAACCTACCAGTTGACGGTGAAAGCGATTGAGGACGGCCGGGTGATCTTGTCTCGGCGAAATCAGGAGATTGTCGTTCCTCTTCGTCGAAAATAGCGGTCGATTAAGCCGCTAATTTTCTGCAGGTTCCGCAAAAATCGGATTGCCTTATTCGGCGAAGTTAGGCAGCCTCGTTGCCACTCTCATGAAATCCCTTCCTCTTTTTGCCCTGTCTCTCCTCGTTAGTCTGACAGTTCAATCGGCTGATCTGCCCGATCTGTTAGGCCCGAAGTATAATACCGCCTCTCCTGCCTTCGTCGCTGCCCCCCCGACCTCACGAAGAGACGGGGACGCCCTTCATCGCTGGAATCGAATTGCGATCGACGCCAGCGGTCTGGATCACACTCCCGGGTACCGCCAGCAACTCGGACCCGGCCGATCGAGCCGGGCCATGGCGATCGTTCACATCGCGATGTTTGAGTGCGTCAATGCCATTCATCCCAGGTATCAAAGTTATATAAACGTTCAAAAGCCTCGCGGTAAGAGCTCCATGGATGCCGCTATCGCCCAGGCTGCGCGTGACACTCTTGTTTCGCTATATCCGTTGCAAGCGGCCACGTTCGACGCCGCGTTGCAGAGCGATCTTGCTCAAATCCATTCCCGGAAACAACGAGAGAACGGGATATTGCTCGGTCACAACGCCGCAACAGCGATTTTGGGAATGCGCGTCGGTGATGGGTCCGAAATTTCCGAGCCAACGATCGGAGTCGATTATTTCCCCGTCGATCTGCCCGGTCACTGGCAGCAGGATCCCATCAGTCAGATTCAAGTCGCGCTCGGCGCGCACTGGGGTGAATGCCACACGTTCGTCCTGCCGTCCGGTCATCCGTTCCGCGCTCCGGCACCGCCGGCAATGAACAGTTCAGCTTACACCGACGCGTATAACGAGGCTAAGAATTATGGCGGCGACGGCATAACTACTCCTACCCAGCGATCGGCCAACCAGACATTCGTCGGTATTTTTTGGGCTTATGACGGCACTCCGAGCCTTTGTGCGCCGCCACGACTGTACAACCAGATCGCGGTTCAGATCGCTGATCAGCGGCGCTTGAAAGTCGAAGAGCTCGCGCGGCTTCTTGCCCTGGTCAATACCGCAATGGCTGATGCCGGTATCGCCGTTTGGGACTCAAAATTTTTCTACGATTTGTGGCGTCCTATCACCGGGATTCGTCGCTCCGATCCCGGATCGTGCGCGGTCTGCCCGGGCGATGGCAACAATAACACAGTCGGCGATACGACATTTTCGCCGTTAGGCGCCCCCGCCAGTAACCTAACCGGCCCTGATTTTACCCCACCGTTTCCTTCCTACCCGTCCGGTCACGCCGGCTTCGGTGGCGCGTTGTTCCAGACATTGCGCCGTTTCTTCGGCACGGACGCGATTTCGTTTACGTTCGTGTCTGACGAGTTCAACGGCAAAACCCTGGATAACCACGGCAACGTGCGTCCGCTTTTGCCGCGCACTTTCAGCAACCTGTCGCAGGCTGAGGAAGAAAACGGCCAAAGCCGCATCTATCTTGGAATTCACTGGAGTTTCGACAAGACCGCCGGCATTGCTCAAGGGCGACAGGTTGCCGATTACGTTTTCGATCACGCGTTTGCCGCGCGACACTAGTCGAATAGAAGCTTTCAGCTGGTAATGGACGATCCTGCCGGAACCGCTGGCAGCTCGACAAATTATCCATTCATCATTGCGCGTCGGCTCGTCCTGATCGCGGCGATCGCGTATCTCGGCCTGCTGACCTTCAACTGGGTCACGCGCACCGGGCGATTTTCCCCCGACTCGATGAATTACGTGAATATCGCGCGAAACATCATGGCCGGTCAGGGCGTTACCCAGCCGACCCTGGGCTTTAATCAAGCGGACTGGTCCCTCGACGACAAACCTCCGGTGCCGGTAACGGTCCATGGTCCTCTCTATCCGGCACTGATTGCACTCGTTAGCGAAACGGGCCTGTCTCCAGAGCGCAGCGCTCTTCTTGTTGCCGCCGTCGGATACGTTGCACTCGTGATTTTGATCTTTCTTCTTGGACTCGAATTTTATGGCCAAAGGATCGCCATCGCGGCGATCGGTCTTCTGCTCATCTACTATCCGATGAGATGGATGATCGGGTGGGCTTGGGCTGATTCCCTGGGGATCCTTCTCGCTCTCGGCAGCCTTTATGCGATCCAAAAAAGCCTGATCCGTGGGAGCCGCCGTTTCATGCTCGCTTCCGGCCTGCTTGCCGGCATGGCTTTCTCAACCAAATACGCCTTTATTCCCTTAGTACCAGTCGGGGCAATTGCGCTGTTTCTGCGCGAAGGAACAATGGCGCGGAGATTAACGGATGTCGCGATTTACGCACTGGGTTTCGCAATTCCTGCCGGATTGGTGGTCATCAATCTTCTTCACGCTACCGGCTCGTTAATCCCTGTTTCAAATCCGCTCCGACTGTTGATGGCTGAAAATATTAGAGACACGTTCACTGCGCTTTTTGCTCAATACGCGAATGAGGATTCACCGGCGTGGCAGGTCGCGCTTCTCATTGCCGCCGTCCTCGGCGTTGTCATTGTATTGTCGACGCAACGACAGCTTCAAAGCGGTTTGATCGACATCTTTTTCTCTCGAGGACGCTGGATTCTGACACTCTTTAGCGCTTCGTATGTGTTGTTCCTGATAGTTTTGCGGTCGCGCTCTTACTTCGACATTGACGCGCGAACCATCGCTCCCGCCGGCGTGATTTTCGTTTTGCTTTCCGCTGCGTGCTTGACTCGCGCGCTCCGAATTCCCGCGGCAATCACTGCACTGTTCGCCGTCGCAGTCCTGCTTTTCGGAACATGGGCGCAACTGCGTGCGGCCGTTTCCAAACCACAACTTAGTTTCGAGGAAACGATCCGCCGGTCGGAGCGACTATCATGGATGGCGTCGAACACGTCCGATAAGGATCTTATTATTGGCGACGATGTGATCGATGTGCCGTTTTTTCTTCACCGCGCCGTCACCCTCTCCTTCTCGCCCTTTCCGTACACCGCCCGGCCGGAATACGAAAAAATCATGGCATACTCCCGCAAGCACTGCGGGGAATATTCCAACGTCTTTCTGGTGCTCCACCGGAACACCGCCACCGAAGAGCAATGGCGCTACGCATTTGGCGATTTCGTCGGCGACCTGGTTGGCGGCAAGGTCGACAGGTATCCCGGAATACAACTGTTAACCGTGCTTGAGGACGGTTTGGTTTTTCGGGTGAATTGTCGCGACTAGCTTCTTCCGTCAGGAATGCGCCACTCGAGACAGCGGCACAAAGTCATTTTCCTGCAGCGCCATCGGCTTCGTTCCGCGAATCAGCGCAAACCATTGTTTCGCTGAACCCAAAACGATCAGGAGGACCAATAGCAGAAACAATCCTGCGACCACCGCATCGAACCGCCAGACACTTGCCTGTCGCGTGAGCTCAATCGCTTTTTGTGAGTCGACGGACGCCGCCTGTTCAATGAGCGACCTGGCACCGCTGAGGAATCCAAGCTTCGGGTCCGCGGAAAAAATCTTGAGCCACCCAGCCGAAAACGTCACCGCGCACATGAACAGCAGTGGCCCCAGCGTGACGATAATGTATTTCACCTTCTGCATCTTGATCAACAGGGTCGTGGCCAGGCAGAGCGCGATGACGGAAAGGAGCTGATTCGCGAGACCGAATAATGGCCAAAGGCTGTTAATTCCGCCTAACGGATCGATAACCCCCTGATACAGAAACCATCCCCACGCCGCAACGAGGATCACGCTGGTCACAAGGTTTGCGCTCCACGATCGAGTGTCGCCAAGCGGACGCCATAGATTGCCGAGAAGATCCTGCAGCAGAAACCTGCCCACCCGCGTTCCGGCATCGATCGTTGTTAGGATGAACAACGCCTCGAACATGATGGCGAAGTGATACCACAACGCCATCGCCGCTGGACTGGCCGATGCCTTTGCGAACATGTGGGCCATCCCGACGGCAAACGTCGGCGCTCCCCCGGCGCGACCGAACATGGTCTGTTCACCAAGCTGTTGGGCCAGCGTTGCCATCTGCTGTTCGTTAACCGGGAAACCTGCAGCTGAAACCCGGGCCACCACTTCGGCTGGCGTGCCTTTCGCGTTGATCGCAAAATATTCTCCCGGTTCCAGCACACACGCCGCAATCAACGCCATCAACGCGACCATCATTTCGGTGATCATCGCGCCGTAACCGATATCGCGAATTCGCGACTCGCGTCCCAGCATTTTTGGGGTGGTCCCCGACGCGATCAGCGAGTGGAAACCTGATACCGCTCCACAGGCAATGGTTATGCAAACGAAGGGAAATACCGGCCCTGCGAAAACCAGCCCCGTGCCATCCACAAACCGGGAGATTGACGGCATCAGCAGAGTCGGATGCAAAACGACGACCGCGACCCCGAGCGCAGCGACGGTTCCCAGCTTCAGAAACGTGCTGAGATAATCGCGCGGCGTTAGCAGCATCCACACCGGCAGAATCGAAGCCGCCAGTCCATAAATCATGATGGCCCACGCCAACCATCGCTGGTCGTGCTGAAACCACGCTTCGATCGCCGGATAACGCGCGAGGAATTGCCCGCCCCAAACGGCGAACGCAAGGCCGGCCAGGCCGAAGATTGTTATCCACAACACGCTGAATCTCGCGCTGCGAAGTCCGGCTCCCATGATCAACGCGATCGGAATCGTCATCGCGATCGTGAACACGCCCCATGGGCTTTTCGCCAACGCTTGAACCACCACAAGAGCGAGCACCGCCAGTAGAATGATCATGATTGCAAGCACGCTCACCAGCGCGAGAAAGCCGACTCCCGGTCCCACTTCCTCCTTCACCATTTGGCCTAACGTCTTGCCGCCGCGGCGAACGGACGCGAACAGGATGATCATGTCATGGACCGCGCCACCGAGCGTTGCCCCGATCAAAATCCAAAGCGTTCCTGGCAGAAATCCAAATTGCGCGGCTAACACCGGCCCCACAAGTGGTCCCGGCCCGGCGATAGCCGCAAAATGATGCCCGAACACCATCCATCGATTCGTCGGGACGAAATCTTTGCCGTCGTTTTTCACGAGGGCGGGCGTGGCCCGCTCGTCATTCAGAACGAGAATCTTCGCCGCCAGCCATTTGCTATAGAAACGGTAGCTGATCGCGCAAGCACAGGCCCCGGCAACGACGATCCACAGCGCGCTCACCGGTTCGCCGCGCGAAACAGCGAGCACAAAGAGCGAGAAAAAGCCAAGAATGGTGACTCCAACCCAAAGCAGTTTCTTCCCAATGCTCATCGTCAACAAATGATTCAACCAGCCTTATTCCAAGGTGTCGCGCGCCTGTTTTAGCTTTGCCAACTGTTCCGCGAAGTTCTTTTGTCTTTGCCGATGTTCGTCGACAACGGCTTTCGGGGCGCGATCAACAAACGACTGGTTGCCCAATTTTGCTTCAGTCGCTTTGAGTTCTGCTTCGAGCTTGCTGATCTCTTTATCAAGACGCTCGCGTTCAGCCGTGCGATCGATTTCGACGACGAGTAACAGGTCGCCCGCAGCAGTAGTCGCAATCGGCGTCCCGGCTGCAGGCTTGAAATTCGCATCGATGATGAACTCGGAAGCGTTCAGTAAACGCGCAATAGTCGACTGCTCCATTGCGATCCACTCATCGGACGACCGCAGGGCAAACTTCGCTTTCTGGTTCGAGGCAATTCGCGCCTCGGCCCGCAGATTTCTTCCCGCCTGCACGACTTGATAGACGGAGCGCACGGCCTTCCGCGGGTTATCCGCTAGATCGACATCTGTCCTGGCGGGGAGCTGCTCAAATTGAATTGAGCCTTTGCCGAACTCGAAGATAGACCACAGCTCCTCGGTGATGTGCGGCATGAACGGATGCAGCAGGCGTAGCACAGCCGACAACACGAAATCCATCACGGCAAGTGCCGATTGCTTCTTCGATTCCTCTTCGCTAAAAATGTCTGTCTTGGCCGCTTCGACAAACCAGTCGCAATAATCGCTCCAGAAAAAGTCGTAGAGCCGTTGGGCAACAACGTTGAGCTCGTAATCGCGATAGGCAGTCTCGACGTCGCCGATGGTTTCGTTCAAGCGTGCCAGAACCTCGACCCCATAGATCGACGAGGCGGTCGGATCAATCTTTGGCGACACTTCGCTCGGACCGTGCATTTGCCGGAAGCGGGCGGCGTTCCAGAGTTTTGTCGCAAAATTTCGCCCCTCCTCGATCTGCTTTTCATCGAAACGAATATCCTGTCCACTGGGAGCGATCCGCAGGAGCCCAAAACGAAGCCCGTCGGCACCATATTTTTCCATCAACTCGATCGGATCCGGCGAGTTGCCTAACGACTTAGACATTTTGCGGCCCTGTCTGTCGCGGATAATGCCGGTGAAAAAGACGTCGTGGAACGCGATATTATCCTCAACCTTGTTTGTTTGCCCTGGTTTGAATTCGAGGCCGGCGATGATCATGCGCGCCACCCAGAAAAAGATGATATCGGGCCCGGTCACGAGAACGCTCGTCGGGTAAAATTTCTTCCGTGTTTCGGCGTCCATCGTTTCGTAAGCCCACAACCACGAAGAAAACCAGGTATCGAGTGTGTCAGGATCCTGGGTCCATCCTGCGCCCGGCGAGGCGATCTGCACCTTGATGCTGCCGCTCTTGTCGTACCACGCCGGAATGCGGTGTCCCCACCACACCTGGCGGCTGATGCACCAATCCTGGATGTTCTCAAGCCATTGCGCGTAAACCTTCTCCCAATGTTTCGGGAAAAAACGAGTCAGACGATCACGCACGACAGCCAGCGCTTCGTCCGTCTTCGGATATTTGAGAAACCACTGCTCGCTCAAGCGCGGCTCGATAACCGCCTCACTGCGATCGCTGATGCCGACGTTGTTCTCGTACGGCTCCGTTTTCGACAACAAGCCGGCCGCGTCCAAAATTTCGACCGCTTTTTTGCGCGCTTCGAACCGATCGAGGCCATCCAGCTCCGGAACGGCAGGACAATTTATTTTCCCGTTAGGGTGAAGGATATCGATCACGGGCAATTTGTGTCGCTGGCCGATTTCGAAATCCACCTTGTCGTGCGCGGGCGTGACTTTTAAGACTCCCGTGCCGAATTTCGAATCAATCGCTTCATCGGCCACGATCGGGATCTTTTCGCGCGGTATCGGTCGCCAAACTTCCCTGCCGACAAGACTCGCATATCGTTCGTCGTTAGGGTGAACGGCCACGCCGGTATCGGCCATGATCGTTTCCGGCCGGGTCGTGGCCACTTCCATGAATTTACCAGCTTGATCGACGAGCTCGTAACGCACGTAGTACAAATTCCCGTGCTGCGGCTTACTAACGACTTCTTCGTCTGAGACTGCGGTTTGAGCCGCCGGATCCCAATTGATCATGCGCCGTCCGCGATAGATGAATCCCTTGTTGAAAAGATCGACAAAGACATCCTGGACGGCGCGAATGTAACCCTCGTCTAGCGTGTACCGCTGTCGCGACCAATCCGCGGAGACGCCGAGCCGCTTCAGTTGCTGGATGATGATGCCGCCGTGTTTTTCCTGCCATTCCAACACTCGTCGCAGGAATTCTTCGCGCCCCAGGTCCTGACGTGTTTTCTTTTCCGTGCGCCGCAGATGCTTCTCCACCGCCGTCTGGGTCCCGATGCCGGCATGGTCCATCCCTGGAAGCCAAAGCACTTCCCTGCCCTGCATCCGGGCGCGACGGCAAAGAATATCCTGGATCGTGTCGCCCAAAACGTGACCAAGCGTCAGGACCCCGGTGATGTTGGGCGGGGGCATGACGATGGAAAACGGCGGTTTCGCCGACTTCGGATCCGCTTCAAAGTCACGGTCCGCGATCCAACGTTTATACCATTTGGGCTCAACCGTCGTAGGGTCGTAGGTCTTTGATAACTCAGCCATTCGCGAGGGAATCATCCGAAGGTCGCAGATGATTGCAAAATGAAAAAGGCTCTTGGCACGGGCCCCTCCTCAACCCACTTTCTCCTCAATGTCGCGCGCACGAAGCCTGGTCTGGTGTATCATCACCGCCGCAATCGCTACCTCCGCTTCCGCCGCGGGGGGTGAGTGGACTGTTCTCAAGCAGCAAGGGCGGGACTACGTCACCTTTTCGAACGTCGCCCAGTTTTATCAATTCCCGGAATATACCCGCGTGAGCCGCGTTGTGGCCTTGGGAAGTCCGAGGCGAAGGATTCGGGCCGAGGCCGGAACGAGCGACCTGTACATCAACGGCGTTCGATTTCTTACCGATTTTCCGATTCTGTCTAACGACACCGATCAATTGGTTTCGGCAATGGACGTGAGCAAGATCATCGAACCCATTCTGCGTCCAAATCGGATCAAAAACTCACATAAAATCGAGACCGTTGTCATTGATCCCGGTCACGGCGGAGTCGACAGCGGCGCCTCAAATCGTTGGGGAACAGAAAAGGCTTTTGCCCTGGACGTTGCCATGTACGCGCGCCAGCAGCTCATAAGTTCCGGTTACAAGGTGGAGATGACCCGCGCCAGTGATAAGGCTATTTCGCTCGACGATCGCGTAACGTTCGCCAATCAGTTTGCGAACGCAGTGTTCGTCAGCATTCATTTCAACTCCAGTGGCAACGCCGAAGGCCTGGAAAGTTACGCGTTGGCACCAGCCGGCGTGGTCTCCAACGCTGCCAACGAAGTTTCAGTTCCCGACGTCGGCTGGTCCAAGGGCAACGCACAAGACGAGCAAAATATCGCGTTGAGCGCGGCGGTCCACGCCACCATCCTGTCACGCTTGCCCATGTTCGATCGCGGAGTCAAACACGCTCGTTTTCATGTTCTGCGAAATGTCAGAATCCCGGCCGTGTTGGTCGAGGGCGGCTTCCTCAGCAACACCGTGGAAGGACAACGCATCGCCACGCCTTTTTACCGGCAGCAACTCGGCGTTGCCATCGCGCAGGGAATTCGGAATTTTGATGCCGCGGTGAACTTTCGCGCGGAAGGCCAGACATTCGCGAGCGCAAGGTTTTCATTACCATTACATTCCCGCTCGATTACTGAGCCGTTGACCGCC
>JADMIO010835442.1_pt1 | contig 17155 bp, 16 predicted proteins | sample 8958161 | NCBI WGS metagenome assembly JADMIO01 (sample SAMN16585339, study PRJNA669376) | soil metagenome | isolation source: Crop rotation soil | place: USA: Cullars Rotation, Alabama | collected 2011
CTTTCCCCCTTTAAAAGAAATAGTAGGGGCAAGCTCCAGCTTGTCGATTTTTTGAACACGCCCCACTAAAGTTCGCCTACCAGAGTTACTGCCTCGCTTTCCTTAGTGAGGTGATGTACGCCCGGAACTCTTCGGCAGCCAGCCGGTGACGAAACGCTTCAACGCCATTCACGAACAGCACCGGTATTTCATAGCGGTAGCGCGCAAACAGGTCTGCATCGCTTTCGATATCCACCTCCTGCAGTTCGTAAAGGGTTTCAACGCCGGCCGAGGCGATCTCGGCTTTCATCTTTTCACAGAGCCCGCATTTGGGTTTCGTGTAGAGGACCACTCGAGCCTTCGCTTTCATAACTTCTGCTTCCTGCCGACGGTTAGCCTCAAAAGTAGTTTGGAATGAAAAATCAATAACGGCCGTGCAGTTAATACCGAGAGCGGTAGCGACCGGGTGGTCTTTCAAGAAATCAGCAAGTCTCAGAACTCCAGAAATTGCGCGACGGCGAACCGGCAACCCGGTCGCTAACGCTCTCGGTAATGACTCCCCTGTCAACTTGCTTCATGTCTTCGTCGATACTTTTGATGCAAAGCTCCTGCCGAGCTGAATTCTCGATACCAGACAGCGTCGCGCTTGATTCAATCGTCGCAAACTGACCGGGTGCGTGAAACTCGGACACCAAGTGTTCAAAATACCCTTGCCAATTTTATCGTGAAAGTTGTATAAAGGGCCTTCTGTCGGGACAATTTATTATTCTTTTAGTTGCAACCGCACTTCTAGTGAACAAGGCGAATCGGTTTTCACAGAGACATCAATCCCTGTGTCGCGGGTAATTGTATAGTTATCGCGAAACCCGCGGCGTTGAAGTGTGAGCGATCCTCAAAGTGATCGCCATCACAAACGGAGGTTCTTGGAGTGGATAGCAGCTTGAACCAGCAGAGTTCAGCAGTTGCCGCACCACCGGCAGGCGGCGCTGAGCCCCCTGCAGCAAAGCCGGCCGCGAAACCCGCGGGCAAGCCGGCCCTGGTCGTTGAGTCGACCCCCGATCCTTCGGTGAATAAGATGCGCCGCCGAATTGTCTGGGCGAGCGTCGCCGGTTTTCTGACCACCTGTTTCCTGATGTTCGTGCGGTTTTTCCTGCCGCGCTCAATCACGGAACCACCCAGCACTTTCAGAATCGGCTTTCCGGGTGACTACTCACTGGGTGTTGACACCAAGTATCAGCAGCAGTATCGCATTTGGGTGGACAAGACTTCGGACCGCCTGTTTGTGGTTTACGCCCGCTGCACGCATCTGGGCTGCACGCCCGACTGGAAACCGAGCGAAAACAAATTCAAGTGTCCGTGCCACGGGAGCGGTTACGATAGCGAGGCCATCAACTTTGAGGGCCCTGCGCCACGCCCAATGGACCGGGCCCATGTGGAACTGGACGCGGAAGGTCAAATCGTCGTGGACGTGAGTAAGCTCTTTCAATGGCCAAAAGGCGAGCGAAACCAATTCAACGATCCGGGCGCATTTATTCAGCTATAAACAATGGACGAGCCGAAAAACAAAGTCGAAACCAAAGAGCTGAGCGGCGATAAGACCAATGCCGGCTTAGTTGAGCGCGCTAAGAACACCGCCATGTCTCTGAAGGATCGCGCGCTCGAAGAAGCCAAGGACTATAAAGATCCTCAGCAGACTCAGGTTTGGAAGTCGATTTTCCGCGTCTCCCATGACCGTTCGGACCCACGCAATCGATCGCTGGCGATTCTTTCCAACGTTTTTCTTCACCTGCATCCCGCGAAAATCAATCGCGATGCGGTGCGCTATCAATACACGTGGGGAATGGGGGGAATTACGTTTTATCTCTTCATTGTCCTGACCTTCACCGGGGTGCTGCTGATGTTTTATTACCACCCGACGAAGATCGATGCTTTCAAAGACATTCTTTATCTTGAGCATGACGTTCCTTTCGGAAAGCTGCTGCGGAACATGCATCGCTGGGCCGCGCACCTGATGGTGATTACAACCTGGCTGCATATGTTCCGGGTGGTTTTGACCGGTTCGTACAAAAAGCCGCGTGAGTTCAACTGGTGTGTGGGCGTCGTGCTGCTGGTTTTGACGCTGCTGCTTTCGTTTACCGGATACCTGTTGCCGGACGATCAGCTGGGTTTTTGGGCGGTAACGGTGGGCACGAATATGGCTCGGGCGACGCCGATGCTGGGGAACGAGGGGCCATTTGGCCCGCAACTTGGACTGACGCCTTATAACGACGTCCGTTTCGGATTGTTGGGCGGCTCTATTGTCGATTCGAATGCCTTGCTGCGTTCGTATATCTGGCACTGCATCGGCATTCCGCTGGTGGCTTCAATCTTTATGGCCGTGCATTTCTGGCGCATCCGAAAGGACGGCGGCATCTCAGGCCCCGCGCCGGTGATGCTCGAGTCAGAGATGAAAGTTCAAAAGAAGAAATGAGCGCAGTCATTGAATCACCGCCGGCCTCGCGGCGTAACAAGATAATTGGCCTGGTTATCCTGCTGATTCTCGTCGGGCTGTTTATCTATTCGGTCGAAGACTGGCATCAGCTTTGGACGATTGCGTCGGCGCCCGACAACGTGCCGATCGTGGCGATGCTTTTTCTGGTGCCGTTTTTCACCTGGCTTGGTTTTCGCCAGGCGAAGGCCAACGATCGACTGATTGTTGAGCTCGAACAGGATCCGCAATTAGCCAAGTCGCATCATCGCAAAGCCGAGCCGTGGCGGCCGGGTTGGGCGAAAGAACTGCATGTCTGGCCGTATCTCGTGCGCATTGAGTTTCTGGCGGCGGTCATAGTCACGGTCATTTTGTATGTCTGGTCGATTACGCTGAATGCGCCGCTGGAAGAACCTGCGAATCCCAACCTCACCATGAATCCGTCCAAGGCCCCCTGGTACTTCCTGGGGTTGCAGGAAATGCTGGTCTATTTCGATCCCTGGATCGCCGGCGTCGTCATGCCTTCGCTGATCATGATTGGCCTGATGGTTTTCCCGTATGTCGATTCGAACCCGCTCGGGAACGGTTATTACACATTACGGCAGAGACGATTTGCCGTGAATATGTTCAACCTCGGCTTCCTGACCTGGATTCTTCTGATCTTCATCGGCACATTCATCCGCGGACCCGGCTGGATCTGGTTCTGGCCCGGACAAACTTGGGACCACAATACGGTGGTATTCGATCGCAATCGGGATCTGCATGAGATTGTTGCCGGCTGGGGCTTGAGTTTCCTGCAGACAAATTGGGTTGCCAAAATGATGTTTGGCGCCATCGTGGTCGGCGGTTTCTATATTGTGGTTGGCATTTTCTTTCATTGGCTGATGAAGCGCGGGCCTTTCAAACTGTCGTACCTGGTTTCACCGAAAAAGCTGCGGGCCTGGGCTACCGAGCCGGATCCTTTCGAGGAGAGACTGCTGGCGAATACCAGCATGCTTCAGTATTTAACTTTTCAGTTCTTCGCTATCAGCGTGCTGATCGCGATGCCGGTCAAGCTGTTTCTGCGCCTCGTGTTCACCATCAAATATGTTTGGGTTACTCCCTGGTTCAATATCTAAGAATAAGGAATCGTAACTGTGGCGGAATCTCCTGAGCCCATCGAATCGCTGGTTAAAAAAGAAGCCGAACCGCAGCGCGATCCGATCGTCAGCCGGTCAACCAGCTTCATCATTCTGGTTTGCGCGCTGCTGCTGATGCTGTGCACAGCCTGGGCCTTGTACGACGAAGGCTTTGGTCAACGTCCCTGGCTGAAAATGCAGCACGAGTTTGTCAGCAGATATACGGCCTACCTGAAGAGTATTCGGAAAGATGCCGGCAAGAGCGAAGCGGAAATTAAGGAAACCCCTGAGTACCAGCAACTAGATGAAGAAGCTAAAGCCTCGGCCGAAAAGGTCAAGGCCGATGTGGCTGAGCGGGATCAGAAAGTGCGCGTGGTGCAGGCAAAGCTGGACGCCGTGACGGATCCTTATCAGAACCAGCGTGGCCGCCTGGTGGTAATTACTTTTAAGCTCGAAACCGCACGCAAAAACAGTCTCTGGGAGAGAATTTATAAGAGCCAGCTGAGCTCGAAAAAGAATGAAAAAGTAAGCGTCGATCTCCCCGACGAGTCAGGCAAGACAACGCGCCAGAGCATGGACTTTGGCCAATTGGAAAAGACTTTCAACGATCTGCGTGAAGAGAAGGCAAGGCTGCTTGGCGAAAAGGCCGAACTCTCCAGAGAGCCTCAGGAGTTGGCCAAGAAGCGCGACGATTATCTTAAGAACCACGTCACGCTGCTGCCGCGGAAGAACCTTGACGATCTCATCAGGAAGAACGAGAACGATTTCAATTACACAATTCTCGGCCACCAGATCAGCGTAAATCAGTATGGCATCGTCGATCGATGCGAGGTTTGCCATCTCGGCACACGCGAACCGGTGACCATCAAGGTTTCCGACATGTCGCCCAACGGCCCCGGAAAGCGGGCCGTCGATGATATGGCCCGGGCCTTCGTTAGCCATCCCCGCAAAGAGCTGTTGCAAATTCACGATCCGCAAAAGTTTGGTTGCTCGGCCTGTCACGGGGGCAATGGCCGCGCGACGACCAGCGTCGAAAAGGGCCACGGCCGCCACAAGTTTTGGCTGCATCCGCTATTTCACAAAGAGAACACGGAAGCGGGCTGCCAGATGTGCCACGCCAATGATCGAGTGACGCAAGGTGCGGATACCCTGAACCTGGCGAAAGATCTTTTTTATCAGCGCGGCTGCGTCGGATGCCACCGAATGGAGGCCTTCGATCGCGAGAACGATTCGCTTACGAACACGCGGCAGCAGATCCTGCAGCTGCAGGACCAGATTGGCGCTAACGAACGCCAGGCCAAGCAGGACACGGATGCCAGCGCTACCGCGACTGATGATGTTGAAGGCCAAAGACTCCTGGCCCACGCCGACTCACTGCGGGTCCAGAACAGCCAACTGGCGGCGCGCATCGACGAGCTGAATCTGCAGACGCGTTATTTACAGCAGGACCAGAAGAAAGTCGGGCCAAATCTCAAAGATGTTCGGCTGAAACTCCGCAAAGAGTGGATACCAGTCTGGTTGAAAGATCCGCAGGCATTTCGTCCGGGAACCAAGATGCCCACTTTCTGGCGCTTTCATGTTGACGGCGCCGAAGGTGAAGAGGATTTGAAAGGCGTCGCGGCCTACCTGTGGCAGAACAGTTTTGACGGAAAAGTTCCGGCTCAAACTCAGGGAGACAAGAATCACGGCAAAGAGCTGTTTGAATCTCGGGGTTGTCTGGCGTGCCACTCGATTGGCGAAGGCGAGGCGCGGATGGGCGGGACTTTTGCCGCGGATCTGTCACGCGTCGGCGAGAAGTCGAACTTCGATTACATCGTTCGTTGGATTTACAACCCGCGCGAGCGCTGGGCGCCTTACTGTCCCAAAGAGAAGCGTGACCTGACGCCCGATGACTATGCCAAGCATAACCGGCCGTTTCTGTTTGATAACGAACTGCATTCCACCTGTCCAAACGATGGCGCCGAACTGCAGGTCCAGAACATGACCGTGATGCCGAACCTGCGTCTGTCTGAGCAGGATGCCCGCGATGTTGCCACCTACCTGTTTTCATTATCAGCCCCACAGTCGTCAGAAGACGTTTCGTTCATGGACGATCCGAAACTGGCTGAGGAAGGCAAAGCGGAGATCAAACAGTATGGGTGCGCGGGGTGCCATGAAATCAAGGGCTTCGAAGAAGAGCAGCGAATCGGGAAAGAGCTGACCACCGAAGGTGCGACACCGCTCGAGCGACTCGACTTTGCCTTGCTGACCCAGGACGCGGAATACGGCAAGAAGGTTTTGCGCGATCCGGATGGCAAGCTCATCGATCTGCATCCGAAGGAGAAGGAAAAGGAGTGGTACAACCACCGCGGCTTCTTCGAGCATAAGCTCTCTGAGCCCGGTATTTACGATCGCGGCAAGTCCGACTATCTCGAGCCCAAGGATCGTTTAAGAATGCCCAAGCCGTATCTGACCGAAGAGTGGCGCAGCAGTCTGACGACACTCTTGCTTGGCAGCATGGGAGCCGAAGGCGCGAATGTTCCGGCGTCCTTGTTCTACAACCCGCAGGATTCGCGGCGTCAGGACATTCAAAACGGCTGGTGGGTGATCAAGAAGTACAACTGCATGGGCTGTCACGTGTTGCAGCCGGGCCAGACCATCAGCGCCTACAACAACGCGGGTGAACCGAAAATGGTGCAGGGATCAGTCCTGAGTTCGCTGCCCATGTACGCCACCGAGAAAGATTTTCTGCCGCCGATGCTTACCAGCGAAGGCGCGCGGGTCGATCCGGAATGGCTGATGAGGTTCCTTAAGGATCCGTCGTTAATGCAGGCTAACGAGAAACCGTTGATGCCTTCGTCCACGGCGACGGCTCCGGCCAAACCGGCCTCGTCGCCGACGGCAAGACCAGCTGCTTCGACCGCGAACGATCAAAGCGGCGGCAAGCTGGCGCCGCAGTGGGGGCTTAATCGAAACGGCGTGCGCCCGTACCTGAAGGTGCACATGCCTACCTTTAATTTCTCGCCCAACGAGTTGCGGGTATTGGTCCGGTTCTTTATGGCGGTATCGTCACAGAACGAACCTTATATCAAGGAACCGATGACGCCACTGACGGAAGCAGAGAGGGCGATTGCGCGAAACATATTTGTGTCGGGCACGCCTTGCCTGAAATGCCACATCACGGGCGAGCCCGCGCACGATGAAAAAGCAATTGCGCCGAATTTCCTGTTGGCCAGCGAACGTCTGAAACCTGATTGGACCTTCCGTTGGCTGCTTGATCCGGCGCAAATCAGTCCCGGGACCGCGATGCCCTCAAGCTTGTTTAAGAAGGATGGCGAGCGCTGGGTTGTGAACCTGCCGAATCCGCCGACTGATGTCGCGAATTACCACGACGATCATGCGCGCCTGCTGGTCAGGTACATGTTCCTGATGACGCCCGATGAGCAGCGGCGGCTCTTATCGGCTACGCCGGCTGCTCCTCCGGCATCAGCTGCGCCGGCGACGACCACGGCCCCGAAAACCGGACGGTTGAACAATGCCCGGGGCCGCGATCGACTTAGCAATCATCGCGCGAAACGGCAGGCGGACAGAAAATATGCGGCCCTGCGAGAATTCAATCGCAGGGTGCTGGCGACTGGGAAATAAAGTGGCATAGGAAATAGAGTGGCATAGACTCTAGTCTGTGAGCTTCGATCGCTTTTCGCTGACTGAAGTCTGTGCCCCTCAGTTGGTAGTCCAAATAGCCGTAAGGTATGCTGGACATTCACATCTCAAAGGTATCTTAAATCTGGAGGACTCAAAGTTCATGTTGAGTAAGAAAGCACGATTGTGGTTGGGCCTCATTGCGCTGGTCAGCCTCTTATCATTGGCCTCATCCTGCAGTAAGTCGAATGAGGAAGAGGCGGGGGACAACGGGCCATCCGAAGCCGGCAAGACTTACACGGCCAAAGGCAATGAAGGAACAATTTCGGGTGTTGTCAGTTACGCGGGCACGGCGCCCGAAGGGAAGAAAATCGACACGTCCGCCGATCCGCAGTGCACCGCAAAATCACCAAATTTGATGACCGAAGAGTGGGCGGTCAAAGATGGCAAGTTGGCGAACACTTACGTGTATATCAAAGAAGGAACGCTGGCAGACAACTCCAAAGTCAGCGCGTACAGCGCCTGGCCCGGAGCCGCGCCGGCTGCAACGCTCGATCAGAACGGTTGCCACTACCGGCCACACGTCCTGGGTGTAATGGTGAATCAGGACATTACGATCAAGAACAGCGACCCGACCACGCACAACATTCACTTTACGCCGAAGAACAATCCGGATTGGAACCAGTCACAGCCGAATGGTGCGAATCCTTTGACGCACAAGCTCGCGCGAGCTGAGATCCTGGTTCCGGTGAAGTGCAATCAGCACCCGTGGATGAAGTCCTATGTGGCCGTGAGCAAGCATCCATTCTTTGCCGTTACCGGTGAAGATGGCAGCTTCACGCTTAAAGGCGTGCCTCCGGGCAAGTACACGGTAGTGGCGTGGCACGAAGGCGGGGCTGCGGGAACAGAGAAGACAATGGAAGTAACGGTTCCAGCCAGCGGCGCCGCGAAAGCGGATTTCTCGTTTGGCGCGAGCGCCATGGGTCAGCCCAGCTCGCTGACGGTGGTGCCGGCAATCGAATTTCCGATGTTGAATAAGCATTAGTCTCATAAGTCACATTAGTCCCATAGGTCCCATTTATCGCCTGAGATGGATGGGACAAATGGGACGCATGAGGCCTATGAAAGATTTCAAGAGTTTTATGTCCAAGGGTGTACATCGCTTCGCCGTACTGGTGGCGATCGCAACGTTCTTTCTCATCATCGCCGGCGCTAACGTGACCAGTCATGATGCCGGGCTGGCTGTGCCCGATTGGCCGCTGTCGTTCGGAAAGTTCTTTCCGCAAATGGTCGGCAATGTTTTCTGGGAGCATGGCCATCGAATGATCGCGACCGGCGTGGGAATGCTGACTATCGCACTGGCCTTGATCATCCAGTTCAAAGAGCGTCGCACCTGGGTGAAGCGCCTTGGCTGGACTGCCCTGGCCGCGGTTGTCGCGCAGGGGCTACTCGGCGGTCTGACAGTCAAGTTGCTTTTGCCACTCGCGGTTTCCGCGGCCCATGCGACTCTGGCCCAGTTGTTCTTTCTCATCACTGTGAGTCTGGCGGTTTTCACTTCGCGCAGCTGGCTTGAACCGCCCGCGCCCGTGGTCGACGATTCTGACGCTCCGACCACGCGGTCGTTAACGGTGCTGGCACTGGTCGTCATCCTCGTTCAACTGGTGCTCGGCGCGACGTTGCGGCATTCAGCGACGTGGGATCAAGAGCTGCCAACCGTGCTGTTATTGGCGCATATTGGTGGCGCCTTCACGGTGACGCTGGTGCTGTCGCTTGCGGTGGCGCGCGTGCTGCGGCGCTATGGGAATGAGAAATACATCGCGCGACCGGCGTTGATCGCAGCGAGTTTATTGATAATTCAGCTGGGACTTGGAGTAGCGGCTTACATCACGCGGAGGGCTTCACCCGATGATCCGCAGCCGTTGACACCGATGGTGGCAATCACAGTGGCGCACGTTGCGTGTGGCGCGCTCGTATTTGCCGCCACGATCGTGCTGATGTTGAGAGCTTTTCGCCTCATGCGCGGGACGCAACGCGATTATGCGCTCGCCGCGGCTTGATTGGGTTGGTATGCGCGCCTGCGGCGTGCAGCACGCGAGACGCGTGCGTACCCAAAAATCTCGGCAATAAGTTACTAACTGTTCATGAAGAGTGCTGCAATAGAACTACATTCAACCGCCGCTCAGGCCGTGGCGCCGTCAGGCATCAAGGCGAGGGCGTCGGCCTACGTTGAACTAACCAAACCGCGAATCACCAGCTTGATTCTGCCAATTTCGGCGGCGGGCTTTGTGCTCGCCTCGCGTGGAGCCACAAATTATATCCAGCTGGCGCACGCCATGATTGGCATTGCCTTACTGTCCTCCGGGATCGGGACGCTCAACCAGTTCATGGAGCGCGACCTGGATGGACTGATGCGACGCACTGCCGATCGACCCTTACCATCGCGACGACTGTTTCCGTTCGAAGCCTTATGGTTTGGCATCGCGCTTACGGCGATGGCGGAAGTTTACCTGGCGCTCTTCGTGAATGTTCTGACCGCGTTGCTGGGTTTGACGGTGATTGCGGGATATTTATTCGTCTATACACCGCTCAAAACGCGGACCTCGCTCTCAACCGCGCTGGGCGCATTTCCGGGAGCGATGCCGCCACTGATGGGATGGACTGCGGCGCGGGGCGAGATCGATGTGGCGGCCTGGGTGCTGTTTGCAATCTTGTTCCTCTGGCAGTTTCCGCATTTTCTGGCGATCGCCTGGATGTATCGCGAGGACTACGGTCGCGCGGGCATTTGCATGTTGCCGGTGATCGAACCGGATGGCCGGGTCACGGGTCAGCAAATCATTGCCTATGCCTTAATGCTGGTGCCGGTCAGTCTTTTGCCGGCGTTCCTCGGAATTTCGGGCCGGATTTATCTGGTAGCCGCCGCGATTCTGGGTCTTCTGTTTTTGGCCAGCAGTATTCGGGCCGCGCTTTCCAAATCAAATCATCACGCGCGGCAACTGTTGCTGGCATCAGTGCTCTACTTGCCTTTGTTATTCGGTGTCATGGTTCTTAATCGATGAGTCCCATTTGTCCCACAGGTCCCATGTGTCACATGGGACGAATGGGACCTATGCGGCCTATAGGAGAAACTAGATGGGACGCCTTCTGGGAATAGCAATCTGGATCATCACCCTGCTTTCGGTCTGGATGTTTGTCAGCGGAAAGTGGTGGTTCCCACAATCGATCTCTGAGCACGGCCCGCGCGTAGACAGCCAGTTCATGATCACGATCATCGTGGTCGGTATTTCGTTTACCGCCGCGCAGGTTGGACTCGGCTGGGTCGTTTGGAAATACCGCGCCAGCGCCGACAAACAGCGGGCCACCTATTCACACGGCAACAACCGGCTCGAGGTCATCTGGACGGTGGTCACCGCGCTGGTGTTCATCAGCCTGGGAGTTATGGGGCAGCGCGTTTGGGCATCGCTTCACCTGCACAATGCACCCGCAGGTTCCTACCAGATTCACGTGGTGGCCCAGCAGTTCAGCTGGAATATGCATTATCCGGGTAAGGACAATGTTTTTGGTAAGACCGACCCCAACCTCATTGATGATTCGGCGCTGAATTACGTCGGTCTCGACGAGACCGATCCCAATGCCAAGGATGATGCCGTCGTTTCCACGTTGATTATCCCGGTGAATCGCCCCGTAGAGCTGATCCTCAGATCGAAGGACGTCACTCACAGTTTTTTTGTTCCGCAGCTGCGCTTCAAGCAGGATTTGGTTCCCGGCATGAATATCAGCGTGCACTTCACCGCGAACCGGGTAGGGAAGTACGAGCTCGCCTGTGCTGAGCTCTGCGGAATGAACCACTACAAAATGAAATCGTTCATGCTGGTACTGCCCGATAACGAATTTAACGATCTCATGATCTTGCCGCAGGAACAGTTTCAAACTAAAAAAGACGAGCTGCTGAACAAGTATCAATTGCCAACCTACTGAGTTTGATTTGCCCCTTTCGTAGAGGAGAAACGTAATGGCGGAAGCGACTCATGCAGAAGTGCACCGGCACCCGGCGCCGACCAGCTTCATTCGCAAGTACATATTCAGTCTCGACCACAAGGTGATCGGCATCCAGTACATTTTGCTGGCGCTGGCCGCCGTGCTGGTCGGGATGATTATGTCGGTGTTGATGCGCGTGAACCTGAGCTGGCCCGGTTCCCATATCAAGATTATGGAAACGCTGTTTCCCACCGGTGCACCGGGCGGCGTGATGACTCCGGAGTTCTATCTGAGCCTGGTGACCATGCACGGAACCATCATGGTCTTCTTTGTGCTGACCACGGCGCCGCAGGGCGGCTTCGGCAACTACTTTCTGCCAATTCAGATTGGTGCTGAGGACATGGCGTTCCCGCTCCTCAACATGATGTCCTTTTGGGTAACGCTGGTCGGCTTTATGGTGATCCTGCTGGCAATTTTCGCTGAAGGTAACGCGACCATCGGCGGCCTGTTTACGAAGATGGGTGAATCGTGGGCCGGCGCCAGCGGCACGGTTGGGCCCATAGGCGGCTGGACGGGATATGCGCCGCTGAGTGCGCTCGGCAAGATCGCCGGCCCGGGTCAGGGGGCCGGCGTCAATCTTTGGGTGATCAGCATCGCGATCTTCTGTGTCGGGTCGTTGCTGGGCGCGCTGAATTTTATTACTACGCTGCTGAATATGCGCACGCGCGGCATGTCGCTGATGCGGATGCCATTGACGTGCTGGGCCTGGTTTACGACGGCGATTTTGGCGCTGCTGTCTTTCCCGGTGCTTTTGGGCGGCGGCATTCTCCTGTTGCTTGATCGCATGGCCGGCACCAGCTTCTTTATCCCGGGCGGACTTTATGTCAGCGGCGCCACCGTACCGCAACACACAGGTGGCTCGCCGCTCCTGTGGCAGCACCTGTTCTGGTTTTTTGGCCACCCAGAGGTTTACATCGCTATCCTTCCCGGTATGGGTGCGACCTCGCACATCCTCTCGACCTTCGCGCGTAAACCGGTCTTTGGTTACCGGGCCATGGTGTTTGCGATCTTCGCGATCGGCATGCTCGGCTTCTTCGTCTGGGGCCATCACATGTTCATGAGCGGCATTAGTCCGTACTCAGCGGTCGCGTTTTCGGTGCTGACGTTGTCGATTGGCGTGCCCTCGGCGATTAAGACCTTCAATTGGCTGGGCACCATGTGGGGAGCAAGGATTCGCTTTACCACGCCGATGCTCTTCGCGATCGGTTTTGTTTCGCTCTTCGTGGCGGGCGGAATCACCGGTCTCGTGCTGGGCCAGACGTCGCTCGACTTTTTCTTCCACGATACTTATTTCGTGACCGCGCACTTCCACCTGGTGATGGGGGTGGCGTCAATCTTCGGTATGTTTGCGGCCACTTACTTCTGGTTTCCGAAGATGTTTGGCCGCATGATGAATGAGCGGTTGGGCAAAGCGCATTTCTGGATTACGTTCCTGGGCGTGTACGCGATCTTTGTGCCTTTTCATGCGATGGGACTACTGGGAATGCCACGCCGCTATGCGCAGTTCACTGAATATGAGTTTTTGAAGAACTCGCATTCGCTGGTGTTGTTCGTCACGGTGGCGGCAATCATCACCGTAACCGCCCAGATTCTCTTCTATTTCAATTTCTTCTGGAGCATGTTCAGGGGTGCGAAGGCCTCCGACAATCCGTGGGAGGCGACGACACTCGAGTGGATCACCGCGTCACCACCGCCGCACGACAATTTTGCGGGAGTGCTGCCGGTTGTCTATCACGGTAGTTACGAATTTGCAGTGCCGGGCGCGCCCAGGGATTTTGTGATGCAGACCGATCCCGAAGGCGCCGCAGTCAACGCCGATTTAGGGGGATCCAGCGGGAATGGCGGCAACGGCCACAAGCACTGATCAGGCGGTTAACGCCGGGCTGGGTGGCGGATCGCGGCCAAAGAATGGCAACGGTTTCCACGGGAACGGTCACGGAGATCGCGATGGGTTTCATTATTCGCCGGCGCGGTATCGCATCGGCGCCTGGGTGGCCATCGGCAGCATTCTGATGCTGTTCGTCGCGTTGACCAGCGCTTACATCGTGCGCTCGTCATCGTCGGATGACTGGCAGCCGGTGGCGATGCCGAAAATTCTCTGGCTGAGCACGGCGCTGATCGCAATCAGCAGCCTGACGATAGAATTCGCGCGACGTTCTTTGAAGCAGGACCGCAACGCCGCTTACGGCCGCTGGTTGGTGAATACCGTGCTCCTGGGAGCCGGTTTTGTGATTTCGCAGTTGCTGGCGTGGCGGCAGTTAGTGAAGCAGGGCGTCTATCTGGCCAGCAACCCGTACAGCTCGTTCTTCTATTTGTTTACAGGCGCGCACGGGGTGCATTTGCTCGGCGGATTGGCGGCGCTGGCTTACCTGGTGTTCAGAACGACGCGGAAGCGCGACACCCTGGAAGGGGAGATGCGGCGCGTGGGAGCAGCCGAAGCGGCGGCCATCTACTGGCACTTTCTGGACGCGCTTTGGATTGGATTGTTCATGTTGTTGGCATTCTGGAGATAGCTGTAGCGCAAGTTATTAACTTGCGTGTGAGTTCTTTTCTCAGGCTCGAAAACGTTTCACCATAATCGCAAATTATCAATTTGCGTTACATGGAGGTAAATCGTGGCAACTGAAGCACAAGCGATTTCAGGCGACTGGGGCGGTGGAGTTCATCCATATCACGTGGGCCATCGAAAGCTCGGCATGTGGCTGTTCATCATGTCGGACTCGCTGACTTTCTCGGCGCTGCTGATGGGATATGCGTATGTGCGGGCCTCGAATGTCTGGCCGACGCCATTCAAGTTTTACCCCAGCATCGTCTTTTCATCGGTCATGACGCTGGTCCTGTTATCGTCCAGCCTGACGATGGTGATGGCGGTATCAGCCTCGGCCAAACGCAATCGCGCCAGTGCTCGCAAATGGATCATCCTGACGGCGCTGCTAGGCGCCACGTTTATCGTGCTGCACGCCATTGAGTGGAAGCATTTGATTGACGAAGGGCTAACGCCGTTTAAGTTGCCGCACGAATGGGCCGAGAAGTGGCCAGGTTCGACGCCGCTCTTTGGCGCGACCTTCTTCGGCATCACCGGCATGCACATGTTCCACGTGTTCACCGGCTGCATTTATCTCTTTGTCATCGCCGCGCGGGTCAATAAAGTTAAGCATGAGGACGTCGAAGTGAGCGGGCTGTACTGGCACTTCGTAGATTTGGTCTGGATGTTTGTTTTCCCGATGATTTATTTGCTGTCGATCGATCCTTCTAAGTAGTAGACGTGCGTCAGTTTCAGGTTCAAGTTTCGGGTTTCAAATTCGATCTCCGCAATTGAATGCTGGGCCTGAATTATTACAGACCCTGAAACTTGAAACTTGAAACTGATCTGAAGGAGCATCCACATGAGCGCACACGCGGAAGTTGAACACTTTGCCGGAACTAACCGGTTGTTCCTTTTCGTCTGGTTCTGGTTATTGGCGTTGACAGGATTCGAGGTCTTTCTCGGCTACATTCATTTGAATGTGCTGCTGATGCTGGTGATCCTGATGGGCGCGTCAATAATTAAGGCCGCCTTGATTGTGGCTTATTTCATGCACCTTCGTTTTGAGCGCCTGAATTTGATCCTGACGATTGTGCCGGCGGTGGTAATCTGCATTTGCCTCCTGCTGATATTTTTTCCGGACAGTTTTAGGGCGAGGGAGTTAAGGTACCAGGGACCGCCGCCACCCGCGGCCGAAAAACCATAGGGCGAACGCTGAACTCGTGAATGAAATTCCCATGAGCGAAAATCGCGAAGCAACTGAAAACCGCCAGCAATCAAGATTGAACCTGCTATGTTTGATTAGCGCCGGAGTTTTCCTGGCGCTGGTCGCTTACAACCTGTTTGCCGCGGGCACCATCATCAGCACCGATGGCCTGTTCTTTACCGTTGTCCCGCTGGTTCTGGCGCTCTTTCTGCTGGCGGTGCCAGGCATGGACATGTTGGCCAAACGAAAGCAGGCGGCCGCGAACGGCGGTGAAACCACTGAAGCTGTCGCAGCAGAACCGGCCGAAGACATACACTTTGCGGGCACCAACAAACTATTTTTTATCGTGTGGCTCTGGCTGTTGGCATTGACGGGTGGGGAAGTATTCCTGGGTTACATTCATTTGAATGTGATTTTGATGCTCGTAATTTTGATGGGAGCATCGCTTGTTAAGGCCGCCCTGATCGTGGCTTACTTTATGCACCTGCGGTTCGAACGGCTCAATTTGATTTTGACGATTGTGCCGGCCGTCGTGATTTGCATCTGTTTGTTGCTGGTGTTTTTCCCGGACAGCTTCCGCTCGAAGGGTCTGCGTTACCAGGGGCCACCGGCCAAACCAGCGGCCACTGAGGAAGCACACTGAGTAGTAGGTCTTTCATGAAGTCGTCATTCACACTGCGGGTTATCGGTGGCTTGCTGATATGCCTAATTGCTGTTTTAGCGTTGTCTGAGCCGGCGTTGGCGCAATGTGCGATGTGTCGCGGCTCGCTGGGAACGAACAGCTCTTTCATTCGCAGTTTCAACGTAGGTGTGCTGGTGTTGCTGGTGCCGCCGGTGACGATGTTCTGCGCAATTTTTGTGATCGCGTACCGCCACCGAAAGTCTTAAGAAGTTTCGAGTTCGCTGCCTAAAAGGAATTGAATTCGCTTGGCAGATCTGGCTGAACAGCTTCGCATCGATATTGACCGCCGCACCACCCGCGGGCGTGCCTGTCCGCGCTGCGGTGGCAAAATTATCCATCGCGCCGGGCTGTCTATCAGAGCGCGGGTGATCCGAATGCGGTCTTCCCGGCCTGGCAATGCGAACGATGCGGCTATGAAGAGTTGCTCGCGCGCCCGGTGAAGGCGGCCCCGAAGCATACCGCTGCCGCCGGTAAAGCCGCGGAAAAGAAAGCGCCCGGCGCCGCGCCATCGACGCCGGCTGCCGCGTCGACCCAAAAAGCTCCTGCCGTGCGGGCTGTGCCCGCTCTGAAAGATCGCAAGGGGCGCCCGCTGCCTCCGGACGTTAACCGCATGATGGCGGAGATGAGCAGGAAAGTGGGAGATGAGCAGTAAGGGTGGTACTTTTCAAATCAGCCTTCCGGTTCTTCCAGCCCTTCAATTCAAAAACCAGGACGATCAATACCTGAGGTTTTGATCGCTGACGGCCGACACTGCATTAATGACCGATTTCTATTCTGTGCTTCCCCATTTGAACGCGACGCTGAACGCGTCGAGCTTTGTGCTGCTGACCTCGGGTTACTTTTTTATTCGCCGCGGCCGGGTGTTGGCGCATCGCCGTTGCCAGCTTGGAGCGTTGACTGCTTCGATTGTGTTTCTCGTTTCTTACGTGGTCTATCATCAGCATCACGGCACGACACGGTTTTTGGGGCAGGGATTTGCGCGGCATGTCTATTTCACGATCTTGACGACGCACACCGTGCTGGCAGCGGTGATTGTTCCGTTCGTGATCATTACGCTGCGGCGGGCGCTGCGCGGGGATTACCGGCGTCATCGCGCCATTGCCCGCTGGACCTTGCCGATGTGGTTGTACGTCTCGATTACCGGAGTGCTGGTGTATCTAATGCTTTACCAGTTGTATCCGTCTGCATAAGGCGGAGGGGTCAATAGTTGAGCGGATAACAGGAAGATGGACGAGGAAGTTCTTAATTCCAACGGCCACGACAAGCGCGTAGCTGCCGCTCCGGCGGCCCTCAAACAGCGGCCATCGAATTTCTGGCTAATCATAGTCGCCGGGCTGTTCATTATCGTCCCTTTTTTGACGTGGTACTTCACCTGGTTTGGCCGCGAGCTCTCTGACGAAAAGATCGCTGAGTACCTGCTGGATGAAAAACACCCGCGCAACATCCAGCATGCGCTCTCGCAAATCGAAGATCGCATGGAGCGCCGCGATGCGTCGGTCAAGAAGTTCTATCCACAGGAAAG
>JADMIO011113609.1_pt1 | contig 17152 bp, 14 predicted proteins | sample 8958161 | NCBI WGS metagenome assembly JADMIO01 (sample SAMN16585339, study PRJNA669376) | soil metagenome | isolation source: Crop rotation soil | place: USA: Cullars Rotation, Alabama | collected 2011
AGATGCTGCGCGAGCCGTCGTTCCCGCAAGCCGAGTTCGAGCAGCTGCGCGCGAGCGGACTCGCGAGCATCGAGATCCAGCGCAGCGATCCGGGCGCGCTGTCGGCGCTCGCCCTGCGCCGCCACATCGATCCGTACCCGCCCGATCACTGGTCGTACACCGCGACGCTGGACGAGCGCCTGGAGCGGCTGAAATCGGTCACGCTGGAGCAGGTGCGCCAGTGCTATGCCGATTTCTACGGCGCATCGAACAGCGAGCTGGCGCTGGTGGGCGACTTCGACCCCGAGGAAGTGGCGAAGCTCGCGCGCGAGCTGTTCGCCGACTGGAAGAGCCCGCACGCGTACGCGCGCATCCCGTCCCGGTACAACGACGTGAAGCCGCTCGCGGAGGTGATCCGCACGCCCGACAAGGCGAACGCGACCTACCGCGCGGCGCTCAGCATGCAGGTGCGCGACGACGATCCGGACTATCCCGCGCTGGTGCTCGGCAACTACCTGCTCGGCGGCTCGATCGACTCGCGCCTCAGCAGGCGCATCCGCGAGAAGGAAGGCCTCTCCTACAGCGTCGGCTCGTACCTGTCAGTGTCGAGCCTCGACCAGCACGGCGAGTTCGGCGTGTCGGCGATCTACGCGCCGCAGAACCGCGACCGCCTCGACACCGCGGTCGCCGAGGAGGTGCGCCGGGTCGTCGAGGAAGGCTTCGCGGCCGACGAAGTCGAGGCGGGCAAGAAATCGTGGCTCGAGGCGCGCCAGCTCACGCGCAGCCGTGACGCGACGGTGGCCGACCGGCTCACGAGCTACCTTTACCTCGGGCGCACGTTTGCGTGGGACGCCGATCTCGAGAAGCGCGTGATGGCGCTCACGCCGAAGCAGATCCAGGACGCGCTGCGGCGCCATCTCGATCCGGCCAGGCTGTCGGTGGTGAAAGCCGGCGACTTCCGCGAGGGCGCGCGCTCGGCGGCCTCGGCCGCGCCGCTGAACTGAGCTAGGACAGCTCCTCGTAGCGGATCTCGAGCACCTCGAGTTCCTCGACGCCGCCGGGCGTCTGCAGCCTGACCGTGTCGCCTTCGCGGGCGCGCAGCAACGCCTTGGCGATCGGCGCAATCCACGACACGCGGCCGCGCGCCGGATCGGCCTCGTCGATGCCGACGATGCTGATGGTGTGCTGGGCGCCGGCGCCGTCCGCGTAAGTGACCGTGGCGCCGAAAAACACGCGCTCCTGGTCTTGGTGCCGCGCCTCGACCACCTCGGCGGCCTCGAGCCGCTTGGTGAGGTAGCGGATGCGCCGGTCGAGCTCGCGCAGACGGCGCTTGCCGTAGATGTAGTCGCCGTTCTCGCTGCGGTCACCGTTCGAGGCGGCCCAGGAGACGACGCGCACCGTGTCCGGCCGCTCGACTTCGACGAGTTTCTTGAGCTCCGCCCACATGCGCGCGTGGCCCGCGGGCGTCATGTAATTTTTACCGGTGGGCAGCGGCGCTTCGGCCGTGAGATCGTCCTCTTCCGAGTCGGTCTCCCGGGTGAATGCCTTGCTCATTCGGGCTATTATACGGACGCGCTCGAGGGGGAAAGCCGGGTCGCGCCTAGATCTCAGGGAGGGGACGATGGCAGTCAGCAAGCAGGCACGGGAATGGACGCTCATCAGCCTGGTGGGCATCACGGCGATCCTCGCCAACCTGCCCGACAGCCTCCTCAACGACTACAGCATCAACCGCAACTACATGGTTGCGATCCTCGGCAGCGTGGTGTTCCTCGCGCTGTTCTGGTATCTCAAGTTCCAGTCTTTCTTCCTCATCATCGTGCTCGCGCTCGGCTCGAACCTGCCGGGAACGCTGCTCGAGCAGTTCGGCATCTCGCGCTGGCCGCTGGTGATCGCGCTGACGCTCGTGGTCGGCGTGGCCGTCATCAACTACGTCGTCGCGATCCTGCCGACGGGCCTCGAGCCGGTGGAGAAGGAGAAGAGCAAGGAAGGCATCGCCGCCTTGTTCTATGCCATCGAGAAGGGGAACCTGGTGTATGCGCAGAAGATCCTGTCGATGAACTTCGACCCGAACCTCGTGCACCACGAGAACGGCTACACCCCGCTCATGTACGCCGCCGCGCGCGGCGACGCGAAGATGTGCGACCTCCTCATCCGCAACGGCGCCAGCGTCACCATGATGAGCAAGGCCGGGGACACGGCGATCGAGCTCGCGCTGAAGAGCGGCTCCACCGAAGTGGCCGACCTGCTGAAGACGGCGCGCGCCGAGCAGATCGCGCGCGAGGAAGCGCTCAGGGCGCAGGCCAAGGCCGCCTGAATCTCCTGAATTTGTTCACGAAAACCCGCGCGAGACGCGGGTTTTGCTTTAGTTGGCTTCCCGATTCACGTATCACCACGCCGCAAGCCCTAAGGAGTCGTCCATGAATGGCGCCGAAGTCGTTGCCGAAATCCTCAAGCGCGAGGGCGTGAAGACGCTCCCGTGCTACCCCAGGAACAACGTCATCGAGGCGGCCGCCGCCGCGGGCATCCGCCCGATCGTGGTGCGCCAGGAGCGCATCGGCGTGCACATGGCCGACGCGATCAGCCGGCTCACCAGCCGCCAGTCGATCGGCGTGTTCGCGTGCCAGCAGGGCCCGGGCACCGAGAACGCGTACGGCGCGATCGCGCAGGCCTGGGCGGAGTCGGTGCCGGTGCTCATCATCCCGGCCGGGTTCAACCGCAACATGCGCGACATCCCCCCCAACTACAGCCCGGTGCGCAGCATGCGCGACGTGTCGAAATGGGCCGAGTCGGCGTCCTCCGCGAACGAGATTCCGAACGTGATGCGGCGCGCCTTCACGCAGCTGCGCAACGGTCGTCCGCGCCCGGTGATCGCCGAGATCCCCAACGACGTGCAGGGCGAGGAATTCAAGGGCGAGCTGAATTACAAGCCGGTGCTCGCGACGCGCTCGGCGCCCGATCCGGTCGACGTGCCGAAGGTCGCGCAGGCGCTGATCGACGCGAAGCGCGTCGTGCTCTACGCCGGCCAGGGCGTGCACTACGCGCGCGCGTGGAAGCAGCTGCGCGAGCTCGCCGAGCTGCTCGCGGCGCCGGTGACGACCACCTACGCCGGCAAGAGCGCGTTCCCGGAGAACCACCCGCTCGCGCTCGGCTCGGGCGGCGCCTCGTATTCCAAGCAGTCGTGGCAGTTCCTGCAGAACGCCGACGTGATCTTCGGCGTCGGCGTGTCGTTCACCGCCACGCCCTTCGGCCACCAGATGCCGGCCGGCAAACGCTACATCCACGCGACGTGGGACGCGCAGGAGATCAACAAGAACGTGACGACCGAGCTCGCGCTGGTGGGCGACCTCGACCTCACGCTCGACGCGCTGGTCGCCGAGGTGAAGGACCGCCTCAAGGGCAAGGCGCGCGACCAGGGCCCGGTGGTCAAGGAGATCAGCGCGCTGCGCGAAGAATGGATGGCCGAGTGGATGCCGCTCTTGACCTCCACCGAGAAGCCGCTCAACCCGTACCGCGTCATCCAGGAGCTGAAGAACGTGCTCAACCCGGCCGAGACCATCCTGACGCACGACTCGGGCAGCCCGCGCAACCAGATCGCGCCGTTCTGGCAGCCGACCGAGCCGCTGTCCTACATCGGCTGGGGCAAGTCGACGCAGCTCGGCTACGGCTACGGCCTGACGCTCGGCGCGAAGCTCGTGCACCCGGAGAAAGTGTGCGTCAACTTCTGGGGCGACGCGGCGATCGGCCACACCGGCATGGACTTCGAGACCGCGGTGCGCGACCGCATCCCGACGCTCTCGATCCTGGTGAACAACTTCTCCATGGCGGCCGAGCTCGGCGTCATGAAGCAGGCCACCGACAAGTTCAAGTCGACCGACATCTCGGGCAACTACTCCGAGTTCGCCAAGGCGATGGGCGGCTACGGCGAGCGCATCACCGAGCCGGGCGAGATCGCCGCGGCGATCAAGCGCGGCGTGCAGAAGGTGAAGGACGGCACGCCGACCATCCTCGAGTTCATCACGAGGAAGGAAACGCGCTCGAGCTCGTACGGCAGGGCCGGGCACTGAAGCTGCGGCCATGAGAGGCTGGGCGCTCGCGCTGCTCTTCGCGCTCGCGCCCTGCTTCGCCGCGGCGCAGAGCCTGCGGAACATCAAGCTTCCGCCCGGCTTCGAGATCTCCATCTACGCGAGCGTGCCGGGCGCACGCTCGCTGTCGGTCGCGCCTTCCGGAACGGTGTTCGTCGGCACGCAGCGCGGCCGCGTCTACGCGGTGCGCCCGCGCGTGGGCGCCGAGCCGCAGGTGCTGACGATCGCGCAGGGCCTCAACACGCCCAACGGCGTGGCGTTCAAGGATGGCGCGCTTTACGTCGCCGAGATCAGCCGCATCCTGCGTTACGACGACATCGAGAAGCACCTCGAGGATGCGCCCAGGCCCGCCGTGGTGAGCGACCGCTTCCCGCGCGAAGGCGCGCACGGCTGGAAGTTCATCCGCTTCGGCCCGGACGGCATGCTGTACGTACCGGTCGGCGCGCCGTGCAACATCTGCGAGCCCGACCCCGAGCGCTACGCGCTGATCTCGCGCATCAGGCCCGACGGCTCGGGCTACGAGGTGGTGGCGCGCGGCATCCGCAACACCGTCGGCTTCGACTGGCACCCCCAGACGAAGGAGCTGTGGTTCACTGACAACGGCCGCGACATGCTCGGCGACGACCTGCCGTCCGACGAGCTCAACCACGCGCCGAAGGCCGGGATGCATTTCGGCTATCCGTATTGCCACCAGGGCGACGCGCCCGACCCCGAGTACGGGCGCAAGCGCAAATGCGCCGAGTTCACGCCGCCCGTGGTCAAGCTCGGGCCCCATGTCGCCGCGATCGGCATGCGCTTCTACACCGGAACGATGTTCCCACCCGCCTACCGCAACAGCCTCTTCATCGCCGAGCACGGCTCGTGGAACCGCTCGAAGAAGACCGGCTACCGCGTCGTGCGGGTCGCCGTCGAAGGCGGCAAGGCGGTGAAGGAGGAAGTGTTCGCCGAGGGCTGGCTGCAGGGCGAAACCACCACCGGCCGGCCGGTGGACGTCGAGGTGATGCCCGACGGGGCGCTGCTGGTGTCGGACGACGGCGCCGGCGTCCTTTACCGGATCACCAGCCGCCGCTAGCGCTTCAGCGGGACAGCTTTCCGAGCCACGCCAGGCCCAGCAGGAAGAGCTCCCGCCCGCGCTCGGGCAGGCTGGGATTCTGCTCGGAGTCGTGCACCACGCGCCTCCTGATGGGCACCGAGCCCGGCCAGTCCTTCATGTCCCAGCTGTTGTACTGGACGGGCAGGTACGGCACGGGGTCGTAGGCCCAGGCGCGCCGGGCACGCGTCGCCAGGCTGTCGAACGTCTCGCCGGTTCGGGCTGCGGCGATGAGCTCCGGCGCAACGCTCGTCGCGGACGGTTCGGCGCGCGCCGGAAGCGCGGCGACGGAAAGCGTCAAAGCGGCAATACAAAGAAAGAGGCCCGGACAGCGCCGGGCCGAGGTAGGTGTCTCGCACCAGAGGGGGGGAAGGGAATCGACACCTACGAAGCTCATCTTAGTGACCCGCCGGACCGCTGGATATCGCCGAACCTTTATTGTCGTGTCGCCGGACGCCGAACCCTCGTCGCGATCGCACTACAAGACGGTCGCCCGCCCGGGGCGCCCTTGCCCGGCCGGCGGCTGCCGCTGGCGCGCTTACTCTTCCATCCACCACATGAGGGCGAGCGAACCGGCGATCCCGAGGATCACCAGGTAGGACACGCCAATCACGAGATCTGCCACGTTCATGATCACGCTCCCGTCAGGACCGCCCGGAAAAAGCATAGACCCGGGATGGCTGGGGGACCCATAGTTTCGGCACGAATTTCGTGTCGGGCCGCACACTTGGCTGCTGTCATAGAGCTGCTACAGCGCGTCCCGGAGGAGGTTTTCTACCCGATCAGCTTGTGCTGGATGGCGTACTGCACCAGCTCGGCGTTGTTCGTCAGCTTCAGCTTCTTCAGGATCCGCACCCGGTAGGTGCTGACCGTGGAGGGGCTGAGCGCCATTTCCTTGGCGATCTCGTTGATCTGGCGGCCCGAGGCGAGCAGCCACATGACCCGGTACTCGCGGTCGGACAGCCGCTCGTGCAGCGGCTGCTGCGGATCGTACGAGAGCGAGAAGGCGAGCATCTCGGCCACGTTCTGGCTCACGTAGCGGCCGCCGGCGGCGATCTTCTTGACCGCGTTGGTTAGCTGCTGCGGGGCGCTCTCCTTGGTGATGTAGCCGGCGCCGCCGGCCTTCAGCACGCGCATCGCGTGCACGTCCTCGGAGTACATGCTGAGGATCAGCACCGGGCGCTGGGGAAACTCGCGCTTCATCTCCGCCAGCAGGTCCAGGCCGCTTCGCCCAGGCATGGAGAAGTCGAGAATCGCCATGTCCCACTCGAGGCTGCGCGCGAGGTCGAGCGCTTCGTTGCCGTCGCGCGCTTCGGCCACGACTTCGACGTCGGGATCGGCGGACAGGATCTGCTTCAGGCCCTGACGCACCACCGGGTGGTCGTCGGCGATCAAGATTTTCACTCAGCTCTCCAATTGCCCTGCTGCGTAGTCCGCACGGAGCAGGGCCCGCATTCATCGGCTCAACGGCGCCGTCGCATACTCGCTACGCGCGTCGGCACCGCGCTACGCCGGATCCCGCCGGCACCCCACGTTCGACACGCTGTCGGCGCCGCAGTTTTGCGCGGTTCCGGCTTTCGCCTGCATCAGTCGCTCGTCCCGAACACACCATAGCGGCCGAGCGTCACGGGCATCATCTCGACCCGTGCCCCGTCAGGACTAGAAACCCCGCTCGTAAGCGCGGGCGCGCGCACCGCGCTCGTCGAGCGACAGCGATTCATAGGCCGCCAGCAGCTTCGGCACCTCGTAGCGCCACTCGAGCTCGTTCTCCACGCGGGCGCGGCCGTACGCGCCCATGCGTGCGCGCCGCCCGGGGTCGTCCAGCAGCTCGAGGATCCTCTCGGCCATGTCGCGCGCGTCGTTCTTCGTCGCGTAGAGCGACGCGTCGCGGGCCGAGAAGCGCCCCTCGGTGAGATCGAACTGCACGATCGGCTTGCCGAGCGCCATGTACTCCATGATCTTGTTCATGGTGCTCTTGTCGTTCATCTCGTTGGCGACGTCCGGGTTCACGCACACGTCGGCGGTATTGAGCATCGCGAGCAGCTGCGCATCGGGAACGCGCCCGGTGAACGTGACGTGGTCGGCGACGCCGAGCTCCCGCGCGAGCGCCTTCATCTCGTCGAGCGACGTGCCGCCGCCGACGAGGCCGAAATGCACGTCGGTGCGGCCGCGCTCGACGACGATGTGGCGCGCGGCCTGCAGGAGGTAATCGATGCCTTCCTGGCGCCCCATCACGCCGACGTACCCGACGAGGTGCTTCCTGCCGCGCTTCAGCGCGGGCTCGGGCGGCAGGATCTTCATGCGCTCGAGGCTCGGACCGCTGCGCACGACGAACACGCGCTGCGGGTCCATGCCGCCGCGCTCGACCGCGATGCGCTTGTAGCTCTCGTTGGTCGCGATCGACACGTCCGCGGTGCGGAACGTCAGGCGCTCGAACGCCACCATCAGGCGGTAGAAGAAATCCCGCCGCCCGAACTTCGCCTCGTACAGCTCCGGGTTCAGGTCGTGGTGGTCGAACAGGAACTTCTTGCCGAGCAGCTTGAAGAATCCGCCGATGAGAAAGAACAGGTCCGGCGGATTGCACGCGTGGATCACGTCGAAGCCGCGGGTGAACAGCACCCGCCAGCTGAGCGCGAACGTGCACGCGAGCGCCACCGCGTACTCGAGCGCATAGCCAAGCGCGCCCGAGGCCTCGACGGGGAGCCGGTAGCGGTGGATGGCGATGCCGTCGATCTCCTCGTAGCGCTTCTCGTAGCCCTTGCCCGTCGGGCAGACGATCGAAACCGTCCAGCCCGCGTCGCGCAGCGCAGTCGCCTCCTGCCACACCCGCCGGTCGAACGGGCTCGGCAGGTTCTCGACCAGGATCAGGACGCGGCGCTTCATCGCATTCCTCACCAGCAGATGCCTTCGTACACGCCGGCGATCGAGCGGAAGTCGGCGATGCGCACCAGGTCGATCACCGTCTGGCCGTCGTTCAGGCGGCGCGGCACGTCGCGGAACTCGGGCGCGCCGTTGCCGATCACGATGACGTCGGAGCTCTCGAGCACGTCCTCGATCGACGACACCATCAGGCGCGAGATGTGCGGGATGTGGTTGAGGATGTAGTCGCGGTTCGCGCCGTGGATCGCCGCGAGCTTGACGTTCTCGTCGTAGATCTTGAGGTCGTAGCCCTTGCCGATCAGGCGCTCGGTGAGCGTCACCATGGGGCTCTCGCGCAGGTCATCGGTGCCCGCCTTGAAGCTGAAGCCGAGGATGCCGACCTTCTTCGAGCCGCGCGCCACGATCTGGTCGAACGCGCGCTCGATCTGCAGCGTGTTGCTCGGCAGCACCGCCGCGAGGATCGGCACCTGCACGTCCATGGTCTTCGCCTTGTACAGCAGCGCGCGCAGGTCCTTCGGCAGGCACGAGCCGCCGAACGCGAACCCCGGCTTCAGGTAGTACGGCGACAGGTTCAGCTTCACGTCCTGGCAGAAGATCTCCATGACCTTGTGGCTGTCGACGTCCACGGCCTTGCAGATGTTGCCGATCTCGTTGGCGAAGCCGACCTTCAGCGCGTGCCAGCAGTTGTCGGCGTACTTCACCATCTCCGCGGTCTCGATGCTGGTGCGCACGTGGGCGCCCGGCATGCCCTCGTAGATGGAGGCGAGCACGTTGCCGCTCGCCGCGTTGAGCTCGCCGATCACCGTCTTGGGCGGGTGGAAGTAGTCGTGCACCGCGGTGCCTTCGCGCAGGAACTCGGGGTTGATGCACACGCCGAACTCCGCGCCGGCGCGCTTGCCGGACTTCTCCTCCAGCAGCGGGATCACTGTCTCGCGCATCGTGCCGGGCAGCATGGTGCTGCGCATGACGATGACCGGCGCCTGGTCGTGGTCGCGCAGCGCCTGCCCGATCTCGATGCAGACCTTGCGGATGTACTTGAGGTCGATGCCGCCGTTCGGCTGGCTCGGCGTGCCGACGCACACCAGCACGACGTCGGACTGGCGCACCGCGGTGGCGACGTCGGTGGTGGCCGACAGGCGCCCCTCCGCCACCTCGCGGCGCACGATCTCGCCGATGTCCTTCTCGATGATCGGCGCCTGCCCGGCGTTGATCATGTCCACCTTCGTGCGCTCGGGATCCACGCCGATCACATCGTGGCCCTGCTTGGCGAGACACCCCGCCGACACGGTCCCGACGTACCCAAGCCCCATGACGCTGATCTTCATCGACGCGCTCCTTGCTTGATCATTGGTTTTTTCAACACTGGATTTCGGTGCGCAGCACCGCGTCGCCGGCGAGCTGCGCCCGCCACGCGATGGTCCACGCAGGAAGTTTTTCGTCGTAGCGGCGCGACACCCAGCCCGCGACCGGCTTGGACGAGCCGCGGTAGAGCACGGCGCGCGAGCCGCGCACGCCCTGTGGCAGCCGCAGCGTGAGGCAGCGCTTGCCCTGCACGACCTGGAACCCGCCCTCGACCGGCACCACCGAGCAACGTTCGCTGCAATGGAAGAACAGCTCCACCCGATGCGAGCCTGCCATCTCGAGCCGGTCCTCCAGCACGACGCGGCGGTCGACCTTCTCGAGCGTGATCCTGCGGTGGTGCGTCACCGGATCTGCGAGGCGGGTGTAGCCGTCGTGGCAGCCCTCGAGCGTGTCGCGGTCCCACGCGGAAGACCACAGCGAGCATGCGGCCCGGGCCTTGCGCAGCCACATGAAATTGCCGCCTGGCTGCGACTGATCCGTGCCGTCGATGCGCAGCGTGTTGTGCGCCGAGGTGCCGCGGAAGTACGCGCGCCAGTCGCCCTGCGTGTGATAAGCGTACGTGCCCGGGTCGACGAGGAATTCGAGCCCCCCGACCGACAAGGTGAACGACAGCGCATCGGCGTGGCCGTGCGCGGCAATGCTGGTGTAGCCGAGCGGCCCGCAGTCGGCGACCAGCCGGATCTCCTCGGCCGTCTCGAAGCCGCAGCCCAGCACGTACATGCCGCCCTCGGAAAAGGCACGGCGGATGGGGAGCCTGGCGCCGGACGGGTCGAGCGCCTCGTACGCCGCCTCGCCTTCCTCGCCCAGCAGCCAGCGCGTCTTGTCGTCGAGCGCGCCGGCCTTGGCCTTGAAGTCCGCGCGGTTGAACAGCACCGCACCGGTTGCAAGCAGCGACCGGAAGCGGCAGAAGCCCGGTTCCTGCGAAAGCTTGACGACGAAGGCGTCGTCGGAATCTCCGAACATCGGCAGGTTGCCCTCGACGTCCATGATCGAGGCGATGTACTCGAGCATCGCTTCGAGGCGCTTCTCCAGGGCCGCCGAGAAGCGCCGGCCGTTGGCGCGCGCCGCGAGCATCGGCAGCAGCAGCAGGTCGAACGTGAACTGCTGGTAGGACACGGCCTGCTCCAGGTTCACGCCGTCGGCCGCGTTCTGCGCAAGGCCATGCGTCTCGAGAACCTGCGCAGCCTCTTCCCGCCACGCGCCGGCCCGCGGCCAGTGCGGCCACGCCAGCGCAGCGACGAACAGGCCCGCCGCTTCGCCGAGCAGGTGGTTGTTGGCCGAGGAGTAGAGCGAAAAGTGGCCGCGGATGAACTCTGCGTGCTGGTAGACCGACTCGAGCCAGCGGTCGCGAAAGCGCGCCCCGTGTTCGCCGGCGAACATGGACGAGCGCGCTCCGCCGATCAGTTGCCAGGCCGCGGCCCAGTTGATCAGCCGCATGGCCGGCTCGAGCGCGCTGGCCCAGTTGGCGCCCTGCCCGTACGGACACGCGTCGAGCCAGCTGTCGATCTGCGTGCGCAGCGCCTCGAGCCAGCGGCGCTCGCCGGACAGCGCATACGCCTGCGCGAGCGTGACGAGCTGCAGGTGCCGGTTCGGCTCCCACAGGTACTTGATGTCGCCGACGACGCGCTCATCCCGGTAGTCGAGAAGCTTGCCGAACTCGAGCGGCGCCTCGATGCCGGTCTTCGGATCGCGGTTCCAGCGCGGCGGCGTGCCGAGCTCCGCGTCGCGCAGCGCGAACACGTCGAGCCGCCCCGATGCGATGCGCTCGGCGGCGGCGTAGTAGCGGCGCGCGATCACCCGCGGCGATGGCCGGATCCACGCGCGCGGCTCGGTGCGCAGCTCCGCCCGCGGCACTTCGCGTCCGCGAAGGCCCGCGACCCGCTCGACCTGGGCGAGCATGGCGCGCACCGTGCGGTGCCCGATCTCCGCCGGCGACATGCAGCGCAGCCGGTTCAGCTTCCAGGCGAGCGGGGAAAGCCCCTGCGCGGGAGCGCTTGCCTCCCCGCCTGCCTCTCGTATGCGTGCAACGGCGGTCTGGTCAGCGTGCATATTGGCGGTGCCAGATTTCCAGGTTGAGCAGCGACCAGAGCAGCTTCTCGTGGTTCTGCCGTCCGTCGAGATGGTCGGCGACCATGCCGTCGAGGACCTTGGGATCGTAGTAGGCGCGCGTGACCGAATTGCTTCCCTGCAGATGGTCCACGAGGAACCCGCGCAGGCCCTCCCGGAACCACTTGTTCACCGGCACCCGGAAGCCGACCTTCGGGCGCGTGAGGATGCGCTCCGGGATGATCTTGCGACCCGCGGCGCGCAGGATGCGCTTGCCCGTCATGCCTTTGACGCGCAGGTCGTCCGGCAGCTTCGAGACGAATTCGGCCAGCTTGTGGTCCAGGAAGGGGACGCGCGCCTCGATCGATGCGGCCATGGTCATGCGGTCGCCGCGCTCGAGCAGGTTGTCGGGCAGCCAGCTCGTCTGGTCGAAGTAAAGGATGCTGCGCAGCGCGCTGTTGCCCGGCGCGGCGTCGAACGGCGGACCGTCCTCGCGGTGCTTCGCGTAGCCGTTGATCTTCAGCGTCGCGAGACGCTCGCGCTCCGAGTTCTTCATCGCGCCGAACCAGCGCACGTAACGCTCGCGCGCGTCCTCGATGTTCAGCGTCGTCACGGCGGTCTTCACGCGCCGGTAGCCGTACGGCAGCGCCATGGTGAGCGGCTCGATCAGCCGGTTGCGCAGCATCGCGGGCACCGCCTGGAAGCCGGGTACCAGACGCTCGACGGCGTGCTTGGGATAGCCGCCGAGCAGCTCGTCGCTGCCCTCGCCGGTCAGGATCATCTTCACCGTGCGCGAAGCCTCGCAGGCCAGCATGTGGATGGCGATGTCTGACGGCTCGGACACCGGCGCGTCGCGATAGGCGACCAGCTTCGGCAGCCGGTCGACGATGTCACGGTGGTCGACGACGAGCTCGTGGTGCGACGTGCCGATCGCGCCGGCGACCTCGGACGCGTAGGCGAGCTCGCTGTAGCGGTCCTCGCCGAAGCCGACCGAGAAGGTCTTCACCATCGAGCTGTGCCTGGACATCAGCGCGACGATCATCGAGGAGTCGATGCCGCCGGAGAGGAACGCGCCGAACGGCACGTCGCTGACCATCTGGTGCTCCACGGCCTCGTCGAGCTGCGCGAGGAACGCGCCGACGATGTCCCCGGGCAGCCGCTCGTCGGCGCGCGGCATGCGGTCGGGTGGCACCCAGTAACGCCATTCGCGCAGCCGGCCGTGCTCCCACAGCGCGCAGCTCGCCGGCGGCAGCTTGCGGATGCCGCTGAAGAGCGTCTTCGGGCCGGGCACGTAGCGGTACGCGAGATAGTCCCAGACCGCCGTGTGGTCGACGCCGCCATGCAGGCCGGGCACCTTCAGCAGCGCCTTGATCTCGGAGGCGAAGTACACGCCGGCGGCGTTCTGCGCGAGGAACAGCGGCTTCTCGCCGAAGCGGTCTCGCGCCATGAACAGGCGTTCGCGCTTCGCGTCCCACACGGCGAAGGCGAACATGCCGCGCAGCCGCGGCACGACCTGCTCGCCCCATTGCTGGTAGGCGCGCAGCAGGACCTCCGTGTCCGACATGCGCGTGAAGCTGTAACCGAGCGCGATCAGCTCGTCGCGCAGCTCCTTGAAGTTGTAGATCTCGCCGTTGAAGCTGAGCGCGAGGCCCGCCGAGTCGTCGACCATGGGCTGGCGCGCGCCGACCGGGTCGATGATGGACAGGCGGCGGTGGCCGAGCACGACGCCCACGTCGCTCGCCGCGCTGCCGTACGTATAGATGCCCTGGTCGTCCGGCCCGCGGTGGGCGATCGCCTCGAGCATCGACTCCATCGTGCCGGCGGGCGGCGCAGCGTCCGCCCGGGTGATCCATCCTGCGATTCCACACATGTTTTAGCGGCTCCTCGGCAGCGCCTTCAGACGTCCCGGCGCGCGCATTTCCCAGTACAGCCGCGCGATCTCGCGCGACTGCCGCTCGATCGAATAGCCCGCCTCGATGGTGCGGCGGCACGCCTCGCTCATGCGGCCGAGCGCCGCCGGGTCGCAGGCGAGCTCCACGATGGCGCGGGCGATGGCGTCCGCATCGCGGCGCGGCACGAGCATGCCGTTGATCCGGTCGGTCACGACGTCCGGAATGCCGCCGACCCGCGTCGTGATGACGGGCGTCCCGGCCGCCATGCTTTCGAGCAGCGCGTAAGGGAGGCCTTCGCGGTAGCTCGGCAGCAGGAAGACGTCGGCTGCCGACAGCAGCTCGAGCTTGCCGTCGCCGAACACGGGTCCTGCGAACGCGACGGTGTCGTTCAGGCCGCGCTCCTCGGCGAAGCGGCGAAGCGACTTCTCCTCGGGGCCGCTGCCTGCGATCACGAAATGGGCGCGCACGCCTTGCGTCTGCGCCATCTTCAGCGCCTCGAGCGCCTCGTACAGACCCTTCTCGCGGTGCAGGCGGCCGATGTAGAGCAGCTTCAGCGCCGAGCTGTCGGTGCCCTTGGGCCGCTGGAATTTCTCGAACAGCGACGTGTCGACGGCGTTCGGAATCGCGAACACGTGCTGGTCTGGAACGAACCGCCGGTACGCGTCGAGCTCCTCTCGCGCGAGCACCACCACGGCGTCGGGCAGGTGGAGCGTGCGTCGCAGGAACGAGCGCAGCAGCGGGCCCTCGAAGAACCGCTCGGGCAGCTCCCCGCCGTGCACCTGGTAGAGCACCTTGGCGCCGCACAGCTTGGCGACTAGGGTGTAGACGACGTCGCGCCAGTAGCCGCGCGTGTCCATGGATGTATTGACGTGCACGATGCTCGCGCGCCGCGCAAGCACGGTCGCGGCGAGCGCGACGGGGCTCACGGCGAAGCGCAGCAGCTTGGCGAGCCGCGTCTCGTGGCGGCCTTCGCTGCCGACCTGGAAATGGTGCAGCTCGAACTCCTCGGCGAGCGGCGAGCCGAACAGCAGCGACAGATGCGTGCTGACCCCGCTCACCGCGCCGCGGTCGGGCCCGAGCAGCAACGCGGCAGGACGCAGGCGCTTCATGCAACCTCCTGGGGCGTGCGCACCTCGAGGCTCGCGGAGCGCGGAGCGCCGCGCGCTATGTCGAGCTCGGTGTACAGGGCGCCGAGCTGCGATAGGATCGTCTCGGCGGCGAACCGCTCGGCCACGTTGCGCCGCGCCGCGGTCGCGACGCGCGCGGCCAGCGCGCCGTCGTGCAGCAGCCGCGACAACACCCGGTGCAGCGCGGGCACGTCGCCGGGGCGGAACAGGAACCCGTTGACGCCGTCGTCGATGATCTCCGTGACGTCGTCGACCGCGGTGGCGATAAGCGGCACGCGCGCCACCATCGCCTCGAGCAGGCTCACCGGCATGACATCGACGTAAGAGGTCATGACGAACGCGGCCGCGCGTTGCAGCAGCGTGCGCAGCTCCGCAGGAGTGACCCAGCCGGTGAACGTGACCGCGTCGGCGACGCCGACCCGCTCGGCGAACTCGGCGGCCGCCGCCCGGTCGCCTTCGCCGGCGCACACCAGCGTCACCTCGGGGATGCGCAGGCGCAGCGCCGATACCGCCTCGATCAGGTCGTACAGACCGGTGCGCCGCTCGAGCCGGCCGACGTAGATGATCATGGTGCGACGGCCGGGGAGCGGCATGAGCGTCACATCCGTCACCGGATGCGCGATGCGCACCACCTTAGCGGCCGGCGCCACCGACGCAACCCAGCGGCGCTTGCGCTCGGTCGGCACGATGATCCGCGTGGCGCGCGCGAGCATCCACCGTGCGAGCGCCTGCGCCGGCGCGCCGCAGTCGTGCTCGTAGAACCGGGTGAAGCCGCTGTGCAGGTGAAGGATGACCGGGCAGCGGGCGGCGAAAGCGAGGCCGACGAACACCGCCTTCCTCCAGAAGCTCGCTCGCGGCGCGACGTGCACGTGGACCACGGTGCGCCGCTCGCGCACGAGCGCCACGGCCGTGCGCGCCAGCGCCTGCAGCATCGTCAAGAGCTTGACGGGACCGTTCGCGTCGCGGTGCGTCGGGATGTAGCGCACCGGCCAGCGGTGCATCAGCCCATGGGCAATGTAGGTGTTCACGACGCTCGAGATGCCCCCGCGGGTATCGAGCGCAGTGCCCAGCATCAGGATGCGGCTGTAGGTGCTCATGCGGAAACGCCTTGTGCGCCGAAATAACGGGTGAGATCGAGCTTCTGGACCAGCACGCGCTGCTTGCCGCGCCCGGTACGCTCGATGCGCCTGGCGCGCACCAGCTGGACCCGGCAGCCGGTGGCGCGCGCCACGGCCTCGGCCATGCGCCGCTGGTCGTCGACCGAGAAGCGCTCGCCGCCGGAGTACTTGAGCACCAGCTCGCCCGGCCGCTCCTGCTCGTACTGCAGCGCGTCGACCATGGCGAACCAGGGGCAATGCGCAGCACCGAGCGTCGACAGCGACACGAGCCGGTAGTCGCCATCGACGACGAACTCCTGCACGCGTCCTTCGATGCGCTCGCAGACGGGGAAGCCGGGCAGCTCGGGGTGACCCGACGCGCCGAGCACCGCGAGGTCGCCGGTGCGGTAGCGCACGAACGGCATGACCCGGTTGTCGAAGCTGGTGCCGACGATGTGGCCGAGGACGCCTGGCTTGCGGATCGGACGGTCCTCGAAGTCGACCAGCTCGAACCAGCCGTACTGCGGCCAGAAGTGGTAGCGGTCGTCGTCGGGCATCGAGGCGGCCATCAGGACGCGCTCGGAGTGCCCGTAATGCCCGAGCACCGGGCAGCCGAACACTTCGCGGAACAGGCGCAGGTGGCCGGGTTGCACCGTTTCGGAATAAAGCATCACTCCCTTCACCGACTGCGTGAATTCGGGCAACGGATGTGCAGCCAGCCAGCGCGCGAGCGGCACCAGTAGCGACGGAAACGCCTCGATGTGCGCCGGACGCAGGCGCAGCAGCGCTTCGGCGAGCCTGGGCATGGAGCGCTCCGTGAGGTGCGCCGGGCTGAACACCAGCTGTCCCTTGATCGGCTCGAGCACCCACGGCTTGTCGTCGGAGCAGCCGGCGCCGGGCACCAGCCGCTCGCGCAGCGACAGCATCAGCGTGCCGGGCCGCGCGCCGACGCGCGCGCGGAACTCCTCGATGAACGCCTGCTCCTTGGCGCGCGTCACGTTCTTGTGCAGGCAGAACTCCAGCGGATTGCACGTCGTGCCGCCGGTCACCGCCCTCAGGCGCTGCGAGCCCGGCAGCGCGCGCGACACATAGCGCTCGGGCGCGCGCTTGATGTCTTCCTTGTCGGTGATCGGCAGCTTCGCGAGCAGCTGCTCGGCGTCCATCGTGCGGTGCGAGTCGAGCCCGCGGCAACGCTGGTACGCGGGGACCGTCTCGAGCGCCCACGACAGCGTCTCGCGCAGCTTTTCGCGCGCCGTCGCCGCCGACGCGGCCGGCGAGTGACGCGTCGAGGCCAGCAGCTCGCGGAACGCGTAGTAGGACGGTCCCAGGCGCACGCGCTCCGGAATCATCGAGTACGCGCGACCCGCGGACGCCTTCAGCCACCGCGGCGAGGCGAGGTACAGGCCGGCGTACGGATGCAGGAAATCGTCTATGGGCATGCGTTCAGAGCCGTGCCGCGCACGCTTGTCCCGGGGAAGGAAGGCAGGCGGTCGCGCAGGCGCGGCCGCCGCGTGAAGGCGTCGATGACCGTGAGGTCGCCGGCGCGGTTCAGGGTGTGCACGCCGTAGATCCGCCGCGCGGGGTCGGGCGCGATGCG
>JADMIO011184659.1_pt1 | contig 17152 bp, 17 predicted proteins | sample 8958161 | NCBI WGS metagenome assembly JADMIO01 (sample SAMN16585339, study PRJNA669376) | soil metagenome | isolation source: Crop rotation soil | place: USA: Cullars Rotation, Alabama | collected 2011
CGACAACTTGTCCACGTGGAATTCTAAGCTTAGGATCCCAATGTGCTGGAAAGCAATACTGCATATTCGCACCCCTTCTCAGTGCGGTCCTTGTCAAGCTCCTTCAAAAAATCCTCGTTCTTGTTCTTCGTCGCAGTATGATCCGCCTCGTTCTTCATTTCAAACATGATCGAGACGATCTCAGTACCAGCGTCATCTGAATCGCGAAAGATGTAGTCGCCTTTACTACCAGTCCGGGCATCATTATCCTTCTCAAAATATGCCCTGGGAAACGCAGTCGCTCGAATGCGATTGAACTCTGTGTCGCAATGTTGTTCAAGGGTTTCGCCAATCATCTTCGTGGAAAGACGAGCCTTCATATCTCGGAGGCGCTCGATTGCCTCATCTCGATCTTTTATCTGTGTCTCGTACTTTTCTTTGAGCGATTTTTCGGCAAGCTGTTTTTCTAATACTGCCCTCTCAAGGCCACCCCTCAGTTCATCGCACTGCTTCTCGACCGCACCGACTGCCTCAGTGATCGCAAGCTTCTTCGCAACTTCAATTGCATCGAGCTTCGCCTTCAGCCCCTGTAGCTCCGCGTCCTTCATTGCGACAGTCTTTTGCAGCTCGTTCGCAAGCTTTGCTTCGGCCAGTTCGGAAGCTGCCAACTTTTCGAGTCTCGCCTGCTGAAGTTCGTTCGCCAGTGCGTCACGCTCCTTTTCTACGGCACTTAAAGCCTCGGTCACGGCGAGCTTTCGCACGACCTCCCCGGCATCGAGCTTTGCTTTCAATTCCTGGATCTCACTGTCTTTGAGTGCTGCAGCTTTTTGCAATTCACTGGCAATCTTACTTTTAGCGAGCTCAACAGCGCTCTGCTTTTCCTTCTCGGCCAGCTCCAGTCGCTCATGTAACTGCATCTCAAATTCACTGTCGCGAACTTGTTTCAAGATATCCGCATAGCCAGCCTCGTCAACTTTAAAAGCCGTCTCACAGTGAGGACAAATAATTTCGTGCATTATTAGACTCCCATCGTTTTTCTAATATTTTCTTGAGCATCTCTGGAACCTCTCATTTTGCTTCAAGCGTGGCAATCCGATTAACACCAACAACTACAGATCGTATATCAACGTTGTCAATTGACGTTGCTCAGTATGAACGCTTTGCGGCGCATTCTTAGCGCCGATTGGCTCGATGCCGCGTGCGGTCAACGTATTGAGAAGATCTTGCACCATAGCGTCACGCCTGCGCACAAAGGTGGAGGCAAAGCAGCGCCAGAACACCCAGCCTGCGCGCTCAAGTATGCGCTGGCGCCGCATATCTGCATCCCATTTGTCTGGGCCATGATATTGATCGCCATCGCATTCAATTGCGAGTCGGTTGTCATTATGTCCCTCAACGACTAAATCGATCCAGAACCCACCCACTTTCACCTGCGGGGTTACACGGAAGCCGCGCTCGACCAAAATGTCATATACCTCTCGCTCAAAAGGCGACTCACATAGCTCACGTAGATTCGAGACGCGATTTTCATCTTGACCAAAAGGCGAAAGGAAATGAGAAAGAAGCCCTCGGCGCAACTTGTCTGCATCGCTTAAATGATCCAGTTCAATCGAGCGGACCAAATACATTCGATCTCGTGCCCGTGATGCAGCTACGTTAAATCTCTGCGCAAACGTATCGCGTGACAACGCTGCAAACTTCTCTGAGGGGCATACCACCATGGATAAAAACATGATGTCGCGTTCTTTTCCCTGGAACGTTCTCGCATCTCCACACGCGACTTTATGGCGCGACATCAGTTCCGGCCCCAACTTTTCGGTCAACATGTCCCAGACCAGCAATGCCTGCTTATCCGCAAGCAGCGAGACCATACCAATGGTCCTTTTTTCCATCGCCGGGTCTTCAACGATTCTGCAGATTTCATCAACGATAAACTGTGCCTCTGGTTGATTCGTATCGCCTTTGCGAAATCCATCTTGGATTAATACGTCGATAAGCGGTGGATCCAAGCGCTCGGAGGATTTAGGCAACCGCAACGGTTTAAGCTCGTGGTTGTAGAACTCGCGCTTGGAGTACTCAATGATCGGCCCAATGCAGCGAAAGTGCTCTTTCAACATTACTGCTGATTTGGCAAATACCACTTTGAAGAGATCGTAGATGGATCGCTCAGGGGACATTTGCGAACGATATGTTGGCACCTGATTACCGAGGAATCGGTTCATAAGACTGCGTATCTTTTCCTCTTCCAGGCCAACGCCTTCCGGCGATACCTGTTTATCGTCACCGACAATCAGTACTTTGTTGGCACGCAGGAGGGCCGGTAACGCAGACAAGTCAGATTGGGAGGCCTCATCGATGATAACCAAATCAAAGCATCCCAATTCCGGCGGTAAAGATTCGTAGACACGATAGTGAGGCATGATCCAGCACGGAACTGCTGAGTTTGCCTGGGATGCTGCTGCACGAGCGTCTTGCCGATAACGAATAGCGCGTTTGCCCGTTCCCTTGCCAATCTTTTGAATAGAAGTTAAATACGCCATCAGGGCGCTACGTATTCCGGGCGTCGCATTCTCGGCAAGCTTTAACCATGTACGTTTCGTGACGACGTATTGATACGCCTTAGCTAGATCTTGCTCGACTTCTTGACGCTTCTTGGCGAGAGACTTCAGCTCCGCTTGACCGTCGATCGCCTCCAAGTGGGACGATAGGCGGCGCAAACGCCAGCATTTACGCCAATCGTCAGGTAATAGATTATCTGTTGCTCCGGTCAAAGGCTGGCGCAGAAAAACAGCATATTTAGGCGCCCCTGAGGCAGCAACTGACTCCGTTACCTGTGTCACCACGCTCAATACGGAAGACAAGCCATGCACTCTCGCCAGCTCTGTCATCAGACCGGACCAGCGTGCCTGCATTTGCGCGTCGGGTACGGAGGGATTACCCAGTTCATTTGCCAAGAACAAGCGAATATCTTCAACGATACGACCTTTGCACTGATTTAAAATCTGCTGGAAGCGTTCCTTAATAGCCCAAACTGAAGCAAGTCGGTGTTTCGTTAAATGATGACGGATGATCTTTTCTAGTTCCTCGATTAGCAATGGCTTATCTTCCAAGTCACGAGCATGGTGCCAGCTAGGGAAAACAGCCTGTGCTTGCTTGGTAATTGATCTTTCCGCGAAAACGACGGCTTTAACCTTTTCGTAAATGCCGAAAAGAGCTTGGGCCTGAAGCGCATGCTCCGGCTCGGTACCGGGAAGGGATTCGACGAGAAGTTCTGGCGCAATGCTATTCCAGCGCACTGCCATTGCACGTAACTGCTTTTGCAATCCGATGAACTCAAGTACATGCTTCCAATCTGCTTCATTAGCTGGAGCCACGCCGACGACTTGCACTGTGTCAAGCTTCTTTCTCTCCTCGCCTTTAGCTACTAAGCCGATTAATCCGAACGGGCGCTTTCCTTCAGATAGATTTTTGACGGCTTCTACCAGCTCAGAACTGATATCAAATCCGGAAGGAAGGGCAACAGGTTTAGCTAAAAATGCCTTGCGGTGCTCAACAGCTGCACCAAGGTCTCGCCCGAGTGATTCAAAAAGATCGAGAACATCGGTAATACCTGACTTACGAACGCGCTCACGCATCGCGCCGGCCCAAGCCCTGTTTGCCGCACTAACTTCATTGCGCAGGTTTCTAAGATGGGCGACATCTTGTTCAAGCTTTTGTGCCGCAGCGATTGTTTCCTGTCCAGAATCCGCCAGAGCAGGAACTTGGCCCGCCTCTACTTCTTTGGATAATAGAGAAAATCTGGATAAATCTTGATGTGCTTGGAGGAGGAGATGCGACTCAGGAAACTCGATAAGCTGAGGTAGTGCGGCTTCAAGGTAGGCGATATCTGCGCCTAAAGTACGACGCGCCTCACGCAGGCTAATGATATCTTGGTCAGAAAACTTTGGAGCATATTCCGCCGTGATTTCAAGTTCATCTGGAATCCATGCGAAAGATTCTTCGGCATCAATGACTTCCTTAGCCGCATCTTGAGGCTCGATTGTCTCCCCATCCAATTCGATACGGGAAAGATTTTTCGTTGCCCATTCGCGTACCTTATGATCGATAAGCCCGAGCTTTCCATGCAGCGCGTCGATTTGACGCTCGATTTCTTTTATCTCTGCAGATAGTTCTCCCTTATTGATAAGCTGGACTTCAGAAGCAATCTTGGAAATCGCATGTTCAAACTGTTTCATTCCCTCGGCTTCGCTCGTTAGCAATGAAATCGCTAAAGGGCGGATTTCCTCAGGAAGTTTTTCTTGCAATACCGCGAGCGCCGGATCTTTCATCGATGTGACGAGCACCCGCTTGCCATTCGCTAAGTAATGGCAAATGACATTGGCGATCGTGTGCGTCTTGCCAGTACCTGGCGGGCCTTGTACGACCACGCCGTCGGACACATCCAAGAGTTGCACAATACGGACCTGCTCGTCGTTAAACGGCATTGGGAAAAAGAGATCTTCGGCGCTCTCAGAGCGATTACTTTGATTTGAGCCGGAACCGCCTCCACCAAACACGGCAGATAAGCCACGATAGTTAGGGATTTCTGGATCATCGTTGTTTTCAGGCGGATCCTGGATGACTGCAGCAACTGCTCCCGGATAAGACGTATCTTCAAGGGCGTCGATTCGCTTCTTAAATGTATCCAGGTCTTGTAGGTAAATACTGTTTGTCCTAGGACGAGCAAACAATACCCAAGTATCCGTAATCTTGAGTGCGCTTTCGACTTTGGGCAAAGACCGGTCTTCAGGCAACACTTGCTGTGGCCAATAAACGCCGTTCGGATCCAGATTCGTAACTGCGGACTGAAGCAAGGGTTCGAAGGTCGCTGAATCAAATGGCGAAAACGTTTGTGTCGCCTTTCCGAAGAAATCTTTGGCTGCTCTCTCCAGCGCGCCTAGTCCAGGATTGTCTACCGAAGCATACCAATCCGTTTCCAAGCGTGGGTCGAGGTCGCGCGGCCGAACCTCAATGGCCGAAGTCATCGTATTGAGGGAGATTTCACAAAGCCTTGTAATAATAGGGTAACTAACCGTGGCGCCATTCGATGCCCATATTCCCATGCCGACACCCCAGACAACCTCGACGGGCGCTTCAACAATCCCTTCCTGTAGTTGCTGCTGAAGAGTGAACAGCAAGCCATACAAGCGTATGGTTTTACGCCTAATTTTTTCGTCTTCCGCCCAGAGCTTCCACGGGCCTGCAACATACTCCTTGAATGCAGCACGTATGGCATCCCTGTGCTCATAATCTTCTAGCGTGAATATCGTTTTAGGGTCTATCACCGGCATTGCTGCTCCGCGCCGGTACAGCTCATCTTTAGAGCAATGCGTACCAGCGTCAATCAGGGCTTGCCCTAAGATTGAATTGTGAAGCGTCGGCTCGACGTTAGGATTGTCCTGAGTGCCGACCCAAGGTAATAGGTAGGTATCTTTTATGCTCGCAGGTTTTGTTTCATATAAGCGCGATACGGACAGCCATATCTCATCTCCGCCTTCACCTGTATTGATGTTTAGTTTGATGCCAGGAAGCCCTGCTAAATCATGCTCAAATAGCTTGAAGAGGTTATGTTGCTCAACTCGCGAAACTGCTTTTGTGTTTAAACGCGCTGCTTGTTGTGCGAACTCAATCAAGGAGAGCAAACGTTCTTTCTCGATGCTTGGTACATTGGTAGCTGCTGGTTTTTCGCTACTTAGCATGTATTTCCTGTCTTGGCTTTAGCTGGAGTAAATCTTTATTTTATATCGACAACTTGTTACAGCCAGCACAGAATTGAGTTTCAACAACATCAGCATATAGCTAGGCCGACCTTATGGCAGGCTCGATCTCGATTTAATAAGGGAATCAATGGCTGTGTACTGCAAAACGTCCGTAAAAAAACAGCATATGTTTGCTGAAAACTAGCTATGGATGCCTAGCTGCTCGATTAAAAGGCTAATCATCCACTGAAGATCTTTACGTCGCACATATTCAACCGGCGACTTCCCGGAAAGCTCCTCGCTCTTCTCCGAGAGTCGGCATAGCTTTGCTACACAACTGCTGGAAGCCGGCTACGAAATTCGAACGGTGTAAGTGCTACTGGGACATGCAGATGTATCCACCACCATGATTTTGCCCGCGTGCTGAACAAGGGTGAGCGCGGCGTTTCCTCTCCAATTGACCGTTAAAGGCAGCACCGCTATCGCGACCTTCCACTTTGGGATAAGTTGTAACCGACCACCATTGGCCGGATATTGCCAATTAATTTGGGGCAAAACTGGGGAATTTTGGGGCAAATTTGGGGCATTTTTCAGCCCACAATAGACAACGCCTTACAAGATGCCATCCTGTAAGGCGTTGATTTCAAACCGTATTTAATTGTCTACGGTTGTATGTGATGGTGGAGACGGCGGGAATCGAACCCGCGTCCAGAAGCACTCTACAGACAGTTCTACATACTTAGCGCTGCCATTTGTTTTAACCCGGACGACGCGGACGCGCACGCTGCGGCCAGGCGAGTCACCTATTGTTTAACTTTCGACCAAGTGACCCGGCCAAAAGCGATTCCCTGTGAATGACTCCACTACTGTTTTACCAGCACGCCCCAGGGAAGAGACGCTGTGGAGCTAACCGGTATTAAGCGGCTAGTGCGTACGAGTTATCGTTAGCAGTTATTACTTTTCCGGTTGGATTTACGAGGTGACCAGCCCTCGGTATGCCCTGCGCTGCTTTGCAACCCCTGTCGAAACCAGGTCGTCCCCAAAACAGGCTTTCATTGTAGCGCATTAGATAGAGATGGGAGCGCGGGATTCAAGCCCAGCACGATGCCTGACAGCAAGCATTACGCTCTTCATTGTTGTCAAATTCACCGCCCATGCATTGAATAACTTGCATGCCATCCCATATAAGATGGAAAATATTGGCAGTGAATTTTTTGCAGCAGATTTTTGCACCCGGTTTCCGAATGAACGACATCAACATCTATTTGACGAATGCTGCGATTGAATTGCCCGCGCTCTTGCGCGTGCGTTTCAGCAATCGCATGACGATACATTTTTCCTAGCCTTTCGATTTGATTCGGAAGGCTCGCGAGCGCCTTTCCGGATCTGTCATCAAACCCCGGTCGAGTCGCTCACCGGGGTTTTTGATTTTCAGGGCTTGTATATGCGTACCTATGACAAATTGATCGCAACAATTTTTGCCAGCCAGGCATGGGGAAACTTGCGCCCTTGTTCTGGCACGTCTGCGGCAGCCGCTCTCGACAACCCGATCGATAGCGGAACCACGCTGCAAGAAGCCGGATAGTCTTTCATCGCGTTTGCCGCCTGAAAGGCTGTCCTCGACCTTTCAGCAATTCCAGCGAATTCCGGCACACTATGGCTTACGGGATTCGCACTTACAGGTGGTAATTATGCGAAACAAAAAACTCAGAAATATCGGCATCATCGCGCACGTCGATGCAGGCAAGACAACCACGACTGAACGCATCCTGTTCTACACCGGCCAGACCCACCGCCTGGGCGACGTCGACCAGGGCACGACCGCCATGGATTTCGATCCCCAGGAGCGGCAGCGCGGCATCACGATCAACAGCGCGGCGACCACGGTGTTCTGGCATGACTGCCAGATCAACATCATCGATACACCCGGACACATCGACTTCAATGTCGAAGTGAACCGCTCGCTGCGCGTGCTCGACGGCGCCGTTGTGCTGTTCGATGGCGTGGCCGGGGTCGAGCCGCAAACCGAAACCAACTGGCGGCTGGCCGACAAATACGGCGTGCCCAGACTGTGCTTCATCAACAAGCTCGATCGCACCGGCGCCGATTTCCATCGTGTCGTCGGCATGATCGAGGAACGCCTGGGCGTCAAGCCGCTGGTGCTGCAACTGCCGATTGGCGCCGAAGGCGAATTCCGCGGGGTGATCGATCTGCTGCGCCTGCAAGCCGTGATATGGCCTTCGGACAATGCGGAGGAACACTATCGCATCGAAGCCATACCCGAAGCGCTCCGGGAACAGGCCGACGCTTATCGCCTGCGCCTGATCGAAAACGCGGTTGAGCAAGATGAACAGGCCTTGACCTGGTATCTGGAAGGACGCATGCCGGACGATGACGTGCTGCGCGCCTGCATCCGCAAGGGCACGGCAAGCGGCGCCTTCGTGCCGGTGCTGACCGGTTCGGCGTTCAAGAACAAGGGCGTCGAACCCTTGCTCGATGCGATCGTCGACTATCTGCCGGCGCCGGGTACCACGCAGGCGGGCGAGGTCACGCTGCAAGCGGAAGCGGAAGCACCCCTGGCGGCGCTGGCCTTCAAGCTGGTTAGCAATGACCATGGCGCGCTGACGTTCGTGCGCGTGTACCAGGGCCGGCTGCAGCCGGGTGATGTCGTTCTCAATGCCACCACCGGCAAGAAAGAACGCATCGCGCGGCTGTATGAAATGCATGCCGACAAGAAGCAGGAGCGCGACCATGCCGAGGCAGGCGATATCGTCGCCATCGTCGGCCTCAAGGAAACCGTCACGGGCCACACGCTGTGCGACCCGGCGCATCCGCTGGTGCTGGAACAGATCAGCGTGCCGGAACCGGTGATCGACATTGCCATTGAACCGAAAACGCAAGCGGATCAGCAAAACCTGTCCAAGGCTTTGCAAGCCATCTTGCGCGAGGACCCCAGCCTGCATGTCAGGCAGGATCCCGATTCGGGGCAGACGATCCTGTCGGGCATGGGTGAACTGCAGCTGGAAGTCACGCTGGAAAATCTGCGGACGATCCATGCAGTCGATGTCATGACCGGCAAGCCGCAAGTCGCTTACCGCGAAACGATCGGACAGCCGGTTGAAGTGCATTACGTGCACAAGAAACAGAGCGGTGGTCCCGGCCAGTTCGCGGAAGTGAAACTTCGGCTGACGCCTCTGGCAGCCGGCGAAGGCTTCCAGTTCGAGAACCTGGTGACGGGCGGCGCGATTCCGCGCGAGTTCATCCCCGGCGTCGAGGCCGGCATTCGCCACGCGGCCAGGGCAGGCGTGCTGGGCGGCTTCCCGACGGTCGACTTCAAGGCGACGCTGGTCGATGGCAGTTATCACGAGCGCGATTCGTCGACCATGGCGTTCGAGCTGGCTGCGGCTGCCGCCTTCCGCGAAGCGGCGGCGAAAGCGGCGCCGGTCCTGCTGGAACCGGTGATGGCGGTGGAAGTGCTGACGCCCACCGACCATGTCGGCGATTGCATCGGCGACCTGAACCGGCGGCGCGGACAGGTGCGGTCACAGGAACAGCGCAACAGCGGCTCCGCAATCCAAGCCCATGTCCCGCTGAAGGAAATGTTCGGCTATATCGGCAGCCTGCGCGCCCTGACCTCGGGACGCGCACAGTTCTCGATGCAGTTCGATCACTATGCAGCAGCGCCGACTGGTGTCGTTATGGAAGTACTCAAGAAGTAAGGCAGTAATGTAGTAAAAAAACAGGCGGACAATGTCCGCCTGTTTTTATGCCGACTTCACGAAAGAACAGTACAGAGAATACGTGAAAGATTGAAAATCCAGATATTTACCGCCCGATAAAGGAAGCATGTCCTTGCCAAACGACAGAATTATGGCTCCCGGCGCAACAGGGGAAATTGGATGTTTGAGGGGTGGCGCGGCTGGCGGGGATCGAACCCACGACCCTTGGCTTCGGAGGCCAATACTCTATCCACTGAGCTACAGCCGCGTTGGGGAAGTGCTGAAGAGGCATGAAGGATACCGGTTTTCCGCCATGCCGTCCATGCAAGCTCCCTCCCATCCGTTCCAAATCGGCCGCTTTACGTCTATAATCAAGGGTTTGGCGAATCGTTGCGCCTTGGCATACCAGCAACCGCCTACCGCTTTGAAAATCGTATCGAGGGAATAATGAGCGACGCACATAACGAACACGAATCCATGATCAAGACCCCCAAGCAGTTGATTGCTGTGGTGGCTGCCTCTTTTATCGTGCCGATCATCTGCATCATTCTGCTGGTGCAGTATGTCGCCAGTGACAAGCAGGAAAGCGAAGGCTTGACCAAGGAAGAAATCACCGCCGCCACGGTCGCGCGCATCCAGCCGGTGGCCGATCAGGGCTACAAATTCCTGGACGCCAACGCTCCGAAGGAATTGCAAAGCGGCGAAGCCGTGTACAAGACAACCTGCCTCGCCTGCCATGGCAGCGGCGCTGCCGGCGCACCGAAAGTCGGCGATGCCGGCGCCTGGGCTGGCCGTATCGCCCAAGGTTACAGCACGGTGGTGGAGCATGCCATCAAGGGCTTGCGCGCCATGCCGGCCAAGGGCGGCAACCCGGATCTGGACGATATCGAAGTAGCGCGCGCCGTGGTCTTTATGGCCAACCAGTCGGGCGGCAAGTTCAAGGAGCCGGAAGTCAAGGCTGCGCCAGCCGCCGCATCGGCAGCCGCTTCTGCCAAGTAAGTAATCGCTGCAATAAAAAAGCCGACCCTCGGGTCGGCTTTTTATTGGCGGCGGCTCATTCTTCGGAGGGTTCTTCCTGATGCCGCTGCTTCAATTTCCGGCGTGCCACGACCGCCCCCACCAGACCGATGGCGCCAGCAATCAGCAATTTGCGCACTGGCAGTTTAGATGATGCCCCGGCCGCGGAGCTGGAGGCGGAACCGGACTTGACCTTCCTGACCAGCGCACCGATGCCGCTGACTGCCAGCGGCAACAAAGCCGACAGGCTCCCCTTGCCAACTTTACCTGCCAGCATGCTGGCCGCGCCACTGGCCACACCGCGCAATGCCTTGCGCGCCAGCGTATCCATCTGCAAGCTGGCGGCAATTTCCTCGCGCGCCTCGGCAATGCCGAAACGGTACATCTGCCCTTCGGCGATCAATTGCTTCTTGCGGTCTGCCAAAGAAAGTGGCGTGGAACCCGGCTGCCGGCTCATGCCTCCTCCTGCGTGAAGGCGTCGCGGTCATTGCGCAATTCAGCCATGGTGGCTGGCAGGGACAATTTACCTTGCGCCAGCAAGCCGCGCGCATACCAGACCATGCCAGCCGCCAGCAGTGTAAACAAGGCAGCAAGGATAGCGATGATTTTCCAACCCAGGCTATCCCAGGTCAGCACCACGATCAACGCCGACCAGCCGGCCAGGGCAAACCACGCAGCGAGCACGCCGATGGCAAACACCAGCGCCAGCTTCAAGGCGGCAGTACGCACTTCCGCCAGCTCCAGCGCTGCCAGCTCCAGCCGGCACAGCAGCAGGCCCAGCGTGTTGCGCGCCAGCCCGCCGATGCCGGCGATCAGACCGGCGCGCTCTTCGGGCGCTTGCGTCTCCGGAATTGGTGTCATGGATCAGCGGCGGGCGATCAGCATGCCGATCAGGATGCCGGCGCCGGCGGCAATGGCGACTGCCTTCCAGGGATTTTCCTGAACGAAAGTATCGGTGGTTTCGGCGATTTCCTTGCCGGTTTGCACTGCTGCGGTTTGCAATTCCTGCGCCTTGTTCATGGCGGTATCGAGCATGTCCAATCCCTTCACCCGTAATTCTTCAGCGCGTTCGCCAGTGCTGGCGGTAGCTTCGCGTAACATTTGCTGGGCATCGCGCACCAGCGTCTTGAAATCGCTGCGGACTGTTTTGAAGCTGGTTGCGTTTGTCGTCGTTGTCATGGTTATCCTCCTGAAAAGAGTTGATTGAACCCATCATACCGAGCCAGGGTACACCCCACAAGCATGCCAGATCAAACTTCGGACGAGACACTCCGGCGCAAGGCATACCAGATCCGGCCCAGCCATTCGTGCACGGCATAGGCACTCAAATGCAGCGACCCGGCTGACGGCACCCAGTCGACCGCCGTTTCGCGTTCCGTGCTGTAAAAGCCCGTCGGTGCCGCGACCACTTCCAGTCCGGCAGCTGTAAAAGCCCTGTGGGCACGGGCCATGTGAATTGCATCGGTGACAAGAATAATACGCCGAACCCCGGCCGGTCGCAGCATGCGCGCCGAAAATTGGGCATTTTGCGCGGTATTGTCAGACTCCCCTTCGACCCAGCGCACCGGCACGCCGAATTCGTCGCGCAAAACGGCTGCCATCAGCGCCGCTTCGGATGCTGCTGCGCCATCAGGGGCGCCGCTGCTGGCCAGCAGCGGCAAACCGGTCACACGCTGCAACCGCGCCGCGTAACGCACCCGCGCCAGTGAGCGCAGGCTGACCACATCCTGCCCGCCGTATTCCGGCGCATTCGAAAACCGGCCGCCGCCTAGCACTACGATCGCCTGGGTTTGCAAGTCCTTGCTGACAGCAAGCGGCGCATGCAGCCGTTCCAGCGGACGCACCAGCAGCATGGCGCCGGGATGGGTACTCAACACCGTCAGCACCAGCAGCGACACGATTGCCAGCGAAAGGCCGGTGCGCGGCCATTTGCGCCGCAGCAGCAAGCCGAGCCCGCACAACCAGATCAGGGAAAAAGGCGGTAGCAGCAGCGCGCCCACCGTTGTGTTGAATATCCAGCCTGCACTCATTGCCCGCCTCACTTGATGAAGTGGGCACTGTGCAAGATAGGCTGGCCACCGTCAAGCCGGCAGAACTTATTCGCTCATTTGCGGCTGGGCGATGGTACGCAACTGGAAGCGGCCGTCATCATTGAATAGCCAGGTTTCCGTTACCTCGACTCGGCCGCGCTGCAGCAAGTGGGCAGCCGGCCGCGGAAACGGCTGGCTGTTTTGCAGGCTGGCCAGCGCCGTGGACTCGGCGGCACGGTCGCCGTTGGAGCGGAAGATATCGGTACGCGCCAGGTTGCCGTTGCCGTCGACCTGGTACTTGATGACGATCACCGAACGCAGCAGGGCTTGCGGCCGGCCGGAGTAGACCTTGCCGGCGTTGACGGCAGAAATGCGTTGCGCCAGTTCCGCCTTGTAAACACCCATGCTGCCACTGGAAGAGGCATCGCCGACACGCCCGGAAGGTGAGCTGCCGCCCAGGATTCCGCCCAAGTCGATAGAGGAACAACCAGCCAGGAAGGTGGCGGCCAGGGATAAAGCGAGCAAGCCTGTGGTTTTCATGTCTGCCTCCGTGATTTTTTAATCCGTTATTTTTCAATGAGACTACCGGGGATAAAACAAGTTCATTTCTGCAACTTGCCAAGCTGCGACCGCGCAAGCAAACCGTTTTACCTTATGTTACCTTTCGTTGACAAATCGCTCATCTTTTTCAAGACATGATACGCATCCCGATCAAATTATCCTTGCTGCTTGCAGCGGCACTATTTGGCCTGACCTTTGCTGCCACCCCATCGGTGGCAGATCCGGCGCAAGAAAACGAAGTGACGGTTCAGGTCAAGAAAAATGGCGAGATCATTGTCACCGATGTCAGTTTCAGCGTGGCGGCCACGCCGCAGGAAGCGTGGGCCGTGCTGACCGATTTCGATCACATGAGCAGCTTCATCTCGAACCTGGAAAGCAGCAAGATCATCAGTCGCAACGGCAATGTGCTGCAGGTCGAACAAAAGGGCAAGGCATCGCGCGGCATGCTGAGCTTTTCTTTTGAGTCGGTGCGCGAAATCGAACTGGTGCCACATCTTTCCATTCACACCCGTCAGCTCAGTGGCAGCTTGAAAAAACTCGATGGCATGACCCTGCTGGCAGCCGAAGGCAATGGCACGCGCGTCACCTATCACGGCGAATCAATCTCGAATGTATGGGTGCCGCCAATGGTTGGCACCGGCTTCATCGCCAGTGAAGTGCGCGAACAATTCACTGAGATGCGCACCGAAATCCTGAAGCGCAAGGGCGCTGGCGCGCCGAAGTAGTCAGCCGCTTCAATCGAAGCGCCCGCGCTGGCGGAAATTTTCAGTGGCGTCCACCAGCGCTGCCGTAATGCCCGGCTCGAACCCAGAATGCCCGGCGTCGGCAATCATCTCGAATCTCGCCTGCGGCCAGGCCTGATGCAACCGGTAAGCCGACAAGGGTGGACACACCACATCGTAGCGCCCCTGAATGATGACCGCCGGCAGATGGGCGATGCAGCCGACATTGCGCACCAATTGGTCGTCGCTGAAAAATCCCTCGTTCAGGAAGTAATGCGCTTCCAGTCGACCAACGCCGAGGCTGATCGCATCGGCTGCAAATTCATCGGCAGCTTCCGGCTGCGGCCGCAGGAACAGGCAACTGCCTTCGTAACGGCCCCAGGCACGGGCTGCCTTGAGCGAAATTTCGCGGTCGTCGCCAAACAGGCGGCGGGCAAAGGCTTGCAGCAGATCGCCTCGCTCATCCGGCGGGATGTCTTGCACGAACGCTGCGTGCGCTTCCGGGAAAAACCACTGGATGCCCTGCATGAACCAGTCGATTTCGGCGCGGGTGCACAGGAATATCCCGCGCAAGACAAAACCGCTGCAGCGTTCGGGATGGGCCTGACCGTACGCCAGCGCCAGGGTTGAACCCCACGAGCCGCCAAACACCAGCCAGCGTTCGATGCCAAGCATTTCGCGCAGACGCTCGATATCGGCGATCAGATCCTGGGTAGTGTTGTTGCGAAATTCGCCGAGCGGCGTCGAGCGGCCGGCGCCGCGCTGGTCGAACAGCACGATCCGGTAAGCCGCGGGATTGAAAAACCGGCGGTGCCGCGGCGACAAGCCGGCACCGGGACCGCCATGCAGGAACAGTACCGGGATGCCATCCGGGTTGCCGCATTCTTCCCAGTACAGGGTGTGCAACTCATCCACCGCCAGCGTGCCGCTGCGGTAAGGCTCGATCGGTGGAAACAGCGACGGGAGAGTGGAAACATCGACCATGGCGCGGACATTCGGCAAATCGGGCAGCCATGATACCGCGTCTGCTGCCCCAGGCAGCGCGCCTCAAGCGGAAGGCTTGCGCCTTGCGCCGAGCTGGCTTTCAAATGCCACATCCAGCTTGCTGACTCTTGCCTTTTTTTGCGGCCCGGTCTGGTTGGCAAAGACAACAAATTCTTCCAGTGTCAGATCATTGCTGATCCGCTCCGGCGCCGCGCCGCCGGTGGCGCGCAGCAAATAAAAAAACCCGCTGGCCGTCATGCCAAGCGAATAACGATGGGCTGAATCCCGGGTATTGAGGCGGCTGACAGCAGCGCTGGCTTTGGTCGATCGCATGGTGGCCAGTGTAGCGCGATTTCCAAAGTCGCTGCGAGAAGCGCCTCTGTTGCTTCCAAGCAGGCTTTTGCTTGTGCTATCGTTGCCTCATCATACAAAGCCTGACTGACAGGGGAGTGCGCATGGCCAACCAGACCGATTCGTGCAGCAATTGCGAGCAGCTACGCCGCCAGCTTGAAGAAAAAGAGCGGGAAATCATGGTGTTGCTTTCCCAGATCGCCGAGCTGGGCCGCAAGGATGAAATGACCGGCACGCTGAACCGCCGCAGCTGGGAAGAATTGCTGGCTACCGAATTGCAGCGCGCCCAGCGCACCGGCCACCCCTTTTGCGTTGCGGTCATCCGGCTTGATGATTTCCAGGTCTTGCTTGAACGTGAAGGCATCCCCGCCGGCGAAACGGTACTCAAGACCGTCTCGGATACGGCATTGCGCATCCTGCGCACCATTGACCGGGTCGGTCATTTCGGCGGCGCGAATTTCGGCATTCTCTTGCCGGCAACCTGGCTTGACCAAGGCGCCATTGCCTTGCGCCGCCTGACCGACGGGATTGCCATCTGCAAACCCGGTACCCCGCTGAGCTTCTCCGCCGGCCTGACGACCAACGCCTTCGGCGACACGGTCCAGCGCATCACCAATCGTGCGGCAACCGCCATGGAACAAGCTTCGCATCAGGGCGGCAGCCGCGTCGTGCAAGTCGAGGAATCGCTGCCGGATGCCCCTCTTCCCGGCTGAATCTTCCCTGTCGTTCATCGCGACAAGCCGGCTGCTCGACAACATGTGTTAATTTAGCAAGCCATGGAAAGGCCTTGCGCGGGCAATCCCGCCTACCTTGCCACTTCCATGGCAGCAGACCGAGGTCTGCCCTCACAACAAAATCGACAGGAGGCATCATGAAACAACCGCTGTTTAGCAGTGTTATCGCCCTTTCCCTGGGATTCGGCCTGGCAGTATCGGCTTACGCCACTGAACCGGCGGCCGGCAAGCAGTCCATGAAGGTGGACGGCATTTCAAAAGCAGCCAAGCATGACGCCGGCAAAAGCGAGATGAAGGGTGGCAAAGACAAGATGGGTAGCACTGCCATGATGAAGGATGGCGGTGACAAGGATGGCAAAGGTGGCAAGGACAAACTTGGCGGCGCAACCATGATGAAAGACGGTGGCGACAAGGGCGAAGGCGGCAAGGGCGGCAAAGACAAGATGGGTGGCACTGCCATGATGAAGGATGGCGGTGACAAGGATGGCAAAGGTGGTAAGGACAAACTTGGCGGCGCAACCATGATGAAAGACGGTGGCGACAAAGGGGGCAAGGTCAAATTGGGCGGCGCTGCCATGATGAAGGATGGTGGCGACAAGGGAGGCAAGGGCGGCAAGGACAAGATGGTTGGCGCGCCGGACAGCCAGATGCGGAACATGCAATCCACCCGCGATGCCATGGGACGCTGATCCTTTCAACTCTTTCACGGGGTGACTGTCGGCTGATGGCACCCCGCAATTTCTCTCCCCGAATTCATGCGGCAATTAAAAGATCTCCTGCGTACCTGGCTCGGCATACGCAAGGAACGCAGTATTTTGCCGGCAGGTCCACGACCACCGGTAGGCAGCCATATCGTTTGTGGACGCTTGCGCATTTACCTGCGTCACCCCATTACCGATGAACAATGGGCCTGGTTACTGAGCAAGGGCTGGCGCGTGGTAAATATGCGCACCGAGCGGCGACGGTATACGCTATTGGCAGACAAGATTGCCGTCCGCTTGTTGAAAGCCGGCTCCCACCAGCGGGATACCGCCCACGAAAAACTGCTTGCTGCCAGCGAAGCCCGGAACCGCAGAAAAAAAGCGGCGTGACTCTTTCGCTGCCAGACTTGCCACAACGCCTTGGACCAGGATCTGCCCCATGAATACCGAAGAACGCCTGATTGAAATCGAGATCAAGCTCGCCCGCCAGGAAGATCTGGTGGATACACTGAACCAGTCTGTCTATCGGCAGCAAAGGAAGATTGAAGAACTGGAGGCATTGTGTGCAGCGCTGGCCCGCCATGTGCGGGAGGCGCGCGAGGCGGCAGCGGCGGGG